>ERZ779649.1464-NODE-1464-length-13386-cov-2.339884_pt1 | contig 13386 bp, 9 predicted proteins | sample MGYA00511882_ERZ779649 | MGnify/ENA primary metagenome ERZ779649 (study PRJEB29588, sample SAMEA2157793) | human gut metagenome | biome: human gut; feature: human-associated habitat; material: faeces | place: Denmark | collected 2008/2010 ... | reverse complement strand
ACCGCCGCGGCATATGCGGCTGCGAACGGCTTCGTCTATAACGACGGACGCTGCGAGGCAAACGAAACGAAAACAGGCGACCTCGTGACGAAGCTCGTCATGCGGGATATCTCCCATTATCTGGTCGTCGACGGGCAGCGCTATTATCTCAGCGAACAGTACCCGCATGCCTCCGGCAGCGGATGGGGCGCGGTGCTCACCAAAAACGGCGACGGCCTGCCGACCCTCTGCATCAGCCTGTACGGCTACGCGGGAGGCGCAATCTCGTTTGGCGCACCGTATAACGCGGGCGAGACAGCGGACGTGATTGCGATCCTCAACTACACTGGGCAGAACCAGATCACGAACGAGTCTGGGGCTGCGATCGCGGCCTACGGCTATTCATGGCTGACGCTTCAGGAACAGGCAAACGGCAGTTCGCTCACCTTCAGCGGCAAGCCCGCTGTTCGGACAGACAAGGGACTGACCCTGAGCGGACGGAACATCACGCTCGATGGCCTGAACGGCCCCGCATATACGGCAGGTTCGTTCAGATACGACGGAAGCGTATGCAGCGTGAACGAGGAACGGCAAGATGGTGTCGTTGTGCGCGTCACGACAGGCGAGCCGATGCGTGTCACGATCACGGTCTACAGCGACGAGGCAAAAACGCAGACAGTCACACGGACGGTGAATCAATACGGCCTTGTCGACCTTACCAACCTTTTCACGCAGGCAAAAAAGTATGTCAGATTCTATAAGGACGAAAACGGCAACTGGTATGGGGCGCTGTTCAACGCAGACCGCGATCTGGAGCTGACAGCGTTCTGGGAGGACTGCAACGCGGAGGTTCCTGCCGTGTTCTATGTAAACGCAACGAACTTCACAGAGGTAAAGGCCGTTGACGCGGCGGCGGACGGATGGAAAGCGCCGGAGCAGGCCGGATATACCAACGAGTACGGGCAGACGTCGGTGACCTATGAGTTCCTCTGCTGGGAGCGGAAAACCGAAAACGGGTACACCTATCTTCTGCCCGGACAGGAGCAGACTGCGCTGACAGCAGGCGTGGGCTATTATGGCCGGTATACAAGCAGCACAACGGGCATCGTCTTCTACGCAAACGGTGAGACATTCCCGAACGGCATGGCCGTTGTGGAGGACAGCAATGCCCGCCGGACGATGAGGAGAGGCTCCCAGAACGGGAAAGTCCTGACCGGCTGGAACACTGAGCCCGACGGCTCCGGCACAAGCTATGCGGCGGACGGCGAAGAAGTCCCGGCGGCGCACACCAGCCTTGTCCGCCTCTACGCACAGTGGGCCGACCCCGAAAACAGCGTGCGCGTCAGATTCTACGCCGGTGCGGTGGGTTATGACGAAGAAAAATGGCTTCCGCGCGGCAGCCAGATCCAACTACCGGAGTTGGGGGCGTTGTACGGACAGGAACAGCCGTATTGGGATGTGGATTTCATCTATGCGGATGGAAGAAGAATCCGTGAGAACAAGCATCTGTCCGGCCAGACCATCACGATCCCGGCAGATGCAGCTGAATGCAGACTCAACGCCTATTGGCTTCCGGCGGAGCCGCTTGTGATCGGAGGTAGAAGCTTCTCGCTTTCCAATAGAACCAGCAGCTTTTTCGGAGAAAACTGGAGCGTACGGTATTATCCATATGAGGGGCTATTTATCGTGCAGCTGTACGGATATCAGGGATCGGCGATCAGCCTGCCTGCGTATACACAGCTGAGAGTTGGATTTGGTGAAAACACGATCACAGCGGCAGCGGGAAAACCCGCAATCGCATGTATCGATGGACTGGAACTTGTAACCGCGTGCAGCGACGACAGCCATGCGTCACTTCGGGCTTTCGCCGGTGAGGGTGCGCCCGCAGTCATGGCAGTCCGCGTGATAAACAGCCGCGCGCCGCATATGGAGTTCCACGCAGGCGCAGGTAAAAATGTATTTGCGGATGGAACAGCCCTTGAATTGGGCACAGCTGCTTGCAGCTATTCCGGCGTTCTGAACGGAGAAACAGCTGAAATTACGCTCGATCCTTCGGACATGCCCGCCGCGATCAGCGACCTGTATATCCACCCGCATATGAGCACACTGACCGTAAAGGGCGGAGGTGCGACGACAACGGACGGTGGAACGCAGGTCAGCAAACAGGTCGAAGCCGGACAAATGACAAGCTACCACACGATTGGATTTACCTATCCGGGCTATTGGTGCTCCGGCTATCATAATGTTGTTGGCAATGTGGCTGGCAGCACCTATGAAGTGTCTGTCCCAGAAAGGGACTGCACGATTGAACTGGAATGGGTGCCGACTGACTATGCGTCCTTCCTTGCCTTCCGTGTCAGCGGTGAACTGAAGAATGAGACGAAATTGGATCCTGCGCATTTCTTCAAAACAAGGAGGGAACGTGTTGTATTTGTAGATTACCAGAATGGCACAGCAGCGGTTCCGGAACTGCAGTTTGAGAATTATGCCAGCTACGGTGATCTGCTGTACTGGTATACCGAGGACGGCAAGGCATCTGAAACGAAGGATAGCCAACAGTTCTTGCCGGGGGAGAGCATCACAGAGAAGGAAAACGGCATTCAGAGCGGCACAACGCTCTGCGCTGTGGCAGATGGAGAGTATCGCCTTGTCTTTTATGCCAACGGTAAGCTGTTTGATAACGGCGGTAAATACGGCAAAAAGGTCATAGGGTCTTACGGAAACTACAGTGAACGCTGGGATGCAACGGATGGTTCGCAGCTGTTCAGCTGGAACACACAGCCGGACGGCACGGGAACCAGCTACGCGTTCAACAGAGGGATTCCCGGTAATGTCAAAAAGCTTTACGCGCAGTGGCTGGAAACAGGGAGTGTCCCGGTTAAACTGTATAATTATGTGGATTACAGTCAGGAGATCAGTTCTGCGAAAATCGGCTCTTCCTATGTCCTTCCAGAACCCTCCGAGACTCCGGATGGCCTTCGGTTTACGCAGTGGCGCTGCTATTACCGCGACCAGAACGGAAGGTATCAACAGATCGGCATGATCGCAGCAGGCGAGTCCCTAACCGTTACGGAGGATATGAAGGAAATCAATGCGGTTGCCCGCTGGCTGCCAGATGGAAAGCTGACTGTCGATGGTATAGATTATGCGGTTGAGGCTGGACACACTTCTTTCGAGTTTGATGGATGGTCGGCATACTTCCATGTTGAATCCGGCAGGCTTGAAATGGAACTGCGCGGCTATCAGGGCAGCGACATTTCTCTCCCGTGTGCGGCGAATGTACGCGTAATAGGCGGTGAGAACTGGATTGACGGAACACTCAGCTGTGTGGGGGAACTCTGTCTCGATGAGAGTTGCGCATGGGGGGAGCATCCCAGCCTGACGATTACGGCAAAAGAGGCGGACAAGCCCGCAATCCAGATGAAAGCGTTGATTCTCAGCCGAGCCCCGCACATGACGCTGACCGCTGGTGCAAACAGCAAGGCGATCGCCAGTCTGAGCGGGAAAGAAGAGTTCAATATCGATACGGATACTACTCACTATTACGGCAGAACCAGCAGGGAAGCATCGGAGAACTCCGTAGGCGAGGGTGAGATCGGCGACATGTGGCAGCTGCGCACCGAACCGGTCATGTGTACGACGACAGTGGATGGTAACGACAGCCGACGGCGCTGCATCCATTACGCTTCAGCTTGAGTATGGCGAAGGCTACAACCTGCGCAGCGCTGGGTTTAAAAAACAGTACGCCGATCTGATCGGTGCAGAGGGCAGCACGGGCAATTCTTATGGCACGACGATCTGGAGCTATCCGCAGCTTGCGTTCACGCTTACATGGAAGGACCTCGGTTATCCGTACATCGCGTTCCGGGGAAGCGGCATCCTGAAAGGAGAAGACGTTCCAGCTGACAGCTACGTTGCCTATTACCGCAACAGCGACACGCTGACTGCGCCGAAGCTGGTCTATCAGAATGCCGCCAGTTATGGCGATCTGGTCTATTGGTACACATCCGAAAACGGAACAGAAACGGCAGACAGTCGCTGCTATCTGCCGGGCGAAACAGTTCAGGAGCCGGATGACACGACGCTTTTTGCTGCGTCGGTCAGTCCGGGCGAGGTTGCGCTTGTGGCGACCGGTACGACCTTCAAGAACTGGAGCCGGATCATACGCGCCGAAAGCTGCCAGCAGCTGGTTTCCGAGGACGGCAGAGTGGTCGAAAGCTGGAACACCAAGCCGGACGGAAGCGGAACACGTTATGAGATCGGAACATACGCCATCCTGATCAAAGATTCGCCGCGCGTGCTCTATGCGCAATGGAAATCTGCGTTTACCGCGTCTGCCAGTACCGACAGCGCGACAGGCGAGACGACACTTACCATACGGCCATCCAGCGACCTAATCGAGCCGCCGAGAAATACGGACGATAAGCCGTTTGAGCAGAGCGTCCGCGTCATTCTTGCGGCCTACCAGGACGGACGCTTTGTCAGGATGGTCTACGCGGAGGCGCGGGACGGCGTAATTCGCTGCAAACTCCCGCACGGGCTGGATTACCGGAACTGCGAACTGAGGCTGTTCTTCCTGGAGGGCGGCAAGCCGTCCAGGGCGCCGGAGAACATTCAGATCGAAGCTTGAGACTGTCCGCAGCTGACAGTGCATGCGCGCTGTCAGCTGCGGCGCAATGGAAAGGGAGGACGACATGAGAAAATATCTGACCCTGATTCTGAGCCTATTGGCCCTCATGTGCGCGCTGTGCGTCACCGCACTGGCAGAAGCGCCGGAGCCGGAACAGACGGCAGGGAAACTTTACATCAAAACCATCGATGAGATCGATATTTTAGAAGCGCAGAGGCTGGCGGAAGCGCAGGATGCACAGTCACCGGTCAACACTGAAAACTGGGAAGCAGCTAAGCGCACGTTAAAACAGGGCATACGGGAAATGCAGGGCAGTATCGACATTTCGCAATACGAGATTCCCGAAGCAAGCATACTGAAATTTTACCTTGAAGCTATATTTGAAAGTCCGGAATTATTTTATGTAGTAAGCGCTTGCAGTTACACCTACATCCCTTCCTCTAGTGGCAGAATTATATCGTCTGTCTCTCCGTGCTATACGGTGAACGGAAGCGATAGGGTGGACCGGCTAACAGACGAAGATAAGCAGGAGATCAGACAGCAGCAGACTGTGTTGGAGCAGAAACTTGCGGAGATCATGCAGAAAGTCAGGAGCGATTGTTCAGACCTGACGAAAGCCATGTATCTGCACGATTACATTGCTGTGCATTGTGAATACGATTCTACGCTTACATTTCGAGACGCATACCGTATGCTGATCAATGGAACGGGCGTTTGTCAGGGCTATATGCTGGCCTACCGTTTGCTTCTGAATCGGGCTGGCGTCACATCCAGCTGGGTGCAGAGCAACAGCTTGAGACATGTCTGGTCGCTGGTACAGCTTGACGGGGCCTGGTATCATATAGATGTCACATGGGACGATTCGACGTGGTTCGCAAAGTCCGGGCGCAAGTATTTCTGCATCAGCGAAGAAAAAATGAAGTCTGCAGAACTTAGACATCTGGAAAAAGACGACTGGGTATATGGCACAGATGTGCAGGCAGACAGTAAAAAATACGATAACTATTATTGGCGCGATCTCGATAGTCCGATTGTGGCAGTTGGAGAAAACCTGTATTATCTGGATGGAAACCAAATCATGGAGACGAATGACCCGGAATATCAGGGAACCGCGAAAAAAACGATTTATGGGCAGTGGCGTGGATGGGGCTGCTATTCAGGATTGTCGAGTTACAACGGCAGGCTGGTCTATAACACGATGGACAAGATTTACAGCTATGATCCGGAAACGGAGCAGGAACAGGTGCTTTATACGCTTACGGACGAAGAGAAACAAATAGGCGATATTTATGGCTCCGTAGTAAATGGAAACCTGCTGCAGTATGTACTGCTGCAAAGACCGTCGCGGCCGGAAACGATATACAGCATCCAGATCAGCCCCTACATCACCGTCACGGAGGGCGGCTATGCCTATTATCTGAAGGATGGAACGCTCCATCTGAAGCGCAGCGGCACGGAAACCGGCAGCGTTATCGCAGCGTGGTACGACGGGAGCGGAAAGCTGCTTGGTATGCGGATCCTGAATCAGCAGGAACTGGATATCCCCGTGCCTGGCGCGGCAAAAACCGTGAAGATTTTCGCCGCCGCAAAGGGAAGCTATGCGCCGCTCTGTAAGGCGATAGAACTTCGTGCAGCAGGATAAAAAACCTCCCTCTGCCGTATGGGCAGAGGGAGATTTTTCATAACAAGACTTAGTTCGGTTGATTGACCAGACCGACGAACAGCGGCAGGCCGTCAATGCCGGTGATGGCGAAGACGAACGGGTTATCGAGTGTAAAATCGATCTCATCCTCCGGCCCCATCATCGCAGTCGCCTCGACACCAAGGATGGTATAGCCTGCGGCCTCGCAGCCGTCCTCGTCGATCTTCACGCGCGCAGCGTGCTTGGCCTGTGTCAATTCCAGAGAGTCGTTTGCAGTCGTAAGCGGCGTGAAATCAGATTTCGTGCCGTCCAGCACATCCGTTATGCCAAGCTGGGCCAGCGTGTCCAGAATGTCCAGATCGGAAGAAACGTCAAATTTCGGCAGACTCAGATTGACGATTGCGCGCTGCGTCTGCGACCATTCGCCGTTCGCCAGCAAAAAGCCCAGCGTGTTCTCGTTTTGCAGCAGTTCAGCCGCGTCTACACCCTCATCCGGCTTCAGCAGCCACATCCGGCCGCTGTTCTCCAGCGAAAGCCCGATGGCCGAGAAGCCATCGCCGTAATATACCGTGTTGGAATCGCTGCTGTGCAGGAAGTCTGTGCTCACATCGCCATTCGGCGCGTGAAAGACGTCCTGCGTGGTGGCGGCGCTGGAAAATTTGTCGTGCCACGACGCGCTGTAGTAGAGCGTCGATACCAGAGCCAGAACCGTATCGGCATTCAACTCCAATTTGCCTGCCTGCTCGGTCAACAGGTTCCCGGTATGCTCATTGATCCAGTCGCGCAGCATATTGTTGTACGCGTCAGACCCCATTTCCCCGGAAAACGCGGAAGCATAAAAATCTTCCCCCAGCTTTTGGAGCGTTTCACTGTTATAGTTGTACCCATCCCTCAGCCAGATAGAGTTTGCAAGCGTGCTGGTGACGAGGCCATCGTCCCAGCTGTTTTCCGCCCAAAGCTGTGCGGCCTGCTTTTGAAGCGCGTCCAGAGACTCTGCGCCCAGTGCGTCGAGAATCTGCTGCCGTGTTTCACCGCCCGTCACAGCGGCCAGCATGGAAAGCGCCATGTAGATATTCAGCGGCGAGCACACGCGGTTTTCCTTGCCTGCGTTCTGCATCAGGGCTGGAATGCTGGTCGTGAACCAATGCGTCAGAGCGGCGGGGTCGGTCATATCTGCGGTTTTTTCCTGATAGCTTTCCCACCATGCGTCCCAGTCCTCGTCGTATTTCTCGGAGTCAAAGTTACCATTGCTGGCTGTGTACTTTGCTTCGTTCGGATACTGCGGCATGGAAACAGCAACAGGTGCAGCCAGCTGCTGCGTCGTCGGGTCGCCGATGCAGTCCAGCTGCTCCTCTGTTGCTGGGGGAGCGGAGGCGTTCGGGGTATCTGGAGTGGCCGCGCACGCTGCCAGCGAGAACGCACACGCGGCTGCAAGTATAATCGCAAGAAGCTTTTTCATAAATGATCTCTCCTTTATCATAAAATGTGATCTGCTTTTACAGACGCAGAAAAACGATAGAAGTTGCATCCTTTGATTTTATGAATTTTGCCGACTTGCCTTTTTCCATGATTTGTGTACAATACGAATAGAGATTCTATTCCAAGGAGGCTGTTTTTATGGCTGTTGATACAGAAAAAACCATTCGCAATCAGGTTTTATACTCCATCTATGTCCGCAATTATTCCGAAGCGGGCACCTTCACCGTTGTTCAGGCGGATCTCGACCGTATCAAGGCCCTTGGCACGGACATCATCTGGCTGCTGCCCATCCACCCGACCGGTGAAAAGCATCGCAAGGGCACGCTCGGCAGCCCCTACGCCATCCGCGATTACCGCGCTGTGAACCCAGAGTTCGGCACGCTGGATGATTTCCGGCATCTGGTTGACGCCATCCACGACCGGGGCATGAAGTGCATCATCGACGTGGTCTATAACCACACGTCGCCCGATTCCTGGCTGGCAGAGCACCACCCGGAGTGGTTCTTTCACAAGCCGGACGGAACGCTCGGCAATCGCTTCGGCGACTGGTGGGACGTGGCAGATCTGGATTACAGCCACAAGGAACTGTGGGATTACCAGATCGAAACGCTCAAATACTGGGCGCGCCTTGTTGACGGCTTCCGCTGTGACGTTGCGCCGCTTGTCCCGCTGGAATTCTGGAAGCGGGCGAGGGAAGAGGTTGCGGCCGTTCGTCCCGGATGCTTATGGCTGTGTGAATCGGTCGAGCGCGGCTTCCATGTCGCAGCCCGCGCACAGGGTTTTGCAAGCCTGTCCGATGCTGAACTCTATCAGGCGTTCGACGCAGGCTATGATTACGATGTCTACCCTTATTTCCGCGACTATCTGGAGGGTAAGATTAGCCTGACGCAGTATGCCGACCGGCTTGACGCGCAGGAATGGATCTATCCCGATAACTACGTCAAGCTGCGCTTCCTTGAAAACCACGACCGCGCCCGCGCGGCCCATATCCTGCCGGACGAGAAAATACGCCGGAACTGGACGGCGTTCCTGTTCTTCCAGCGTGGTCTGACGCTTGTTTACAACGGACAGGAGGCCGACTGCACGCACGTTCCGTCGCTGTTCGACAAGGACCCCATCAACTGGAACACCGGCCGCGACCAGTCCGCGTTCCTCGCGCATCTGGCAGAACTCAAGCGCGACGCGATCTTTGCGGAAGGCAGCTATACGCTCACGGCGCTGCCGCATGATGTGCTGCTTGCTGTATACGAAAAGGACGGCCGCCGCATGGCTGGCCTGTTCAGCCTGCGCGGCGAAAGCGCGCTCGTCCGCTTCCCTGCGCCGAACGGCGTGTATCAGAACTGCATCGATGGCAGCCCTGTTGAGATTTACGAGGAGCAGCTTGCCATCCATGGCGAACCCATTGTGCTTGCGTTCTGAAATTTTTTCCGGTTCCGGGAACAATCGGTGTGCAGCGCCGTCTAACCTGTATCAATGAAACGGAGGAACTTCTGATGAAGAAACTGTATAAAAGCAACAACCGAATGATCTGCGGTGTCTGCGCAGGTCTTGCCGAGTACCTCGGCATCGATCCCACCGTCGTTCGCCTGATCTGGGCGGCCCTCGGCCTGACTGGCACAGGCATTCTGCTCTACATCATCGCGGCCCTTGTCATGCCTGAGAACATGGACATTCTGTAAGCTGCGGAATAGATGAACTGCGCGAGATAGCCGCCCACATAGAAAAGCGCGGCCAACGCGACAGGCAGGCAGCAGACCCGGCAGCGTGATCTCCACCAGCCCCGGATGCGCAGTGATCGTGATGCCGAGGACATTGGCGGCAGAGGTCAGATCTTCATGCTTCTGCACGGTGGTGAAGCCGTAGACCAGATGCCGCATCCGGCAGGCGATCTGCTCTGCGCGGAGCGCCGCGTCGGTGGAAAGCAGCTCATAGTTTTCCGGATACCGCTGCAAGTCCATTGTGTTCATGGCGCAAAGCGCATTACTCAGCCGCGAGACCTCTGCCAGCAGCGAGGATATTCGCTTGGATAAAAGCGCACGGTTCAAAACGATCCCTCCGTTTCTTCCTGAAGATATTGAATATTGCCGTCGCCATCCAGCAAACAGTATGCGCGCACATTTGGGATGGCGAGCAGATCGACCTGCGCGGCATCCTCCAGAATGACCAGCCGCGCGGGCGGTTCTTGTTCCGGACGTGCAAGCAGCAGATTCAAAATGGCTTCTTTGCCCGGTTCGGCGTAGAGAATTTCATAGACCTCGCCGTCGGCAAGAAAGATGATCTTCACAGGATATTCTCCTGCGGCGTGATACTCGACCTGCTCCATAAAGTCTGCCAGGACGGTCACCGCTGCTTCCAAACCACGGTCGCGGTCTTTCGGCAGCTCCGGTGTCAGGGAATAGAAGCCGTCCACAAGGAACAAGCGTTTTTGCTTGCAGAGATAGGACAAAAGGTTTTTGAGCTGTTCGTCTTTCTGTGGGTACAAAGCTAAAATCTGTTTCTGTGTCAAGATGCCATAGGTGGAAATATCCCGCAGGATGCCGCTGGCTTCGTGCGAGTAGATCTGTGCGCGGGTTTTCATAGTCGTCACCTCTAATTTTTGTGCGTATAACTGCCGCACAGAATACGTACAAGCTGTAGCCGTTAGATCTGAAGATGGCTGCTGTACGCATAAAAGACGTATTGTGTACGCAAAGATGATTTTAGAGAAAAGATGTTGCGTTCAAAAGCGGAAAATGTATTGCAATTTGCAGTACATTCGTATATACTAATGACAAAGGAGGCGATTCATTTGGCTACAAGAACCGCGAATGTCATGGCCCGTGTGGAGCCGGATGTAAAAGAACAGGCAGAGAATATTTTGGATCGACTCGGCGTTCCGGCATCGGTTGTCATCAATGCCCTGTATAAGCAGATCATTTACAGAAACGGGATTCCGTTTTCTCTGGTTTTGCCGACTGCGCCAGTCGCCCGCGACGAAATGACGGACGCAGAATTTAACGCTATGATGCAAACCGGCCTGAACGCTGCAAAGACTGACCGTTCCCGCGGCGCATCCGAAGTCTTTGCAGACTTGCGCAGAGGACTTTGAATGTGGAACAGTATGAAGTAAAGATCACGGAACCGGCACAGCGTCAGCTTCAAGAAATCATCCGCTATATTGCTGGGGATTTGCAGGAAAAACGGACGGCGATCCGGATGCTGGACACGCTGGAAAAGGAAATCCTATCCCTTTCTACGCTTCCAAATCGGGTTGCACTGACGGAAGAAGAACCCTGGCACAGCGCGGGTATCCGCAAACTGTCGGTCAAGAATTATCTTGTCTACTTCTGGGTCAATGAGGATCAGAAGCAGGTTCAAATCACAGCAGTTGTGTATGGTCGGCGGGATCAGAGAAACGTGCTGCAAAATATGAAGTACGAATAGACATCTGCCCATGTTGGACAATGCCATCGCAAGGTGACAAATTCACTTTTTAGCGTTGTCCAGCAGGGGCATTTTTATATGTGTGCAGTATATGGCTTATCCTGTCCTGCCGTTCCGCTTTAGCAGCTCCTGCAGCTCTCTGCGGTCGGTGGTGATGAGTTCCTTTTCCAGCTCGCTGCATTTGATCTCGACGGCAACATTATTGTTGTTCGTGCTGATAAGGGCGCTGCCGCGCTCAAAGTGCGTGATCTCCATCAGCTCTGCTTCGGAAAGATGCAGGATCGAGCCGACGCGCTGGGCTTCCTCATCCTCCAGATTCAAGATCACCTTGGTCTTGGAGTTGTTGATGATGCCCTTGCCGTATTTGCCGTCCTCCAGCGCGAAGAAGTCATTGAGATCCTGCGTCGCGCAGACGGCCGAGCCGCCGTAGCCGCGGATGATCTTGAAAATCTCCAGCACAAATTCCGCTGCCAGACGGTTGCTGCTGGCGCCGATGAGCTGCCAGCACTCGTCAATGAAGATGGCCTTTTCCTCGGTACGGTTCTCTTTCGCCTTATCCCAGACAAAGTCCAGCGCCATAAACATGCCGACGGTCAGAAGGTCGCCGGTCAGCTCCGAAATATCCAGAACGATGTATTTGTTATCGAGAGACACGTTCGTCTGCTGGTTGAACGTTTTGGCAGAGCCGCTGACGAGCCGGTTCAGGATGTTTGCCAGCCGCAGCGTGGAGGAAGATTCCTTGAGCACTGCGTACAGATCGCCCAGAATTGGCATTTCGCGGTACCGCTCCGGGTGCTTGGGGTCGCGGAGCGTGTCATTGTCGTGCGTAATACCCTTCTTGGCGTAGGTTCGGATCATGGCTTCGTCGAGAAGCTGCCGCTCCTCATGGTTCATGTCGGGGATCAGCAGGCTGAAAAAGATGTGCAGCCGCTGGATCTTGGCGGCCAGCATGGAATGCTCCACAGTACTGCCGTCGAGCTGTTCATCGACCGAGCGGTCTGTCTGTCGGATCTCCATGACGTTGATGCAGTTGGGGGATGCGGGCGAGATCTGGATGAACGCACCGCCGATGTTGGAGCAGGCCCGATGAAATTCGTGCCCTTTGAGCGGCGCGACGATGAACACCTGAATCCCTTTTCGCCGCATCCGCAGCGCCATGAGCTGCATGGTAAAGGTCTTTCCGCTGCCGCTCGTGCCGAGAATGGCAATATTGGCGTTTTTGTAGATACGCGAATCAAAGATGTCCACGATGATGAGAGAATTGTTATGCTTGTTGACGCCGAGCAGGATGCCGTTGTCGTCACACAGCTCATACGCCGTGAACGGATAGCAGCTTGCTGCGCCCAGCGTCAGCACATTCCGCTTGCTGCGTTCAAAGAGCGATTTGTCCAGCTTCACAAGCGGAAAAGACGACCGGAGCGCCTGCTCCTGACAGAAATTGCAGCTCTGCACGTTCATATCCTGCGAAATGAGCAGCTTTTTCATCTCCGCACACTTCCAGTCCAGATCGTCCGGGTTGTCCGCGGTCACGGTGATAAGCAGATTCAGATAGTAGAAATCTTCATGGTTGCTCAGACCATCCTTCAGGAAATATCCGCTGCGGATGGCACTGTCGAGATCGTCAAAGTCTGTATTGGTGTCGCTGGTCTCCTTGATCTTGCTGCGGTTGATGCGAAGCTGCTGCCCGAACTTATGGATCATGCGATTCTTTGACTGGCGCGTCAGAAACACGTCGAGGTCAATGCAGAGATAGCTGCCATGCGTGAAATCCAGCAGCGAAGGCGCAAAAAAATCACCGACGGGAATCTCGTCGATGGAGCGGCCTGCCTTTATATAGTTGGATGTAATATGAGAAATGCGCTGCAAAAACGGAACATCCGTGCTTTCTCCGCGGCAAAGAAACGTATAGAGCATGTCGGCAGTGGTTTCGTGCATCCAGCAATGCTTTATTCGCCTTGCCGCGCTCAATGATCGGCAGGTCCTGCCGCCGCAGAAGATTTGTTGCGATCGCAATGCTGATGGCGTGCTGGTCATTGACGGTCAAGCGTTCCTGCTTGAGTCCGCAGTCAATAACGAAGCGCACTTTATATCAGACGATGCAGATCCCCGCTGCTGTTCCAGCACAGAGGCGCGGGGAAAAAGAAAACTTGCAATGTGCATTTAGACCGGAAAACGCGGGGATTTACCAATAACTAACAAAACAGTCGGATTATAAATCCCGACTGTTTTGGAA
>ERZ779649.1440-NODE-1440-length-13613-cov-4.914958_pt1 | contig 13613 bp, 9 predicted proteins | sample MGYA00511882_ERZ779649 | MGnify/ENA primary metagenome ERZ779649 (study PRJEB29588, sample SAMEA2157793) | human gut metagenome | biome: human gut; feature: human-associated habitat; material: faeces | place: Denmark | collected 2008/2010 ... | reverse complement strand
CGTTTTGCTTATAAAGGAGATTTTTCATGGCAGACAAGGACTTCAAAACGATAGAGGAACAAATCGAGATTCTTCGTTCACGCGGCCTTTCCATCGAGGATGAAGCCGAAGCAAAGGATTTTCTGCTGCGGAACAATTATTACCGTGTCAGCGGCTATTCTCTGACGCTCCGCAAGAACGATGTTTTTGCGAAGTCTGCCACGTTCCAAAATATCGAGAACATTTACAATTTCGACCACGAGTTCCGTCACATCATTCTGCACCATATCGAAACCATTGAGGTACAGATGAAGTCCATCTATGCCTATGAATTTACAAAGGTATATGGGCCGCTGGGCTATCTGGATACCGCAAATTTCTCCAATCAGGCAAAACATAAAGAAATCATCGACAAAGCCAACCAGCAGAAGCGTCAGCGGCTGGCCCACGAAGCCTACTTAAAGCACTTCATCAACGATCTGCACCAAGAGATTCCGCTCTGGGCCTACGTTGATTTGCTGACGATCTCCGACATCTCTTTCCTGTATTCCATCTCCGAACGCCCAATAAAAGAAACAATTGCCCATCGGTTCGGGCTTACCATGAATCGCGGCCCGGAAATTCTGGGGCAGTATATGCACAGCATGACGATCATCCGCAATCTTTGCGCACACGGGAGCCGCATTTACAATCGTCTCTTTGAGCAAAAGCCTTCCCTTAACAGGAAAGAACAGACGTTGCTGATCCGCCGGGAAGATGGCACAATGGATAATTCCCATTTCTTCGGGTTCTTCCTCGTCATGAGAAGGCTTCTGCCTGCTGAGAACTTTGCGGAAATGAAGGAAGCCGTCATTGCTCTGACGGAAAAATATCCGTTTGTGCGAATGGATTATTACGGCTTCCGGGATGACTGGAAAGAAAAGCTCTGATTTTGCATAGAATAAAGGTGACTTCTCCCACGAGCTGCTCTGCAGCGCAACACTGTGGGCGGTCTGGAGCCGGGGGATTTTCCTCCGGCCTATTTTTATGCAATGCGGAAGGTTTCCAGATACCGCTCGAAAATCTCGCAGTTGACCAACGCCACCTTGTCGATTTTATAAACGGCTTTAGCTTCCTTCGCCAACTCCTGAAATTTTGTCAGACCAAGACTGTATTTTTCAGCCCCTTCCTGATAGCGGACAAACTTTTTCGCGTTCATTTTTGTTCTTTCAACGTCCTTTCGGGCGTAACCCATAAGCAAAACCTCCATGTTTCATTTTTAATGTAAGTTCAAAATCGCCTGCTCATCCTGCACCTTTTGCACACTGTGAGCAGGCTGAGCAAGGCTTTTTCAAGTTGATTCTTATTTTTTAATCCCACGGACTTGGAACATCAACGGGTAAAAACAGGTCAACGTCTACATTGTGAAAGCCCCTGTTTGTGCCGATGCACTTATCGTCATAAACGATGCCCAGACTTTTCTGGTTGTCTTTCAGATGGTGAATAAAGGTGGATGCTGCCAGTGGCTTTTCCAGGTTATCCAGACACCAGCGTTCATAGACTTTATAGAAATCCGTGGATTTGCACTTGGCCCCCTGCCGAATTTCAAAGTAGCCCTCAGATTTGAGGAAGCCCAGAATGTTGTTGCCCTGCTCCATCGCTTCTTTCAGATTCGCGGCGGTGCGTTCACTGATGGTAAACTGATAGTTGTTCCGAATCAGCCGATGCAGCCCCTCCAATGCCCAAAGCAGGATACCCTCTTTTTCACCCCGCATCTTGTCAATGAGGAAAGGATCATCCACCCGGCCAACAGGTTTTTCCTTAGTGGTGAGCAACAGCTGGCGGCGATAGAAACCGTTAGACTTGTCATAGAGTGCGTGTAAGCTGCCATTTCCGAAGCAGGCAAACCGAACATACAGCGTACCCTGCACACTCTGCTGTCCTTTGCGCTCAATGTCGATTTTATCTTCCAGTGTAACAAGGGTCTTGATGTTGTTGGTCTGCGGCAGGGCCTCAGTTTTCATGTCATCGTCCACCAAAAGCAGTTTGTATTCCAAGTCTGCACGGGCAAAGCGGTTGGTTTCTACCTTTTGCAGACTGCCCGTGTACATACTGTTGCCGAACAATTCTCGAAGGATCAGCCCGATTCTGGATTTTCCCTCGCCGCCCTTGCCGACCATCAGCAGCATTTTCTGCGCTTTGGTAACAGGCAGCAGGCAATAGCCAATGTATTCTTGTAAGGCCGGAATATCTTCTTCGTATAGCAGTTCGTTCAAAAATTGCAGCCAGCGTGTCGGTGCTGGTGCTTCTGGCACATAGGAGATGGGCAGTCGGTTCATGCAGTATTCTTTTTCAGGGGTAAAGTGACCGTCCACAAAGTATGTGCCGTTTCGGACATGGATGCGGTCTGTCTGAATCTCCGGTGGTTCGGATGCACAGGCCAGCTTGATGGCCTGCATGATATGTTCAATACGTCGTGCTACGCTGGTGGTAGCGTAATAGCGGACTTGCTCATAGATTTCCTTTTTCAATGGGGCTTCATCCTCGATCATGCCATCCACCGTGAACAATCTGCCTTGAAAGCAGCGCATGGGGTGCAGGCTCAAAAAGTAATCTGCGAACAATGGTTCAATGATTTTTCCGTTATCACCCACCCAGTTTCGGGCAGGTGCGCTATGCTGCTCCTTCGGTTTCTTTGCATCGTTCGATTGCTTCTCCAAGGGCGGTCACTTCCTTTCCGTTCAATAGTTGTTGCTTTTCATTTGGACTTTCCTGCAAAAGAATATCCAGCAGATATTGCACACGGTCTGCATAGTGTAGACTTGCTACAAAACAAGGATGCAGGGATGCTTCTGGATTTTTGGGTGCATAGGCCATGCGCCAATCTGCCAGCAGGGTACGATAGCTGCACAAGATTTTGTAAAGTTGTTCTTTCGGACTTAGCGGTTTTTCCACCGGCTTGCAGGGAAGTGGTTGAAAATTATCTGTTGCAGAAAGTCCAAAATCTATAGCCAGCTTTTCAGCCGCCTGCCGCAAAGAAAGTTGAAACAGTTTTGCGGTGAAGTCTATCACATCACCATCCGCTCCACAGCCAAAACAGTGAAACCGAAAATCCACTTTCATGCTGGGATTGCGGTCTGCATGGAATGGACAGCAAATCATGCTGCTGCGGTTTGGACGAAAACCATAGGCTTCTGCGGCCTGCCGGGTGGTGATATTCAGCTTTACGATTTCAAATAAATTGTTGTTCTTGAAGATTTTCCTCCTTCTTATTTTCAAAAGTCCCTGCCGAATGGGAAAGTCCTCTGTGGACTTGCACATCCGGCTGGATTCCAGGGTGTGGGGCGGAAGACAGCGCTGTTTAAAGCGAACCATTACGTTATGAGTCCTTCTGATGCCTTTCTCCTTTTTGGGTCGATTCATAGGTGTGATCCTCTTGAATTTTTATCGTTGCGAAGCAACTCCCGATAAGCCGCAGGCGTTCGGCTGCGAACACATTGATGTGGAGCCAGATAGCCAGAATTTAAAATTTTGTGCGCACCGTGAGAATGGGGAACGGGATCCCCATCAAGATTTCCAGCCGGAGAAAACTACGAAAGTGAGTTTTGAGCGGCTATGGGCGAATCTTGCTCTAAGCTACCGTCCACTCTGTCCCAGCCCGTTCCTGCCCGATTCTCTCCGACGTGTTTTCTGGTAAGACGCGCAGAATACACATTCCATACCAGAGATATCCTGCTGGGGTGGCTCATAGAATTTTCAATGTCCGTTGCAAGGTTCTCTTGTGTATCCCTTACACGAATAGGAATCCGCAGAGCCCTTTTTGAATACAGTTTTGAAAATTTCACAATTTGGGACAAAAAGAAAAACGGCAAAGCAGATAAAATCCACTTTACCGTTTTATAGCAATTCAACATCTTCATGTAACAGCAACAGCGTTGAATTGCATATCGCAAATTGCTGTTTTAACGTTCCACTGATTTCTTGCCTTGCGATAAAGAAAGCACTTACGATAAACGCTCTACATTGAAAATGCAATCATACACTGCTATAATAAAATTGTGATATTATCACCAAAAATTCAAGATGCAAAGCGTTTGCAATTGGCAAACATTCAGGAGGAACGCATGGTAACAGGAGCCATTAAAAATAAGGTAGACAAGATCTGGACGGACATCTGGGCAGGCGGCATCACCAATCCGCTGACCGTCATTGAACAGCTGACCTATCTCATGTTCATCCGGTCACTGGACGAGAAAGAGCTTGCCACCGAAGATTTTGAGAACATGGCGGGCGAAAAGATGGAGCACATCTTCCCGGCCAGCGCGGCAGGGCAGTCTATGCGGTGGAGCCGCTTCAAGGACAAGGATTCCCGTGAGATTTTCCTGACCATGCAGCAGCGGGTGTTCCCTGCCATCAAAAAGATGAAGTATGGCCGTCTGCCGGACTTTGATGCGAACGGCGAACTGGTGGAGATCGCAGACGACCCCACCCGCCCGGACGAGGGCAACACCGCTTTTGCACGGTACATGGACGATGCCATGTTCCTGATCCCCACGCCGCAGGTGCTGCAAAAGATCATCACCGGGCTGGAGGATCTTTACACCCACGACATTGCCGACCTTGATATGCAGGGCGACCTGTACGAGTATATGCTGGGCAAGCTGGCAACCGCAGGGCAGAACGGCCAGTTCCGCACGCCCAAGCACATCCGCGACATGATGGTGGAACTGGTGCAGCCCACGCCGGACGACTTGATCTGCGACCCCGCCTGCGGCACGGCGGGCTTTTTGGTGTCCAGCGCACAGTACCTCCGCACCCACTACGAGGACAGCATGACCCCGGAGCAGTGGCAGCATTTTGCCGGCCCGATGTTCACCGGCTTTGACACGGACCGCACCATGCTGCGCATTTCGGCCATGAACCTGATGCTCCACTCCATCACGAACCCGGAGATCGACTACAAGGACAGCGTGTCGAAGCAAAACTCTATTTGCAGCAAGTATACCGTTTGCCTTGCGAACCCGCCGTTCAAGGGCACTGTGGATGCCGAGAGCATCAACGACGACCTGAAGGCAGTCACCAACACCAAAAAGACGGAGCTTCTGTTCCTTGCGCTCTTCCTGCGGATGCTCAAAACCGGCGGACGCTGCGCCTGCATCGTGCCGGACGGCGTGCTGTTCGGTTCCAGCAAGGCGCACCAGAGCATCCGAAAAGAACTCATTGAAAACCACCAGCTGCGGGCGGTCATTTCCATGCCCTCCGGCGTGTTCAAGCCCTACGCAGGTGTGTCCACAGCGGTGCTGGTGTTTACCAAGACCGGCGCGGGCGGCACCGACAAGGTGTGGTTCTACGATATGAAAGCCGACGGCTTCTCGCTGGACGACAAGCGCACCGAGGTGAAGGAAAACGACATCCCGGACATCATCGCCCGGTTTCAGAACCTTGATGCCGAAACTGACCGCAAGCGCACCGAGCAGAGTTTCTTTGTGCCCAAAGCGGAAATTGCCGCCAACGGGTACGATTTATCCATCAATAAGTACAAGGAGACCGAGTATGTGCCGGTGGAATATCCATCCACGCAGGAGATTCTTGCCGACCTGCATGAGCTGGAAATGGAGATCACCAAGGGTCTGGCAGAACTGGAAGAAATGGTATGACGGAGGAAAATGCGATGACAGAAAATGATAAACTGCAAATGTTTGAGGACCGACCAATTCGTACCGCATGGGATGAAACGCAGGAAGAATGGTACTTCTCCATCGTTGATGTTGTGACGGTTTTAACAGAAAGCGGAGATTACAACACCGGGCGAAAATATTGGAATAAGTTGAAGCAACGCTTGAAAGCTGAGGGCAGTGAACTGGTGACAAATTGTCACCAGTTGAAAATGAAAGCGACAGACGGAAAACGCCGTTTGACCGATGTTGCCAACACGGAACAGCTCCTGCGCATCATTCAGTCGGTGCCGTCCAAAAAGGCAGAACCGTTCAAGATGTGGCTGGCGATGGTCGGACGGGAACGCATTGAGGAGATCATCGACCCGGAACTGACCATCGAGCGCGCACTCGATACCTACGCCCAAAAAGGCTATTCCCCGGAATGGATCAACCAGCGGCTGCAAACCATCCGCGCCCGAAAAGAGCTGACCGATGCATGGAAGGTGCACGGCGTGAAAGAGGGGCAGGAGTATGCCATTCTGACGGACGAGGTGACGAAGGCATGGTCTGGTATGAACACACGGCAGTATAAAAACTTCAAAGGGCTGAAAAAGGAAAACTTGCGCGACAACATGAGTACCCTGGAACTGGCCTTGAATATGCTGGCAGAAGCCACCACAACGGAGCTGACAAATGCCCAGAATCCGCAGGGGCTGGAAGAAAACCGTGTCGTTGCCAAACAGGGCGGCGCGGTGGCCGGAAATGCCCGGAAAGAGATCGAGTCCAAAACCGGCCGCCCGGTGGTCACTGCCGAGAATGCAAGTGCCATGCTACTGGGGCAGACGGTTGCCGGAATGATTGAGAGCGTGGCAACGGAAAAAGATGACGAAAAATCGGAATAATATGCAGGTGTGGGAGGAGATGGTGTGATGGCGAAGTTGGGAGAGATTTGTTTAATTAACCCCAAGAGTTGCACATTAAGAGATGACACTGAAGTTTCCTTTATTCCAATGACAAAAGTTGGTGAGCACGGGGAGTTCGATGCATCTGAAATTAAAAATTATTCAGAAGTAAAGAAAGGCTTCACAAATTTTCAAAATGGCGATATTTTATTTGCGAAAATTACACCTTGTATGGAAAATGGAAAAGGTGCAATCGCCCATAATATGAAAAACGGAATCGGCTTTGGAAGCACTGAATTTCATGTTTTGCGTCCTGATACAGACAAAATAACGAGGGAATGGCTGTATTATTTGACCACATGGAAGACTTTTCGCAAAGAGGCTGAGAGAAATATGACTGGAAGCGCAGGTCAAAAACGTGTGCCAAAAACTTTCTTGGAAAATTACGTTGTGAACTTGCCAGATATTGATACCCAAAAAAGCGAAAACAAATTTTTGAGAAAAGTGGACGATTTGATTTCTCTTTGCAAACAACAGCTTGCTAAACTGGATGAGCTGGTAAAGGCACGGTTTGTGGAGATGTTTGGAGATCCTATAAGAAATGACAAGCATTTTGTTCAAAAAACAGGGAAGTCCCTATTTTGCTTTTCAAGTGGAAAATTTCTTCAAGAGGAAAAGCGTTTTCAACACGGATTTCCTGTTTATGGAGGAAACGGGATAACATGGTATACAGATATTCCACTTGTAAAAAAGCCGACAATTATCATAGGGCGAGTAGGCGCATACTGCGGAAATGTTCGCATGGTTAATGTCCCTGTATGGATCACCGATAACGCAATTTATATTAAGGAGTTCAAAACAAGGGAACTTAATTTGCATTTTTTGCTGATGTTAATGAAGTACATGAAATTTTCAAATTATGCAGATTATTCTGGGCAGCCCAAAATTACGCAAAAACCTCTGGAAACACTGATATACATTGTCCCACCCCTTGAACTCCAAAACCGATTTGCCGCCTTTGTGGAGCGCGTAGACCAGCAGAAGCAGACCGTACAGCAGAGCCTTGAAAAGCTGGAATTGATGAAAAAGGCACTGATGCAGGAGTATTTTGGGTAACTCCCCCAGTCGCCTGACGGCGACAGCCCCCTCAAAGAGGGAGCCTTTGACGTTGCGGTTGCGGAAAGCCTCCCTCCTTGAGGGAGGTGGATGCGAACGAAGTGAGCAGACGGAAGGAGTTTGCTCTGTGAAAGAAGAAATGCGAGGATTTGAAAGATGAGCGGGCGGCTGTGACACAATGTTTGCTTGACAATAACTGTATTCCTGTTGGAATGGAACAATTTCCATCAAGCAATATGAGCCAGATGGACTATATCAAGAAGATGCTGGACGATTGTGATTATTATATTTTGATTGTAGGCGGACGATATGGTTCACTGGATGATGACGGGGTTGGATATACAGAAAAAGAATACGACTATGCTATCCAAAATGGGATTCCAGTAATGGCATTTGTTTTTGACCATCCGGAAAAATTGCCGTTTGATAAGCATGATCGAACAGATACTACAAGAGAAAAATTCAATGAATTTCGGGATAAGGTGTTGAAGTCCAAGAAACTTGTCAAATTCCACTCCGGAATATCTGACCTAAAGGCAAATGTTGCCACAGCAATAAATGCTGCTATACGGGATTATCCGGCTGTCGGTTGGGTGCGCGGAAATATGCTTAATGAGAATTTGGGCGCAAATGTCGAAATATCCAATATGCGGAAAGAAATTGAAGATTTAAAGAAGCACACCCCTAAAATTTTGACTGGAACTTCTGATCCTCCAGAGCATTTAGAGGAGGGTACTATATATCTCCAGTATAATAGTGCTTCTGATAGGAAAAATAGTGTTTAAATATTTTCATAAAAACCAGAAAGGAGTCTCCCATGTCCAACTTCTCCTATCTCTCCACCCGCCCCGAATATTCCCTCTTCGCCAATTCTGCCATCGAGGCCGAGAAAGTGTTCTCCACCTCCCCGGCGATGTGTGCGGTGGGGTGTCGGAAGGCGTTGGAGTTGGCGGTGAAGTGGGTGTATGCGGCAGACAAAACCATCACGATACCCTACAAGGACAACCTGCAATCCCTGTTGCACGAGCCGAGTTTCCGGTTCGCAGTGGACCGCAATGTGTGGAGCGTGCTGCCCAGCATCGTGAAGGCGGGCAATCTGGCGGTACATACGGGGCATAGTGTGTCGGCGGCGGATGCAGTGTTCAGCCTGCGGGGGCTGTTCGATTTCATCCAGTGGGTGGATTACTGCTACGGCACGGACTACGTGGAGCGCTCCTTTGACGAAACAGCCATCCCCGGCGAGAAAGTGGAGCTGGACACCCGGAAGATCCGGGAGCAGGAAAGCCTGCTGGAACAGAAAGATGCCGAGCTGGAAGTCCTGCGCAAGCAGGTGGAGAGCCTTTCGGCGGCGTACACGGCCAGCAAGCGGCAGAACCAGCAGAGCCGCAGTTTCACCGCCGCAGACCTGACCGAAGCCGAGACACGGCGGAAGATCATCGATATCGACCTCAAGGCCATGGGCTGGAAGTTCACCGGGCCGGACGCCGATGTGCGCACCGAGTACGAAGTGGACAACATGAACGGCGTGCTGGGGCAGAAGGGCTATGCGGACTATGTGCTGATGGGCAAAGACGGCTTGCCGCTGGAGGTCATTGAAGCCAAACGCAGCACCAAAGACCCCAACATCGGGCGCAAGCAGGCTCAGCTTTATGCAGACTGTCTGGAGCAGAAATTCGGCCGCCGTCCGATGCTGTTTACCACCAACGGCTACGCCACCTATTTCTGGGATGAGCAGAGCGGCCCGCAGCGTGCCGTGAGCGGGGTGTTCTGCAAGGACGACTTGCAGAAGCTGATGAACCGCCGCACCGAGAAAAAGCCGCTGGACACCATTGAAATTGACGACAAAATCACCGACCGTTACTACCAGAAAAACGCCATCCGGGCAGTCTGCGCCCATATTACGCAGGGCTTCCGGCGCAATCTGCTGGTCATGGCAACGGGCACGGGCAAGACCCGCACCGCATCCAGCCTGACCGATGTGCTGAGCCGGGGCGGTCATGTGACCAACGTGCTCTTTCTGGCGGACCGCACTGCGCTGGTCAAGCAGGCAAAGGACGACTTCAAAAAGTATCTGCCGGACCAGTCGTTGTGCAACCTATGCTCCTCCAAGGACGATAAGGCCGCACGCATCGTGTTTTCCACCTATCCCACCATGCTCAACGCCATTGACAACGCCAAGACCAAGGACGGCGTGCCGCTGTTTTCGCCCGCCCACTTTGACCTTATCATCGTGGACGAGAGCCACCGCAGCATTTTCAAGAAATACCGCGCCATTTTTGATTATTTCGATGCGATTCTGGTGGGCTTGACCGCCACCCCGAAAACCGATGTAGACCGCAACACCTACGACTTTTTCGAGATGGAGCACGGCATCCCCACCTACGCTTACGATTACGACACGGCGGTCTACACCGACCATGTGCTGGTGCCTTACTACAACTACGAAGTCAAGACGAAATTCACAGAAGATGGCATCCACTACGATCAGCTTTCACCGGAGGATAAGGCCCGCTACGAGGACGATTTTGCCGAGGATGACACCCTGCCCACCTTTATCCCGTCTGAAAAGCTGAATAAGTTCATCTTCAACGCCAACACCGTGGACACGGTGCTGCAAGACCTGATGGAACGGGGCGTCAAAACGGCAGGCGGCGACCGCATCGGCAAAACCATCATCTTTGCCCAGAACAAGCGCCATGCGGAGTTTATCCGGGAACGCTTTGGCAAGCTCTACCCGCAGCTGGAGACCCAGTACCCGGGATTTATCCAGCGGGTGGTCTGCGACGACGCCTATGCACAGTCCATCATTGACGACTTCAAACAACCGGACAAGCCGCCGTTTATTGCGGTCTCGGTGGATATGATGGATACGGGCATTGATGTGCCGGAGTGCGTGAATCTGGTGTTCTTCAAAAAAGTGCGTAGCAAAACGAAGTTCTGGCAGATGATCGGCCGTGGTACACGGCTCTGCCCATCCCTTGCGTGCGTGGATGCCATCGACGGCGAATATACGGGCAAACGGCGGTTTCTGATCTTCGACTACTGCGGCAACTTTGAATTTTTCCGTCAGAAACCCAACGGCTACGAGAGCGCGGACACCAAAAGCCTGTCCGAGAGCATTTTCTGCAAGCAGGTGCGGATTGCCGCCGCACTGCAGGATGGAGCCTATGGGGACGAAAAATACCAGAACTGGCGCAAGATCTTAACGGAGACCTGCCGTGCCGGAGTGGGAGCACTGAATCCGGAGCTGGTATCCGTGCGGCTGCACCGACAGGCCGTGGAACACTATCAAAAGCCGGAAGCCTTTGTCAGCCTGACCGAAACGGACAAGGGTACTCTGATGAAAGAGGTGGCACCGCTCATCTCGCTGGACGATAAGGACGAGGCCGCCAAGCGGTTCGATAATTTTGTATACGGTCTGCTGCTCTGTGAGCTGGAAGGTCTGCCCGGCCTGACGCGGGCACAGCGGCAGCTGAAAAACACCGCTGCTCTGCTGGAACAGAAAGCCACCATCCCGCAGGTGCAGGCCAAGCTGCCGCTCATCCGGGAAGTGCAGACGGACGAGTTCCTGACTTCCCACGACTTGCTCCGCTTTGAGGAAATGCGGCAGGAGCTGCGGGAGCTGGTCAAGTTTCTGGTGGACGGTGTGGAAGGGCAAAAGCCGATCTACACCGCCCTTGCCGACCCGGTGTTGGAACAGACTGAGGGCAAGGCGCTGGACTCCGGTTATGACTTCGGGGAGTACCGGGAGCGGGTCAATCGCTACATCATGGAGCACCGCAACGATACGCTGGCCATCCACAAGCTGACCCAGAACATCCCGCTCTCGCAGGGCGATTACATTGAGCTGGAACACATCTTCACCAGCGAACTGGGCAGCAAAGAAGATTATGCCCGGGAGTTCAAAGATACCCCGTTTGGTCTGCTGGTGCGCAAGGTAGCAAAACTTGACCACGAGGCCGCGATGCAGGCATTCTCCAAGTTCATCAACGATGAATCGTTGAATGCAAAGCAGATCGCTTTCGTGCAGAAGGTCATCCATTACATCGAGCAGAACGGCTATGTGGAAAGCAAAGCCGTCCTGATGAAACCGCCCTTTGACCAGCCCATCCTGTTTACCCGCCTGTTTGATGGCAAAACGGGCGGAGAACTGATGGAAACCATTGATGCCGTCCGGGAAAATGCTGTCCATGTAACGGCGTAAGGAGTTGCTATGTTTACCGAGGTGGATTATAAGATCCTTGAGCTTGTGCTGCAGTCTCCGGAGCCTGTGCCCAGCCGGCAGCTGGCACTGGTGTGTGATGTTTCCATCAATACCATCCGCACGGAGATTGACCTGCTGAACCAGGAACTGGCTGCGCATGGAGTCTGCATCCGGATGAAGCGGTCCTCCGGCACTTCGCTGGAAGTGCTCAACGAAGCGCTGGCCCGGCCATGGATGCATCAGATGCGGGATATGCTCATCCGCAACAAGCGCCTGCAGCGCAAGTATTCGGAGCGGGTCTACTCGCTGACCCGCACCATCCTGTGTGCGCCGGACGGTATTACCGTGGAGCGGTTGGTGCAGGTATTCTATGTCTCCCGCGGAACGATCCTGGCGGACATCAAAAACGTCCGCGCTCTGCTGGAACGCTTCCACCTCAGCCTGACCAACCGGCGCGGCGGCCATGGATTTGTGGTGCAGGGCAGCGAGTGGCATATCCGGCAGTGCCTGCTGCTTTTGCACAAGAACTACACCATTACGGCCGACAGCGGCAAACTTGACCTGCTGATGCAGGAGCAGGCGTTCCGGGCAATGTTTTTCATGCACAGCCCGCATAGCGGCGAAACGGCACAGAGCGGGCAGCTGTTTGCATATCACAGCGGTGCGCGCTACGATGAACTGTCGGCTTTGCTGCAGCAGGAGCTTCTGGCGCAGGATGAATTCACACTGCCCAACATTCACTACCCCAAGATCATCAACATGCTGCTGCTTTGCATTTCCCGCAAAAAGTATGCGGCAGAGGCGGCGTTCTCCGGGGAACAGCAGACCGTCCTGCAGGCCAGTGCGGAATACAAGTTTATCTGCCGTCTGCACTGCAGGCTGCCGGAACATTTCCGGCAGGCCGTTCAGGAAAACGAGATGCTGATGCTGATGGCGCTGCTGCTCTGGCTGGGCAATCGCCCGGACGCGCTGTGGGGCTTGCTGCCCGCCATCATCCCGTGCGTTGCGCTGCTGATGGTGTCCGGGTACGACGAAATTTCCGTCACGCGCGTGCTGCCGCTGACGCTTGTTGTCGTTCTGCTGAGCTTCACAGGCGTTGCCATCGGCGGCATCACCGTTCAGCCGATGAAGGAAGCGGCGGATGCCCTGCGCCAGAAAATTTATGACTACCTTTTCTTCACCAGCGCGCGCGACGTGTTTTCCATTGCCTCGCAGGGGTACTATCCTCAAGGGCCGACGCAGCTTGGCGGCGCGGCGACCCCCAGCGAACGCCCCGTTCTTCGCGTGAGCGGCAGCGGGCGAATTTACCTGCGTGCCGTAACCAAAAGTTCATACACAGGCAGCATGTGGATTGACGAAACAGGCGGGCGGCGCTACCTGTGGAGCAGCCCGCGCTGGCAGAATCTGCGCTCCCAGACATTCGACCTGACGCTGCCGGACGAGACACTCGCGGCGAATCTGCCAACAAAAACCGTCACCGTCACCATGCTGTCGGACAGCGCAAGCAGCCTGTTTGTGCCGCAGCGCATCCGCGAATTGTCCGTGGGCAGCGGCATCGTGCCGTATTTCAACGCGGGCAGCGAGATTTTCGCGACGCGGAATTTAACCTCCGGCGACACATGGACAGCAACGTATGTTGATTTGACCGCCGGGCAGAGCGGCTTGGCGGAGCTGATTGATGCGGGCGCGCAGCTGACCGACGCCCAGTACGAGGCCATCCGCAAGCTGTACACCGGGCTGCCCGGTCACCTCGAACAGCGCCTGTTCGACGTCGCG
>ERZ779649.1436-NODE-1436-length-13636-cov-2.700906_pt1 | contig 13636 bp, 9 predicted proteins | sample MGYA00511882_ERZ779649 | MGnify/ENA primary metagenome ERZ779649 (study PRJEB29588, sample SAMEA2157793) | human gut metagenome | biome: human gut; feature: human-associated habitat; material: faeces | place: Denmark | collected 2008/2010 ... | reverse complement strand
TTTTTGACTGTCTGGAGTTCTTTTTGGGATGTTCTATAATCCGGCATTTCGCCATTTACCCCAAATTTGAAATACAAGTGTTATATTTATATAAGAAAAAATACAAATAAAATCTTATAATTCAGGAATATTAATTGAAAGGGAGCGGAAACTTTTATATAATAGAGATAAAGTACCGGTAAGTTTAAAAGAAAATGTAATCACAAAAGAAAATTGCAGGGAGGAATGGGTTATGTACAAAAGATAACTGGCAGGTCTGCTTGCTGTTACAGTGACCATGACGGGAATTTCATTTCCGGACAGTGTATTTGCTGCGCAGGATGATACGGCAGTTGTACAGGAAGAGGAGTCTGGGACAGAGAGCAGTAAAGTTACGGAAAGCGAAGAAACAGAAGAATCGGAAGAGATTCTGACAGAAAAGACCGGATCAGACGGTACAGAAACAGAACTGGACGAAATACAAGCGGCTGAAATCGTACAGACAGAGACAGAAAATGAAGCAGATATGACAGAAACAGAGGAGACTGTCGAAATTAAAGAGACGGAAACAGAAGAGCAGACAGAGGAGTTACAGGAGACAGAGAAAACGGATGCCAGGGTTACCTCAGAATTGATGGTCAGAGGAACAGACAGTTTCGGATCAATGTTTGCACAGGAATTTTCTGGTGTTGCAGCCGAGCAGGCTGAAAATAATGGATGTAATGTGTTTTCGATTGATATGAGCGGAAATCAGGCATCTGTTTCTTTTGAAACAACACAGGATGCAACACTTGTCGTTGCAGTATATGATGAGAACGGCAATCAGATGCTGGCTTCGGGAAAAAAGAACGTAACAAATACAGAGACAGAAACAACAGTAACGATCAATTCCGGCACGATTCCGCAATATTATCTGGTGCGTGGATATCTGATTGAAACAGAGACACTTCGTCCGATCTGTACGGTATATGAATCCTCTATGTATACACAGGAAATGCAGGAGTTTTTAGCAAAGACAACAGATGATTTTGACGAAGAAAAAGTACTGAATTTGGATGATGATGATACGAACAATTTTGCGGTCTATGGAGACGATACCATTATCATTCCGTCTGATACAGAAAAAAATATTGTGGTGTCGGCAGATGATTCCACAAATACATATGTGATCAAAAAAGCAGATACAGACATGACATCTTTGGAAGAAGGAGATATTTTTTCCTATGAATATGCAGATGGTCAGTTTATTATAACGAAAGTTGCATCGATTGATGTAAATGGAACAACGGTTACGATTACCGGTGATGACATTGAAATGGAGGATGTATTTTCCTATGTCAAAATTGATGCATCAGATGATCTTGCAAACGCAACGATCGATCCGTCTGCCTGTGGGGATGGTGCCACATATGAGGGACTTTCGGATGAGCCGGAGAACAGTGAGTATAAAGCAGCCGACATCAGTGGAAGTGTCAAAAAGACAATGAAATTCAGATTGGATAAATCAGGAAAAGATTCTGATGGAAGTTACAGTATTTCAGGCGGTTTGTGGATGCGGATTACATGTTCTGCAAAATTATATCTTACATTTTCCAAGTGTTATGTGGAATTAAAGCTGGATTATAAAGGCAGCCTTGATATTACAGCAAAAGGAAAATTTACAGCAACTGTACCGCTACCGTCTGTGGGATATATGTTTTATGGTATTATTGTGGAACTGACGCCGTCTATGATATATGAGTGGGAAATTAATGGTGCAGTCGGCGCTGATATCAGTGGTACTTTTGGCATTCAGGCAGATAACAATGGAATTACAAGCCTGACCACAATGCCAAAATGTACGCCTAAACTAAAAATCAGTGGAAGTTTTTACTGGGGGCTTTCTTTAGAACCGCGTGTAAAAATTTTGAGTAATAATGTTGCTTCTGCAAGCCTTACAGGTAAAGCGGGCATTAAGTTAAATGCATCATGGAAACCGGAAATCCTAAAACAGGAAAAGACGATTCATAGCTGTGAAAAATGTATTGAAGGAAAAATTAATGCAGAGCTTACGCTAAAAGCAGGCGTGAAAATGCTGAGTAAAATTTCCTATAATATAAATTTAATTGGGGAGTCGAAGAAAATCGCTGATTTTTATTATTCCATTGATCATAATGATTATGGTCTGACGAAGTGTCCGCATTTAAGTTATCGTTTGAATCTGGTTGTGGTTGACACGGATGGTAATCTGCTGCCGGATACTGTAGTAACGATTACGGATCAGACAGGACAGTTTGAGGAAGTAAAGAAAAAGACGGATATGCTTGGCAAATTATCAGTCTATCTGCCGGAAAGCCGGTATACGATCACTCCGGTAAAAGATGGGTATGTACCTACCAGAAGAAACATTGAAATCCATATGGATGAGACGATAGATGACTTGCGGATTACATTGTGTAAGACAGTTGGAGGCGGGACAGGAAATAATTCAGAGAATCAGATCAATACAATAAGACCGGATGTGGGGATAAATAGTTATTCACAGGTGTTAAGTTTAGGAGATTATCACAGTGGAGTAATCGCGCAGGATGGCAGTTTGTATATGTGGGGAGTTAATGATTTTGGACAGATAGGAGATGGAACGACAAAGAATAGATATAAGCCAACGAAGATACTGGATCATGTAGTATCAGTAAGTTTAGGAGATTATTATAGTGGAGCAATTACGCAGGATGGCAGTTTGTATATGTGGGGATCGAATGATTCTGGACAGATAGGCGATGGAACGACAGAGGATAGATACAAGCCAACGAAGATACTGGATCATGTAATAGCAGTAAGTTTAGGAGTAAGTCACAGTGGAGCAATTACACAGGATGGCAGTTTGTATATGTGGGGATCGAATAGTCGTGGAGGGATAGGAGATGGAACGACAGAGGTTAGGTATAAGCCAACGAAGATACTGGATCATGTAATAGCAGTAAGTTTACAAACAGGTAACAGTGGAGCAATTACACAGGATGGCAGTTTGTATATGTGGGGATCGAATGTTTATGGAGAGATAGGAGATGGAACGGAAGAGGATAGGTATAAGCCAACGAAGATACTGGATCATGTAATAGCAGTAAGTTTAGGAGTAGGTCACAGTGGAGCAATTACACAAGACGGCAGTTTGTATATGTGGGGATGGAATTCTGATGGACAGATAGGAGATGGAACGACAAAGGCTAGATACACCCCAACCCAAATTACCATCCCCGGTGGTGTAGCCCTCCCATCTGATCTGAAATTTGATTTTGATATATCAACACAATCGGAGGAAGCATCCGCGGATTCTGTATTGGCTTCAGATACAGCAGTGGACTCTACAAAGCAGGCACCCGAGTCTGAATTAGCAGACCAGCCAGAATTATTTGAAGAAGAGGAAGTCTCCGTATTCAAAGCCGACACCACCGAAACCAACACCGCCATCGGCACACAGACGGCATCTTTCAAAAACCTGACGCCGAACGATACCTACAATTTTTATGTGGCAAGATCCCTGACTGCAGATGACCTGCTCGCCTCTGACAATATTTTAGATATCCGTCAGGCAGTGGCAGGGGAAGATGGCAGGATGAGTGTGACCTACCAGCCGAGAGAGACGGACGATAATGCAGTTATTTTTGTTGTCGGAAGTACACCAAAAGATCTTTCCGGTGCGCAGATCACGATTGGAAACACCACATATAACGGTACGGCAAAAAGTGTGACAGCAGCGGTTGAATGTGATGGTAAAACATTAGTCGAGGGACGTGATTATCTGGTGACAGGTGGGTTTGAGATCACAGGTACAGGTACTTATACATTAACGATCATAGGTACAGGTACTTATACCGGAACGGCGTCTGCAGCATATACGGTGACCTGTCAGCACAATTATACGGAGAGCATAACGAAACAGCCGACCTGCACTGAACCGGGAAGAAAGACTTTAACCTGCAGTATCTGTGGGGCAGTCAAGGATACTACATCGATTCCAAAGACAGCGCATACTTATAAAAACAAAAAGGTGACAAAGCGTGCAACAACCAGTAAAAATGGTACATTTACAGCAGTATGTTCGGTATGTGGGGCAGAACAGACGGAAGTGATTTATGCTGCAAAAACGATAAAACTTTCCAAAACATCTATGACGTATAATGGAAAGAAGCAGAAACCATCTGTAACTATTACGGATGCGGCAGGAAAGAAGCTGAAAAACGGTACTGATTATAAGGTGACTTATCCGAAAAAGACACAAAATGTTGGAAAATATACAGTGACGGTGACATTAAAAGGCAATTATACAGGAACCGTAAAAAAGACATTTACGATTCTGCCAAAGAATACAGCCATTTCCAAACTGACAGCTTCAAAAAATACAGTCACGGTAAAATGGAGGAAACAGACCAAACAGACCGCTGGTTATGAGATCCAGTATTCCACCAGCAGTAAATTTACAAAAAAGACGACAAAGACTGTAAAAGTTACAAAGAACAGTACAACCTCCAAAAAGATTACAAAGCTGAAAGCAAAGAAAAAATATTATGTACGCATCCGGACGTATCAGACTGTCAAGGTCGGGAAAAAATCGACAAAGATTTATTCAGGCTGGTCGAAAGCAAAGACGATTACAACGAAGAAAAGTTGACATTACTACCCGAAATTGATACTATGATTACAGAACAAGCGGTTGTAATAAAAAGTCCTCCGCCATAAGGCGGAGGGCTTTTTTAGCACTATCAATATGCAATGTGAATAATCATTGCCTATTAATTTTAATGGAATTATAATAAAACAATATAACAAAGGAAAAAGAGGTTATTTGTTCTCCTCATTCAAAATACTTAAGCAGAGTTGAAGAAAGGGAGGACATGTGAGGTGTTAAACGTGAAGCTGAAATGGATTGAATTCGAGAATTTAAGAACAGGACTAAAGATTGAACGTGTTGTATTTAATGATGATATCACATTGTTGGTTGGTCTGTCTGGTGTTGGTAAAACCCAGATATTAAATGCGATAGAATATTCTCTGAAATTGGCTGTAAATAAGAATTTACGTCTGGAACCATATAATACGACTTTATGTTTTCAAATTGGAGAGGAAGTATATGTATGGTCATATAGAATACAGCAGGATCATGCAGAGGATATTTTTGAGTCAAAAGAAATAAAGTATTTTTTTGCCTATGAAAAACTTCAGAATATAAAAGGTGATATACTGATGCAGCGTACACCTGATACGATTCAGGTGACAGGTTATGATAAGGTACCGACACCTAAAAAAGATGAAAGTTTATTAGTACAATATTCGGAAGATGCCTTTGTCAAACCAATAATTTCTGAAATGTTAAAATTATATCCAATAGAAATTGAAATGGATGTGAGAGGGGCAATTGCGCAGGAAAGTTTTAATATGTTTAAAGCAAAGATTAAAGAAAGCTTTAAGGAAAATGAAAAACAGCCTTTTGAAAAATTCAGCCATTTACCTGTTCCTCTAAAGATTTATATAACAAAAGAATATTATCCTCAAATGTACGCACAGATTTTTTCTGCGGTTAAGGAGCTGTTTATGGAGATTAACAGTATAGATATTGTTGAGGATCCTGATCGTGAAATATATATGGTGGCAATAGATGTATATGGAAAAAGATTATTGCAGCATGAAATATCCAATGGAATGTTAAAAACGATATACTATATTGTTGAGTTGATCACTATGTCAAAAAACTCTTTAGTATTAATAGATGAATTTGAGAATGGATTAGGGGTAAATTGTATAGATGTATTGGCAGAACTATTATTGGGGGAAAGAAGGGATTTACAGTTTGTTATTACCAGCCATCATCCTAAAATTATAAACCAGATTTCAAATAAGAAATGGAAGATCATTGAAAGAGACATTGCGACGGTAAAAAATTTTACAGCTGAAGAGTATGGAATCATGCATAGTCAGCATGATGCATATTTTAATTTGATAAACAGATGGGAATTTGAAGGTAAGATATAAATGAATTATTATTTTTTGCTTGAAGATGAAAAGTCCTTTATAAAGGTTTTGCCTGAATGGTTAAAATATATGGGGATACAAAACACCAGAGTGCAGGATATTACATATGTTCGGGAAAATAATTATGTGATGCAGAGCGGACAAGGTGTTACGCAGCTGATCACAAGAGTTTTATTCCAGACGATAGATACAATTCTGCTGAATCCGGGAAAAATAGATGAATTAATAGTGATTTTGGATTCGGAAGAATATAATGAACAAGAACGAAAAAAACAGGTTGAAAACATTATCAAGGAATATATTGACAAGAAGAATTGTGCTGTAGATTTTTTATATAAAGTTTTTGTCTGCAATCATTGTTTTGAAACATGGCTTTTAGGAAATGGTAATTTATATCCGGATATTAGACCGGAAGGAGATTTTCAGCCATATTACGACAAGTATAATATAAAAGTAAATGATCCTGAATTAATGGCTGTGCCGGACGATATAAAAGAAACGATAGCTGTTTATCATTTCCATTATTTACATGAAATGTGCAGATATAACAGAGTACGGTACAGTAAGAAAAAACCTATGGAGATGGCAAAAAAAGCATACTTTGATACGCTGGTATCAAGAATAGAAAATAGTGATCACTTACATTCATTTGCTCAGTTTTATGAGTACTTTGTAAATGAACAAAAATGACTATTCAACCGATAATAAAATGCCGTACGATCAACCGACCGTACGGCATTTTCCTACCTTTCATAAATCGTATAATGATGTTTCTTAAGCAGTGCAACCGCCAGCGCTAATGATTCCCCGTCATACATTTCCAGTCTCAAAACACCGCCTTCAAACTCACGGTTATGAATGATCCCGATATTTTTGATACTTAAATTATTGCTCGCAAGGATCGTTGCGACGGTGGCGATCCCACCGGTCTCATCAATCAGGTCTAAGTACAGTTCGTAAACATTCTTCAAAGCACCTTTTGCCGTGATCGTGATGGAATCACGGTAATCTTTGGCTGCAGTAAAGGCATCTAACAGTGCAGGGGAATCTGCATCTGCAATGTTCGTGCGCATTACCTCTAATGTATGGATATAGTTGTCCAATAATTTTAAAATCTGTTCCTGATTGGATAAACAGATATTTTCCCACATGACAGGGGATGAGGATGCGATACGTGTGATATCTTTAAAACCTCCGGCCGCGATAGTTTTCATAATTTCATTCTCATCATCCGATTCCCGCACCAGGTTGACAAGGCTGTATGCGATCACATGCGGCAGATGACTGATCGCTGCGGTCGCATAATCGTGCTGCTCATAACCTAAAACCAGAGGAATTGCGCCGAGAGAGCGCACCAGCCCGGTCAGTTCTTCCACAGCAGGGGAAGGACTCTTTGTGGTCGGTGTGATAATATAGTAAGCATTTTCCAAAAGCGTCTCTGAAGCATTAGAAAGACCGGTCTTCTCAGAACCCGCCATCGGATGACCGCCGATAAAATTGGCTTCAAGACCGAGTCTTATCACTTCTCTGTGGATCTCCGTCTTGACACTGCCGACATCCGTGATGATGCAGTCCGGAGAAATTACATCTTTCAACTGCTGCAGATATTCAATATTTTTCCTGGTCGGCGTGCACAGAAAAATGTAATCGCAGTCTGCGAAATCCTTCAGTTCACATGGTGTATTGTTTATGATCAAATGTTCTTTATAAGCTTCGGCAACTGTTTCTGCATGGTGTGCAGTTGCAATCATTGTAAGTTCCGGATGAAGTGCATGCAGTTTTTTTACAATGGAACCGCCGATGAGTCCGAGTCCGATAAAGCCTATTTTCTGAAGTGACATATATGGAAATCCCCCTGTTAGATGTTAAAGTTCTGTTCTCATAATTCTTTACCTATCATAGACATAAATTGCAAGAAAGTCAACACGTTAAAGTATAAAAGTGCATATTGCATGAAAAAATAATCAAAGTATGGATGAAATGTGAACACTATGTAAACATTCCATGCAAATGGTTATAAATTATTTAAAATGCATACATAATATATAAACAAATTTCGGGTAATATAAAAATAGTTAGTAAATATGAATAAATAAGTTGTAATAAACGTGTAAATTTAGTAAAATATAACCATACAGCGAATGCCGTTTCAGAGGTATCGACTAAAAAATATGTATTGGAGGATTTGCTATGAACGTTTACACAACTGACAAGATTCGTAATGTGGTTCTGCTTGGACATGGTGGATGTGGTAAAACAAGTCTCGCCGAGGCGATGGCTTATCTTGCGGGGATGACAACACGCATGGGAAAAGTTACCGATGGTAACACAATCAGCGATTATGACAAAGAAGAAATCAAACGTCATTTTTCCATCAACACAACTGTGATACCGATTGTCTGGGGTGATACCAAGATCAATATCCTTGATACACCTGGTTATTTTGATTTTGTAGGGGAGGTAGAAGAAGCAGTCAGTGCTGCGGATGCAGCAATTATCGTAGTATCCGGTAAGGCTGGCATTGAAGTCGGCACAAAGAAGGCATGGGAGTTATGTGAGACATACAAACTGCCGCGTATGGTATTTGTTACAGATATGGATATCGATGAGGCAAGTTACCGGCAGGTCGTAGAAGATTTACAGCAGCTATACGGCAAGCGGATCGCACCTTTCCATCTTCCGATCCGTGAAAACGGACAGTTCGTCGGATATGTCAATGTATTACAGCAGCGGGCAAAACGCTGGAAAGATAACGGCGAAGTGGAAAAGGTAGAAGTGCCGGAGTATTCCAAAGAGAATCTCGGTATTTGCAGGGAAGCATTGATGGAGGCTGTTGCGGAGACGAGTGAAGAATTTATGGATCGTTATTTTGGAGGGGAAGAGTTCTCCGAGGATGAGATCCGCCAGGCACTCCGTGTCAATGTATCCGATGGAAGCATCGTTCCGGTGCTGATGGGTTCGAATGTTCTTGCACGTGGCATGTATACACTGATGGTCGACATTGTAAAATATCTTCCGAGTCCGGAAAAACGTTCCTGCACCGGAATCAATGCAAAGTCCAACGAGGTATACAATGCAGACTATGATTTTGCAAAACCAAAATCAGCTTATATTTTCAAAACGATTGCAGACCCGTTTATTGGGAAATATTCATTGATCAAAGTTAATTCGGGAGTTATCAAAACAGATGATCTTCTTTACAACCAGCATAAAGATACAGAGGAAAAAATCGGAAAGATCTATGTACTCTGTGGCAATAAGCCGGAGGAAGTAAAGGAACTGCATGCGGGAGATATCGGAGCGTTAGCGAAGCTGACTAAAGCAGCTACCACAGATTCCCTTTCTACCAAAGCGAACCCGATCCTGTATATAAGAACACAGATCTCCATACCATATACTTATAAACGTTATAAGGCAGTCAACAAAGGAGATGAAGATAAGATCTCGCAGGCATTGCAAAAGCTGATGCTCGAAGATCTTACATTAAAAACAGTCAATGACAGTGAAAATGGCCAGACATTACTTTACGGTATGGGAGACCAGCACCTTGATGTTGTGGCAAGCAAACTGTTAGAGAGATACAAAGTTCAGATTGAACTGAAAAAACCAAAAGTAGCATTCCGGGAGACCATTCGTAAGAAAGCGGATGTGGAATACAAGTACAAAAAACAGTCCGGCGGTCATGGACAATACGGTCACGTTAAGATGACCTTTGAACCTTCCGGGGATCTTGAAACACCATATGTATTTGAACAATGCGTTGTCGGCGGAGCAGTTCCAAAAAACTTCTTCCCGGCGGTGGAAAAAGGAATCCAGGAAGGAGTTGTGAAAGGACCGATGGCAGCTTATCCTGTGGTAGGAGTAAAGGCAGTATTATATGATGGATCCTATCATCCGGTAGACTCTTCTGAGATGGCATTTAAGGTTGCGGCAGGCCAGGCGTTCAAAAAGGGCTTTATGGAGGCGTCTCCGGTTCTGTTAGAGCCGATCGCATCCTTAAAAGTTGTTGTACCTGACAAATACACAGGTGACATTATGGGAGACTTAAACAAACGCCGTGGACGTGTACTTGGAATGAATCCGACGGAACACGGTTATCAGGAGATCGTAGCTGATATTCCTTACATGGAATTATATGGATACAACACAGATTTACGATCCATGACCGGTGGAAGCGGAACATTTTCCTATGAGTTTGCAAGATATGAGCAGACACCTTCTGATATCCAGGAAAAGGAGATCGCAGAGAGGGCAGGCAAACTTGATAATACGGATAATTCATAAAACAGTTTCTGAAAGAAACAGTTCTTCCCGAAAGCAGGATAAAAACACAGACTGGATGTAACATTTTCCGGTGTGTGTAATTAAAAAGAAAACAGGGAGGAATGGATATGCGGTATGGCAGAAAAATTTGCAAAGAACTATTTGTAATTTTATATGTATTTATTTTTCTTGTAAGCGATCCGAAATTGGTTCGTGCCTGCAGCATGATCATCCTCCCTGATACTTCAAAGGAAACCATTACCAGTGATGATGTTACATTTGATTTTTTTGATACACAGGATCCGTCAGAGTATCACATTGTATATGAGGTAAATGGCGGTATTAACAGCAGCAATAATCAAAAAACAATCCAAAAAGAAGAACTTCCTTTTACACTGGACGTGCCGGTTAAAATGGGTTACAATTTTGCTGGCTGGTATGCAGACTGCAGCTATTCCAGAAAAGTTACGAAAATAGATGAAGACAGTCCGGCGAATATGGTTCTTTTTGCAAAATGGACAAAAAATATTGACAATCATTATAATGTGGAAATGTATTCTTATCAGACAGGCACGATTCGTGACAACAGTCAGAAAGAGTTAAAGGAATGTTCCTATACTTTTTTGGATGATCTTTCTATTCCGGGAATGCCTTCTACCAGGGAAAAAGACTATAAGGATAATCTGATCAGCAGTTCCAGCCAGTGTATGCAGGGACTTTGTTTCACACCGGATTATATTCTTATTACTGCATATTCGGAAGATCGCAAAAATCTTGGATCACTGATGGTGTTTGATCGTGAGAGCGGCGAATATCTGGCAACACTTGGCATGAAAAAAGAAAGTCATCTTGGCGGTATTGCTTTTGATGGCGAGAATGTCTGGATCTGCCATTCAAATTCCAATACCTTAGAGCGTATTTCCTATGAATATATTACAAAAATCGCACAGGATGCGCCGGAATATTGCATTGATGCATCGGCATTGTCAGACGAATACCGCCTGAAAAATACACCATCCTGCATTACCTGCTACGGTGGCAGACTCTGGGTTGCTACACATACCAGATTTTTTGATTCCGAGATGTATTCATACAGCTATGATAAAAAAGAAGATAAGCTGACGGCAGTCAGCAACTATAATCTTCCGAGTAAAGTGCAGGGAGTGGCATTCGATGATAACGGATCAATTTATTTAAGCACTTCCTATGGAAGAAATAATTCTTCTTATTTAAAAGTTTATTCTTCTCTTCTTTCATTGGACAAAAAACCAAATGAACCGAAGGTAAAAGTGGAGATGCCACCTTGTTCGGAAGAAGTTGCTATTGCAGATGGTACGGTGTTTGTTTTATTTGAATCGGCAAGTGCAAAATATTTTGAGGGTACAGATGGTATGGGAAAGAGTCCGGCGCCGATCGATAAATTATTAGAGGTAAGTGTAGCTTCCATCTGGTAGACTTGAGAAAATGTTAAGAAATCATAAATAAATATGCAGATACAAAAGGGGTGGAGTGTTCCATCCCTTTTATTAGTTAATTTTGCTTCCGGTCTTTCATGAGCCGGATAATTTTATCGGCCTTCTCAGATTCCTCTTTTGACATGTTTTGTTTTAGCAGGGTGACAAGCAGCTCTGTTTCTGGGTCTGTGAACTGGATATTATTTGTTTTTGCTGCATTCATGGTGCCAAGAAGAAACGGCATCATATCTTTAATGTTTGTTGGTTTTTCTTTTGATGCAAAATTCATTAAAAACTGCAGTTTTTCTGGGGACATATTTTTTAACCCCGGATTATTCCAGAAATCATTTTCCATCACTATTTATTCCTTTCAAAAATGTAATGCTTTGTTTTGGCAGTTTTCTTACAATATATTATGCAAAAATAGTCTCATAGGTTTCCATCATAGAGACCATATTTGTGATCATATCAAGTGTTTCAAGCTCTTTGTCTGTACAGAATTTCCGAAGGTCATTTAACATGGCAAGAGTAGAATTTTCATCCTCACTGACAGAGCACATGGACATGACTTTATCCTCCTGGTTGAATACCTGGATCGTATTCTGTAATTCCATATATTTGATCAGAATAGCAAATTGCTTTTTCTGGTCACCTTTCATATAGGGAATCGCAGTTTTTAACATTTGCAGTTCACGGGTCTGTGTCATATTATCAAAGGGCGTAAATGAATTTGGTTCCATAAAGATGCCTTTTTTCTTTTAGTTTATGAACCCGGAAAATAGATTATGCCAGATATCACATGGATGAGGGGGCAGTTTTAGTGACGGTATCAGGCAGTCGGCATAAAATAAAACGGGAGGAGGAATCAAATATGCTGATTATTGATGGAAACAGTGTTTATGAGATAGATGAGGAATGTGTCAGAAAAAAGAAAGTGCCAAAGGAATGTGGAATCTACGAGAAGATGATGCAGCAGCAGAATCGGGAAAAAGACCGTGAGTATGCTGCACGGGATCAGAACACAAAGCGTCCGTAAATTCGGCTGACATACAAAAACGTCTCTTCCATAACAGGCAGAGACGTTTTTCTTTATAAATCTTATAGGGCGGCCGGAATATCCGACCGCCATTTCAGAACAGATGATCTGACTAGCAGAAACCACATCCATTGTTTCCGCCGCATCCGCCACAGCAGAAGAGAAGCAGGATGATCCAAAGACAATCATTGTTGCCTCCACATCCATTGTTTCCACCGCAGAAACCACCATTGCCGCCACAGCAGCATAATAAGATGATGATCCAGAGAATGGAATTGCATCCTCCCTCGTTACAGGAACATCCACCACCACAGTTTGTTGCAGCTAAATCACTCATATAAAACCTCCAGGTTTTTTCTTACACTGTATCTTATGTGAGCGCAGAATAAGTGTTACAGATTTGAATAAATTTTTTTGAATATATGATTATGTATACTTATAATTTCAGGTTATAGAAAATATAAAATTTTATGCCTTGACAAATAAGAGAAGAAATGTATAGAATATAGAAAAAGTATAATTGTATACAATTATGCATGAAAAAATATTCACTCTAAAAGTAAAAATATGCATTCATGGCACAGGTGTCAATGGCACAAGTGCCATGGCAGAAAGAAGGATTTACGTTATGAGAGAAGTTGTAATGAATAAGAAAACGAATCTGCTGCAGCTTGAAGAGCATTTTTATCAGTTGGCAGATGTAAAGGAACCAAATGTATTCCACAATCTGTTTCCGTATGATGAGATCCCGAAGATCGCATTCAACGATCGAATTGTTCCGCATAATATGCCGGAAAATATCTGGATCACAGATACGACATTTCGTGACGGTCAGCAGTCAAGGGCACCGTATACCACAGAGCAGATCGTGACGATCTACGATTATCTGCACCGC
>ERZ779649.1421-NODE-1421-length-13730-cov-2.339232_pt1 | contig 13730 bp, 10 predicted proteins | sample MGYA00511882_ERZ779649 | MGnify/ENA primary metagenome ERZ779649 (study PRJEB29588, sample SAMEA2157793) | human gut metagenome | biome: human gut; feature: human-associated habitat; material: faeces | place: Denmark | collected 2008/2010 ... | reverse complement strand
TATTTTGCCACTGAAAAATCTAAATGCCTGGATGGTGGGTGTATCCTTCCCGATCTACTTCCTGCCACAAAAAAGTCGGATCAAACAAGCGAAATTAGCAGTTTCGGCGGCACAAATACAGGCCGAAGCCAACATCCGAGAATTGAACAATAAAATAACAGAGTTGAGTGCTGCCTTGCAACGTTACGAAGAAAGTCTCCGGTTCTATACTTCGTCGGCACTCAAAGAGGCAGACGAACTGGTCAAAACAGCCAACTTACAATTACAACACAGCGAAACCGGTATTGCGGAATTTATCCAGTCGGTCAGTGCTGCCCGTGAAATACGCAAAGGCTATATCGAAACTATATATCAATACAACATAGCTTCTTTAGAATACGAACTTTATCAATAACCTATTGAAACATAAAAAAAAATGAAAAAAATATTTTATCCGGTCCTCTTATTGGTTCTTGCGGCATGCAAAAACCCTGAACAGACATCCGAAACCATAGTTCCGGCTCCTGCTATTGCCGACATCCCGACCGATACTGTTACGACCCAAGTAGACGGAATAACATCGGCTACTTCAAAGCCCAATCAAGTATCTTTCAACGGCACCATTGTATTGCCTCCCCAACGTCAAGCTACGGTGGCCCTCACTATGGGAGGAGTAGTGAAACACACCTCACTCTTACCAGGGCAACAAGTACGGCAAGGTGCCCTGCTGGCAACACTCGAGAATCCCGACTTCATCGCACTGCAACAAACCTATCTCGACAGCCATGCCCAAGCAGAATATCTGCAGGCCGAATATGAACGGCAAAAAACTCTCTCGACCGAACAAGCCGCTTCGCAAAAGAAGTTTCAACAGAGCAAAGCAGACTATCTGTCAATGAAAAGCAAGCTGGAAGCTACGGCAGCACAGCTTACCCTATTGGGCATCGTCCCGGAAGAGTTGCTGAAAAGCGGCATTCAGCCCTTGCTACAGGTAAAGGCTCCCATCAGTGGTTATATCAGCGATGTAGCGATGAATATCGGTAAATACATCCAACCGGGTGAAGCACTTTGTGAGGTCATCGACAAATCAGCCCCCCTGCTTTGCCTGACAACTTATGAAAAAGACCTGGCAGATATGAAAGTAGGTAGTCCCGTCCAGTTTCGGGTCAACGGTATGGGCAAAACAGTGTTCAAAGCTACCCTGGTCTCCATCGGTCAGAAGGTGGATGAAGTAAGTCGTTCGCTCGAAGTATATGCCCGTATCGATGATGTCAACCAACAGTTTCGTCCCGGCATGTATGTAACGGCGAGAATACAGAAATAATCCGGTGTATTGTCTTATCTTTGTCCCCATGAAACGAATCCGAGCTATATACAACGATAAATACCTCCTATCCACCCTCATCATCTCACTGGCAGTGGCGGTGCTTATCCATTTTCCCGAATCAGTCTCTCTTTTTGACGGATTTGAGAGTCATACCCTTTTTCCCGGGATGAAATTCGCTGATGTAGCCAACGAGATCCTCTTTACCTTTTTGTCATTGCTGATTCTGTTTGCAGTCAACACCCGACTGTTTCATTTCAATCAGACCTCAATGAAAATCACATGGCAAAAAATTATTCTCTCTTTTGTACTAACCTGGATATTAAGCAATTTCCTGGGACAATGCTTTGTATATTTGCACAAGACATTTGATATTCCCGCTATAGATGCCATGGTGCACCACTACCTGCATCCATTACGCGATTTCATTATGTCTAGCCTAGTGACCAGCAGTTGCTATATCATCTACCTGATCCGTCGCCAACAACAAGTAATTGTTGAAAACGAACAATTAAAGGCAGAAAACATACGCAACCAGTTCGAAGTGCTGAAAAACCAACTGAACCCACACATGCTTTTCAATTCGCTCAATACGCTGCGTTCGCTCGTTCGTGAAAATCAAGACCGGGCACAAGATTACATCCAGGAACTGTCACGCGTATTACGATACACATTGCAAGGCAACGAGTCGCAATGCGTCACTCTACGTGAAGAAATGGACTTTGTGTCAGCCTACATCTTTCTCCTTAAAATGCGTTTTGAAGATAATCTGCGATTCGAGATCAATATAACTCATAATTCCGAAGAGTATTTGCTTCCCCCCATGTCCATACAGATGCTGATTGAAAATGCCGTAAAGCATAATGAAATCAGCAACCGCCGTCCTCTTACCATCACAATCGCGACCGATTCGGAAGAAGGACTCCTGGTAAGCAATCCCATACAGTCTAAACTGACAGCTACAACCGGTACCGGCATTGGGCTGGTCAATCTCGACAAACGCTATCGCCTCTTGTTCCGACAAGAAATACAAATCACAGAAGACAGAAACTTCACCGTTCGTATACCCCTCATCCGGAAAGACCTATGAAAGCAATCATCATTGAAGACGAAAAAGCAGCGGTACGAAACCTGACTTCACTACTCGGCGAAGTCTGCCCGCAAATAGAAATCGTAACGGAACTCGACAGTATCGCCGATACCATCGAGTGGTTCACCGATCATTCAATGCCCGATCTGGTATTTATGGATATCCACCTGGCAGATGGGTCGGCATTTGAGATCTTTGAACACGTCCACATCACCTGCCCCATCATTTTCACTACTGCCTATGACGAATATGCCTTACGGGCTTTCAAAGTCAACAGTATCGATTATTTACTGAAACCTATCGGAAGACAGGATATAGAACAGGCATTAGAAAAACTGACCCTGTTCAGTTCCGGCAACTCCAAACCTACCGGTCCGGAAACAAACGAACTTGTGAACCTGATGCGTATGTTAAAAAAGCAGGAAAGCTATAAAACCCATTTCCTGATTCCGATAAAAGGCGATAAACTGCTCCCCGTTTCGGTTGATATGATCCTGTTGTTCTACATCAGAGATTGCCAGGTGAAAGCTGTTCTGACAGACGGAACGGAATATTCATTCCCACAAACCCTCGACGAATTGACCGAATGTCTGGACCCGACACTCTTTTTCCGGGTCAACCGCCAATATCTCCTTTCACGGGAAGCCATCAAGGATATAGACCTCTGGTTCAACAGTCGTCTTTCCATCAATCTTCGTCATTCGGTATCAGGAGAGAAGATTTTAGTCAGTAAAGCACGTGTAGCTGAATTTAAAGAGTGGTTCAGCGTTAAATAATTAAGGAATAAAAAACAAATATTAATGCACGCTTGCAGAATACTCCTACAAGCCGTATCTTTGTAACCCTAATTCTAAATACTCAAATATGGCTTTCACCAACAACGTAATGATTGTGCGCCACAAGTTGCTGGCAAAATTGGTAAATCTCTGGAAAGAGAACAAATTAACGAATGAAATTGACAGACTTCCCATTGAACTGAGCCCTCGCCGTTCACGCCCGCTCGGACGCTGCTGTATCCACAAAGAGCGTGCTGTATACAAATATAAACTTTTCCCGTTGTTGGGTTTCGATATGACAGACGAAACGGACGAGCTCACTCCACTTTCGGAATACGCACGCCAGGCGTTGGAACGTAAAAACAAACAGAAAGAAAATATACTCTGCGTCATCGATGAAGCTTGTTCATCTTGCGTACAGGTTAACTATGAGGTGACCAACCTCTGCCGTGGTTGTGTAGCCCGCAGTTGCTATATGAACTGCCCCAAGGATGCCATCCGTTTCCGAAAAAACGGACAGGCAAAGATTGACCACGACGCTTGTATCAGTTGCGGGAAGTGCCATCAAAGCTGTCCGTACCACGCCATCGTATTCATTCCGGTTCCTTGCGAAGAAGCCTGTCCCGTGAAAGCTATCAGCAAAGACGAGAACGGTATCGAACATATTGATGAGAGCAAATGTATCTACTGTGGCAAGTGCCTCAATGCTTGTCCTTTCGGAGCCATTTTCGAGATCTCCCAGGCTTTTGATGTCCTTGAAGGCATCCGTAGCGGTGAAAAGATGATAGCGATACCTGCTCCCTCTATACTCGGACAATTCAACACATCCATCGAAGCAGTATACGGAGCGCTTCGCCAGATGGGATTTGCCGATGTAGTCGAAGTGGCGCAGGGAGCTATGGACACCGTAAGTCACGAAGCTGCCGAACTGAAAGAAAAGCTGGAGGAAGGACAGCCGTTTATGACAACCTCTTGCTGCCCGTCTTACATCGAATTAGTGAACAAGCACATACCGGGAATGAAGCCTTATGTTTCTTCTACGGGATCCCCGATGTATTATGCCGCCCGCATCGCCAAGGAACGCCACCCGGATGCAAAGATCGTGTTTATCGGCCCGTGTGTGGCCAAACGTAAAGAAGCCCGCCGCGATGAATGTGTGGACTACATACTTACTTTTGAGGAAATGGCTTCGATCTTTGAGGGACTGGACATCCAATTTGAACAGACACAGCCATTCTCAGTACTCTATACTTCGGTACGCGAGGCACACGGTTTTGCTCAGGCAGGTGGTGTGATGGGAGCTATTAAGGCCTACTTAGGCGAAGAGGCTAAGAAATTCTCCGCCATCCAGGTCTCGGACCTGAACAAGAAAAACATAGGCTTGCTGCGTGCTGCAGCCAAAACAGGCAAAGCACAAGGACAGTTCATTGAAGTCATGGCCTGCGAAGGCGGATGTATCAGCGGCCCCAGTGCCCATAATGACGCTATCGGTGGACGCCGGCAGTTGAACCAGGAACTGATAAAACGCCGTGAATCATATGAAGAAACTCATAGATAAATTAAGGGAGGAGCGCACCCTCACCTCCGAAGAGTTCGCACACCTGTTGTCGCACTATGATGATGAAGCCTTGGCATACATCAATCAGCAGGCACGGGAAGTAGCGACCGCACACTTCGGACAGGGAGTCTACATACGCGGACTGATCGAAATAAGTAATTATTGCCGGAATAACTGCAACTATTGCGGTATCCGGAAAGACAATTGGCGAGCCGATCGCTACCGACTCAGTAAGGAGATGATTTGGGATTGTTGCGAACATGGCTACAAACTCGGATTCCGCTCATTCGTTCTCCAGGGAGGCGAAGATCCGAAACGGTCGGACAATGATATGGAGGAGATCATTGCGGAAATCCGCCGGCGATATCCCGAATGTGCCATCACGCTGTCTATCGGTGAAAAACCGGCGAAAGCTTACGAACGCTATTTTATGAAAGGCGCCGATCGGTATCTGTTACGCCACGAAACATTCAACAGAGGGCATTACTACTGTCTGCACCCCTATGAAATGTCCAACGAAAGACGTATCAAATGCCTTCAGGAACTCAAACGAATCGGTTTCCAGACCGGGACAGGCATCATGGTGGGAACCCCTCACCAAAGAGTGGAATTTCTGATAGAGGATATACGTTTTATTGAAAACTTCCAACCGGAAATGATTGGTATCGGACCTTTTATCCCCCATCAGCGAACCCCATTCTGTGACGAAAAAGCAGGCAGTGTAGAGCTGACCTTGTTACTGCTCTCTATCTTCAGGCTGATGCATCCCAAGGCACTGATCCCTTCGACAACTGCGTTGGCAAGCCTGGCACCGGACGGCAGAATACGGGGTATTCTTGCCGGCGCCAATGTGGTCATGCCCAATCTGTCGCCTATCATTGTAAGAAACAAATATAACCTGTACGACCAGAAAGTAGCTTTCGGTGCCGAAGCGGCCGAAGGACTGGCCTTATTGGAAAAGCAACTGACAGCGGTCGGATATCACATCGACTACAGCCGGGGAGATTATAACAACTAATCAACAAAAGACATGTATAAAGTAGATTCACCTGATGCTGTCGACTTTATTAACCATCAGGAAATTATTGAAACACTGGAGTATGCCCGCGCCCATCGGAATGACCGGGAACTTATCCGAAATTTAATAGAGAAAGCCCGCCTTTGTAAGGGGCTCACCCACCGGGAAGCCGCCATATTGCTGGAATGTGCTGAAGAAGATCTTACTAAAGAGATTTTTCATCTTGCCAAAGAGATCAAGCAAAAATTCTATGGCAACCGCATCGTCATGTTTGCTCCGCTTTACTTATCCAACTATTGTGTCAATGGTTGTGTGTACTGCCCGTATCATCTCAAAAATAAAACCATCATCCGCAAAAAGTTAACTCAGGAAGAGATATGCCGGGAAGTTATTGCCCTGCAAGATATGGGACACAAACGCCTGGCACTCGAAGCCGGTGAAGACCCTGTGCGTAACTCAATCGATTATATACTCGAATCAATCCGTACCATCTACAGTATCCATCATAAAAACGGAGCTATCCGCCGGGTAAACGTGAACATTGCCGCCACTACGGTAGAGAATTATCGCAAGCTGAAAGATGCAGGTATCGGTACATATATCCTCTTTCAAGAGACATATCATAAAGAGAATTACGAACAGCTGCATCCCACCGGACCTAAAAGCAACTATGCCTATCATACCGAGGCCATGGACCGTGCCATGCAAGGAGGAATCGATGATGTAGGCATGGGAGTCCTGTTCGGCCTGAATACATACCGCTATGATTTTGTAGGATTGCTGATGCATGCCGAACACTTGGAAGCCGTTTATGGCGTGGGACCGCATACGATAAGCGTTCCCCGCATCTGCTCGGCCGATGACATAAATGCCGAAGACTTTGAAAATGCCATCTCTGACGAGATCTTCCAAAAGATAGTAGCCGTTATTCGCATCAGCGTACCCTACACAGGCATGATTATTTCCACACGAGAATCGCAAAAGACCCGTGAAAAAGTGCTTGACTTAGGTATTTCGCAGATCAGCGGAGGATCACGGACCAGTGTAGGCGGTTATGCCGAAGCAGAAACTCCGGAAGAGAACTCCGCCCAATTCGATGTCAGCGACACCCGGACACTGGACGAAGTGGTCAACTGGTTACTGAAACTGGGCTATATTCCCAGCTTCTGTACAGCCTGTTATCGTGCCGGACGCACGGGTGACCGGTTTATGTCACTTGTCAAATCGGGACAAATAGCCAACTGCTGTTCCCCTAATGCACTGATAACCTTACAGGAATATCTGGAAGATTATGCCTCGGAAGAGACGAAAGCTCGCGGAGTAGCCATGATAAAGCAAGAAATGCAACATATCCCCAACCCTAAAATCCGAGAACGGGCTTTAGAAAACCTGAAGCAAATTGCGGCAGGAGAAAGGGACTTCAGGTTTTGAAAACGTCGCCCCGCTCCAATCGCCTGCACATTGCCTTGTTTGGTAAACGAAACAGTGGCAAGTCGTCATTGATCAATGCATTGACCAATCAAAACGCCGCTTTGGTATCGGACATCGCCGGTACCACTACCGACCCTGTATATCAACCGATGGAAATACATGGTATCGGTCCGTGTGTATTCATCGATACAGCCGGATTCGACGATGAAGGTGAACTGGGCTCCCTACGTATCGAACGAACCTTACAAGCTGCGGACAAAGCCGACATCGCACTGATGGTTTGTTGCGATACGGAACTTTCCGAAGAGCAACGATGGATAAAGTTACTGAAAGAGAGGAATATCCCCTACCTGTTGGTACTGAATAAAGCCGATCTGTTAGAGAAACCGGATGAAGTCGCCGATAAATTGGAACAACAGACAGGACAACACCCTTTAATTGTCAGTGCCAAAGAAAAAACAGGCATAGACTCAATCCGTCAGTCTATTCTTCATCGGTTACCGGAACTTAACGAGCAACCGGATATTGTGGGAGATTTGGCCAACGAAGGCGATGTGGTACTACTCGTGATGCCACAGGATATACAGGCCCCTAAAGGGCGACTTATCCTGCCACAAGTACAAACACTGCGCGAACTTCTTGACAAAAAATGCATCACCTTGAGCTGCACAACCGACCAGTTGGACAATGCCCTCAAAGTCTTGTCAGCTCCCCCCTCATTGATCATTACCGATTCGCAGGTTTTCAGAACCGTCTACGAAAAGAAACCGCCACAGAGCCGGCTAACCTCCTTCTCGGTATTATTTGCCCGCTACAAGGGAGACATTGACTACTATACCGAAGGAGCGTATATCATCGACCAACTGACAGAAAATTCCTGGGTCCTGATAGCCGAAGCCTGTACTCATGCTCCACTGTCCGAAGACATCGGCAGAGTGAAACTTCCACGAATGTTGCGCAAACGTATCGGAGAGAAACTGCATATCGACATTGTTTCCGGAAATGATTTTCCTAAGGACCTGAATTGCTACGACCTGATTATTCATTGCGGAGCCTGCATGTTCAATCGCAAACATGTCCTGAATCGGATAGTCAAAGCTAAAGCACAAGGTGTCCCAATGACTAACTATGGAATAGTTATCGCATATATCAATGGCATTCCTTTCCACTGACAACAAACGCCTTATGAGACACGATCGTATTTCATAAGGCGTTTATGCTCCTGTCATCTAATGAAACCAAAAACTTGAAATTTATTCAAAGAGTCTGATATAATAAAACAGTTAATAATATTATTTTATCTTATATATGATGAAAATCGGATTTTCATTGGCATTTCTTTTTTGCAATTCTTGTGGTACAGTAATTTGAGTTTGTTCTTTAAATGTTTCTATCTCATAAGGTGTAACAACCTGTACCAAATTATTTCCTAAGACACGTCCCCATACCGGGAACCGGTTATGCCCCTTACTACCTACCATACCTAACTGCATATTGATATCAGCCAAGTTATAAGCACTTGTCTCAGGGATATCACACTGCTCCACAACAGTTTCTCCACTGTGTTTGTCCACCGAAGCCACATAATACTTCTCATTCAGCATCATGCGCAGATAAAAACGGCGAGGCGTCTCAAAAATATCACTTACAAAAATATCACCGTTAGCAGGGAATCTTTTAATATCGCGAATATTGAGCCCACGAATAACCTCTTCATCCGAATTGCTTAGACCGGCCACTAAAACAGGCTGTATGGTATCTGCCGACAAACGGTAAATGGTATCATTGCTAGCTGTTTTAAACAAGACTGACGCCTGCTTCCCATCCGAAGGTGAACCCATTACTCCAAAAGTAAAGCCTGAATCTTCACGGGGTACCAACGGCGAATAGAAATCGTTTTTGGTAATTATCGCCTCACCGTCCTCTTGAAATACCCCAATACCAAAACTACCGTTCTGAAACGGCATAAGAGGCATAGCGATGGCACCAATGCGCTTGTTACCAAGGTGATGAGCATAAATAATGGGAGAATTTACAGGCAGGTCTTCCACAAACGTGCCTTCCAATGTATATATGCCAACCTTATTGCCGATAACATAGAAACGATTATCAGCCTCATCAGCCTGTATAAAACCTATCATACCATTAAAGTCATCGGGACCTTGGCCTTGGCGAAGGAATGTACGCAAAAAGTGTCCTTGACGATCGAACAGTACGATACGGGCTTCCTTGCCCACCAATACATAAATGTATTTGCTTGTGATGGCAAAGTCTACCACACCGTCTATCAATGAGGCATCATCATTGGTCATTTCCAAAGGGATATATTCAACTGACTCTATCTCATCAGCAATAGACAAAGTTGCCGGCGAATTAAGTGCATCACGAACGGAAGCGGTTAACAGACCTGTTTGGTCGACTTGATTTAAATTACAAGATGCCAAAACAAATGCGCCAATGGCAACCATGAAAAAAGACTTTGTGTTCATCATGTTTTAAAGTTATATTTTGGTCAAAGATACAGAACATTTGTTATTTATCATTTCTTTTTCCGGATATTTTTCCATGAATCCACAAAACATATAAAGCTGAAATTCCTATGTTTGTAATGAAAAAAAGATCACTGTCCAAAAATATTATAACTAAAAAAATCTTTTACTTTTACTTATATTTCTCCGGAATCTTCCTCTCGATGATGGCATCAAATGCCCGTGACAACTCTTTAATAACCAAAAAACATTTCTGTCACTTGAAAATTGGGTAATATAATTAGGCTGTGAATGTCAAATGATAACATTCACAGCCTATCACTATCCAACTAACTTTCAGTAGGATATATTACCTAAAATATATAGTTCGGTTCTAATAAAACCGGCTATTCACTTTCTCTATAGAACAATACCTCTGTCAGTATTGAAAATCTTCCCCTTTGACGTACACCCGGTAATCTTTTATCATGCCGGGATATCCCTTTTCGGCACGGGGCAAATAGCGGAAACCGGTTACGGTATAGTCTCCACCCAGATCGATGACTAATTGATGAGGATAAGCATCTTTAGCCACCGTCATCCAGTAAGTGGATTCCTGAAGGTCGAACACTTTATCTCCTGTACAGTTACCGCTACGTGTCTCTTCGCTGTCGGCATAGCGTATTCTCCACTTTTCACGTGAAATTGGCTTACCGTCGGCACCCAGTACATCGAGTTCGGCGATGGCTGCTATCTTCTTTCCTTTTTGTGCCGAAAGGGCCTCAAGGCAGAAATAACGACCGGTACTCTGACGATCAAAGCAAACTTCCTGCCATCCGTTGCCCGGAACAAACGTACCTTCGGCAACGGGAGTTTCCCGACTCAAGTCCAGTTGTTCACCCTCTTTGCGATGGGTAGAAGCCCCTTCATTGTGTAACCAATCCAAGATGGGCTTCTTCAGTCCGCGGATAGATGCTTTCTCAGGGCCTTTCAAATCAAGAACAATAATTTCATTTTCTCCCTCTTTGAGCCAACAACCGGGCATGAAGAGTGTCTGCTGCGGACCAATCTCCCAGAAACGTCCGATAGCAAGGCCGTTAACCCATACCATACCTTTACCCCAAGTACTCATGTCAAGGAACGTATCGCCAACTTTATCCAAACGGAAGGTAGTCCTATAATACGCAGGCATAGTCTGAGCTGTCCCATTTTTATATCTTTTATCTTGCACAAACGAATAATCCACCGGAAAACTATAAACCGTCCAATTCTTTAACTCTGCAGATTGCTTTCCACGGACAAGTTCTACTTTTTCAGTGATACCTTTGCGATCGTGAATCGATTCATCAAAGTTAACGCGTCCCATAGCTTCTACCAGGATGTCGATACGCGTTCCTTTCTTCAAAGCCGGCAGTTGCAAAGCAAATTCACCACGACGACGGTCCAGACGAGCCAACAATTTACCATCGGCAAAAACTTGTGCCCAATCATGTACTTCTGTGATCTTCATCGTAGTGCCATTTTCGACAGGCTCCTGCAAAGTAGTCCGATACAAAATCGTTCCCCACCCCTGATCAAAAGCCTCCATCGGTTGTATATCCATACTCTCTTTAGCCTCGGGCAAATTGGAAAAGAGAGGAGCAACCTGAGTAAACTCGACTTCAGGTATCTCAATCACCGGAAAAGCTTCGGGAATCTCAGGCAATTGTTCTCCTGCAGGCAGATAATTTTTCAGCAGATCACGAAGCAGGAAATATTTGTCCGTAGTCCATCCCGGCTCACTGATAGGCGCATCGTAATCGTAAGAACTACACATAGCGGAGTAAGACGGATTGTTGGCACCACCCCAATGCCCGAAAGTAGTACCTCCATGGGCCATATAGAGACTGAATGAAATATTACGGTCAAGCATATCTTTGATACCCTGCACCATGCTTTTGGCAGGACGGGTCTCATGCTTGCGTCCCCAATGACCAAACCATCCACTCCAGAACTCACTACACATTAATGGAGTCTCCGGACGAGCCTCTCTGAGACGCTTGAACTGCTGTTCAATGTTGGCTCCCGTACCAAAATTGATAGTCCAGAGCAAATCGTCCAATCCATTCCGATCAAAGGTACTGCTCCAGTCACATTGAAAAAGAGGAACTTCGGTAAACCCGGCACTTTTCACTATATCACGAATAGCCGAAACATAGGGTTTGTCAACTGCATAAGCACCATATTCATTTTCTACCTGCACCATGATAATGTTTCCTCCGCGAGTAATTTGCAAAGGTGCAAGCTGTTTTCCGACTTCTTTCATAAAGATTGCAGTGCGCTCCATAAAATAAGGATCGAGTGTACGAAGTACAATATCTTTCTTCTTCAGTAACCACCAAGGAAGTCCGCCCATCTCCCATTCGGCACAAACATAAGGACCCGGGCGTACAATCACATACATCCCATGCTTCTGAGCCAGGCGGCAAAAAGCGGCTATATCATTTTGTCCGGTAAAGTCAAACTGTCCCTCAGTCTGTTCATGGATGTTCCAAAATACATAAAGACAAATCGTATTCATCCCCAATGCCTTACACATCTCGATACGATGCTCCCAGTAAGGAGCCGGAATACGGGTATAATGCAACTCGGCAGCCTTAACCGTAAAAGGCTTGCCATTCAAAAGGAAAGTGCTCTTCCCGATTGTGAAATTTTGTGCTGCAACAGGCAATGAAAAAATCAAAATGAGAAGCAAAATCAGTTTTTTCATGTTCTTATTAAATTGTTTTGAGTTTTTGAGTCGTCTCACTAAAGCCTCCTTTCTTCAAAGAAAGACAGTGTTTCCGATATCCGACAAGGGTTTCTCCCATGATATTTCCGAAAACAGAAGGTACAAAGAAACGGGAAATATTATTTCGAAAAAATAGACTTTGTTAAAAAAAAGATGGATTATATTATGATAAAAAAAGGCTGCATCGTTACCAATACAGCCTTTCGTATATTTATTAAATGACTTACTTAGCCAATTCGTTGATTACGTTCATAATCTTCTGCCCGATCTCCTCAGCAGCTTCCATAGTCGATGCTTCGCTATATATACGGATGATCGGTTCGGTATTACTCTTACGCAAGTGTACCCACTTATCGGCAAAGTCAATTTTCACACCGTCAATATCATTGATCTCTTCATTCTTATAGATATCTTTCACTTTAGCAAGAATGGCATCTACATCGATTTCCGGAGTCAGATCGACACGGTTCTTGGCAATGAAATAAGGAGGATAAGTTGCACGCAACTCACTAACCTTCTTACCTTCGTGTGCCAAATGGCTAAGGAATAATGCGATACCTACCAAAGCATCACGTCCGTAGTGACTGGCTGGATAAATCACTCCACCGTTTCCTTCACCACCGATCACGGCATTTGTTGCTTTCATCTTGGTCACTACATTTACTTCGCCTACAGCAGAAGCATTGTATTCCATACCATATTTGCGGGTTACGTCGCGCAAAGCACGGGTAGAACTCAGATTGGATACAGTATTGCCCGGAGTATGTTTCAATACATAGTCTGCCACCGTAACCAGTGTATATTCTTCACCATACATCACACCGTTTTCGCAGATCATCGCCAAACGGTCTACGTCCGGGTCAACGACAAACGCTACATCAGCTTTTCCACCCTTCATCAGGTTCATGATATCTCCCAGATTTTTTTCCAACGGTTCCGGATTGTGGGCAAAGTTTCCGGTCGGTTCACAATAGAGTTTTTCGACGTGTTTCACCCCCAGACGTTCCAACAATTCGGGCAGGATGATACCTCCTACAGAGTTCACACAGTCGATAGCCACTGTGAAATCAGCTTTTTTGATAGCCTCAACGTCTACCAAATCGAGTGCCAATACACTGTCGATATGTTTTTTATTATAGGTCAAGTCTTTGCGATAAGATCCCAAATGATCGACATCCGCATAATCGAACTCCTCGGCAGCAGCAATACGAAGTACTTCTTGCCCTTCGGCTGCATTCAGGAATTCTCCATGCTCATTCAGCAATTTCAATGCATTCCATTGTTTGGGGTTATGTGATGCAGTCAGAATGATACCG
>ERZ779649.1418-NODE-1418-length-13767-cov-4.351298_pt1 | contig 13767 bp, 9 predicted proteins | sample MGYA00511882_ERZ779649 | MGnify/ENA primary metagenome ERZ779649 (study PRJEB29588, sample SAMEA2157793) | human gut metagenome | biome: human gut; feature: human-associated habitat; material: faeces | place: Denmark | collected 2008/2010 ... | reverse complement strand
TGTTAACTCTGCGGTATTAAAATGTACATGGATGCATTCTCAAAAGATATGCTGGATATGGGCGGATGTTTATCAGCAGCCAAAGCCACCGCCGCCACAGCAGCAGCACAGAAGCAGGATCCAGATCAGCCATTCACAGCAGTCATTGCCGCCGCAGCCATTGTTGTTGCCCAGCAGCCCGCAGCCGTTGTTGTTACCGCAGCCACCGCCGCAGAACAGCAACAGGATGATCCAGATGCAGCTGTTGCCGAAGATACCGTTACTACAGTTGTTATTGTTGCTGCAGGAATTATTATTGCAGCCACAGTTTGTAGCAGTTAAGTCACTCATTTTTAGTGCCTCCACATTTTATTTATGCTCTATTGTATGCGGGGGAGCCTGTCAATGTTTCCGGAAAAGACTTGCAATAATTTTCTAATATAGTAAAATAAAAATAGCTATATGGAAATGTAATAGATGATAATATGTAGTTAAAATGATGCAGGCTTAATTCATATAAGTTTACCCCACTTATCCCTGACATCTTATTATTTACTTAAGGATAGATTGAATGACACAGAAGATATATATCGTAGAAGGGCGGCAGTTTCGGACAGAGGCGGATTACCAGAACGCTCTGAAGGATCAGCAGGTGATTGAAAATCTTCGGATGCAGACTAAGAAGATGAACCTGTCGGATCAGAAGAAGCTCTTGGAAGTGATCCGTAGCGGAAAATGCAGATTTCACAGTATCCTGGGACAGGATTATATGGAGGAGCTGGCAGAAGAAATCCGCAGACAGGAACGAAAAGATGCCCCGGTTTCCAAAGCCAATGCAACGAAAAAAAAGGAACTTTTAAAGAAGCCAGTAAAGAAAAAAGAAACACCGAAACGTAGGCAGACCACACAGAAACAGAACAAACCGCAGTTTGATGAACAGGAACTGGATAAAATAGTAAAAGAAGAACTGAAGAAGCGCGAAAAACGAAGGAAACTTCTGGTAGTCTTCTGCGGTATGGCAGCCATTGTCTGCCTGGGGTATTTCGGCGTATATAATTGGTACAATTATCGTACTGCTGATAATTACAAGCAGCTGAGCGAATTGAAAGATAAAGAGCCAACAGCAAGTGATGCACCTGCTCCGGTGATTCATTATACCGCGGAGGAAGGGCAGAGTACGCCGCCTCCGGTGCTGGATGAATATAAAAATTTATTAAATAAGAACAAAAGACTAATCGGATGGGTAAAAATTGACGATACTAATATAGATTACCCTGTTATGCAGACAACGGATAACGAATATTATCTGGATCACAATCTGAATCAGGAGTATGACAAGAACGGATCCATTTTCATGGACAAGGACTGTGATGTGTTGAAACCCAGCACAAACCTTATTCTGTATGGGCATCACATGAAGAGCGGGCAGATGTTCGGAGGCTTATCCTTATACAGCGACCAGAGCTATTATGAGAAACATCCCTGCATACAGTTTGATACCATCTATGAAAAAGGTCTGTATGAGATCATGTATGTATTCCGTTCAAGGGTATACAGTGAAGATGAGATCGTATTCAAATACTATCAGTTTATAGACGCCCAGAGTGAGCAGGAATTTGACTCTTATATGAATGACATGGATGGAATGTCATTATATGACACGGGAGTCACGGCTCAATACGGTGACCGGCTTTTAACTCTGTCGACTTGTGATTATCAGGAGAAAAACGGCAGATTCGTAGTGGTTGCCAAAAAGGTGACGACAAAGGAGTAAAGGATGACTAAGGGTACAAGGAAGACCAACAGAAGATTAAAAAAGACAGTAAGGAAGACCCTGGGAACATTGTTCCTGATCTCAGCGATCGTAGTGGCAGCGATTCCTACGGAAGGACTGCGTGCGGAAGAGGATGCTGTTGCGCAGGCTGCAGGACATACACATGCAGAGACTCATACCGGTGCAAAATATAAGGTATCTATCCGTAGAAATACAGCAGAAAGAACCAATGACCTGCTGAATGGGGCTAACAGTAGTATTCCAGTGATGGAAGATTTGATTCCTATTGTTGAACCGACAGATACAATTTATACGACTGGAACAAATGAGGATGGCACCAGTTATCAGTTTGCTTATAAAATGTATGATAATGACTGGACGGCAATTATACTTGGATACAATAAAAGTAGTAATCTGCCCAATAATACGTTGACAATTCCTGATACTGTAAGTGCGTACATACAGCCTACCGGTAATATGGGTACTGGACAGGGGTATGTAGCGGCAAGTTCCAGTGGTGAGCCATTATATTATGAAAAATTGACAGAAAATAAGATTATGGTAGATACCACGGAGCAGAAGATAGACAGTCAGGGAAATCCGGTTTTTTCAAATGGGAAACCTGTTTATGTGCAGGAGGAAAAGACCTATTGTACCGGTGAAATGGTACCGTGTTATGAGACGGTAGACGAGTGGAAAAGTCTGCCACTGGAGAATTTCTATTATTATAAATCAGGTTCTACGGTTACCAGTGCAAAAGCTGTGACGGAGTATAATGGGCCTAAAAAGGTGTATAACGATTTTGCACAGAGTGGTGGAGATAGTACTCATCAATGGATACAAAAGGCTGCTGTGAAATATATTGGAAACCAGTATCTGGACGTACAGAATGATAACCAATCTCATACTTCATCATGGAGCATTCCGGATGATGGAAACGGGAATTATATCACGGAAGCAAATGCAGATAAGGGTGTATTTGCGACTGCAGGCAATATTTCAACATTAAATATTGGAAAGAACCTTGTGGGTATTGGAAACTTTGCTTTTTATGAGTGCACTAGCTTAAGTAGTGTAAGCTTTGGAAACGGTTTGAAAGTAGTAGGCAACTGGGCGTTTGCTGCTTGTGGAACTTTGAATAACGTAGATATTCCAGAAGCTTGTCTTTTACAGCAGATTGGTGATCATACCTTTTATAAATGTATTGGTTTAGATACTTTTAGAGTTCCTATTTCTGTAAAATATATTGGAGATTATGCCTTCGCAGAATGTAGTTTCTTAAGTAGTATTGACTTGTGTAATTCGGGAAATGACAGAAGCGGAAGTATTTTGCAGGAGCTGGGATGGAATGTCTTTGAAAATTGCCAGACGTTATCCTCCTTGACGTTCCCGTACAATTATCGGGAGACTCCGGATATATCTATTGTAAAGGGATGTAAGAATCTTCACTACATTGCAGCACAGGGAGACAGCTTCGCATTTACAGAGAAAAAAGACTCTACAAATGCGAATGGCGTTTATTGCTTTGATTGCTTTAAGGAAATGTTATCGGGGGAGCCGGTTAACGGTACTTTTTATTTTGAAGGAACCAGCGAGTCGTCTCTGCATGATCTTGCTAAGGACAATTGCTTTGCATTTAGTTATGTAATCTTTGATTCCAATGCATCGCAGTATGTCAGTCAGAACAAGTACGAGTTGACTGTACAGGATCCGAAGGTAAGTGAAGAAGACGGAAGATCGACTTACGTTGTAGATTCGTCCAATAAATTGATTAGCTGCCGTGTTGGAAAAGGCGTTGAGACTCTGAATATGCCGGATCCTATCGGACCTTATCATATTTATAATATTGATGCTAACATTTTTGCCAATTATTGTAACCTTAAGATGGTATCTTTACCTGCAAGCGTCCAGACTATAGGTGAAAATGCGTTTAAGGGATGCCACAATCTGGCAACTGTTGTGTTCAATAACAGTTCTGTACAGATTGGTGAAAATGCATTTAAAACACAGGATTATACCGGTGCACAGCATATAAATTGTTCTGGAGTAGCTGCGGATTCAGATGGAACACCGAAAGTGAAATTGAAATTTGTAGGAGAAATTTCGTCACAGTCCACTCCTTATCTCTATGCCATGAGTGAGAATGGAAGATACAATAATGCAAGTCAGGTTAAGAGCTATGTTACATATTGCAGTGGATGGCCGTCAAATCTGATTGTGCAATATAACAGTGAGAAACAGGTTAGTGAGTTAACTGATTTCCCGGCTTTCAGTGAATTGAAAAAATATGCAGATAATCCGGATGATTATCCTTATTTGACAGATGAACAGAGAAGTGCTGCGAAGACAGCTTTAAATAAATATGGAAACTCATCATTGACAGAGAATGAGCAGAGCTTTATAGATTCGGCTCTGAATATAAAAATACCGGATGGCGTGCAGGCTATTGCAGATGGGTTATATAAGAGCAAAGAGACCAGTGATGAACAAGCAGGGTATACCGGCTTGGAAAAAACAGTAACTTTGTGGGGATTGGATAATATTGAAGCAGAGGATTTCCAGGGAGCTACCTCATTGACTGCATTGATCAGCAATGGTGATATGTCTTCTATTGAGGAAGGAGCTTTTAAGGGTTGCACAAATCTGAAGAAGGTTGAGATTAATGGAAATACTACATCCATAGGAGATAAGGCATTTGAAGATTGTAATGCTTTGACGGATGTGACATTATCTGGTACGATTACAGATTTGGGAATTATTCCTTTTACTGGTTGTGAAAATCTCAAGAGTGTAAACTTTACAGGAACAGATTATTTTTCTTGTGATAATTCTATTATTTATGGTATGAGTAATGGAACAAAGGCACGTATTATTGAGTGTTTGGAGGGACGCGACAGTAAATATGTTAAGGCTGATGAAACGGCTGGAGTGACTTCCTTGGCTCCCAGTGCTTTCGAAGGATGTAAAAATCTCAGAGAGATTGATTTGAGCCAAAGTGCAATTACGGTAGTTCCGGAAAGAGCATTTGCTGATACTACAAGTTTACAGAATGTTAAATTACCTCTTACGTGTACAACGATTCAGAATGATGCATTTAACAAGAGCCATCTGGATCGATTGGAAGGTGTTCAGAACGTTACAATCGTGGGTGATCTGGCATTTAATGAAATAGAAAAGAAAGATAATCCTAAGGATCTTCTTATTGTAACGCCTAAAGACACTTATATGTGGGAGTACGGAACGAATAAGGGATTTACCGTAGAAGAGACAAGCCGTGAAGACTATTATACAGTTATCTTCCGTGACTGGAATGAGGAACTGGGACAGTATATTAATGTGGATACCCAGACAGTTAAGGCAGGGGAAGATGCGGTGGCACCGGAACCAGCAGGAAAAGCTGGTGAAATTTTCCAGTACTGGGATCCTGATTACAGAGAAGTGTCTGAAGATCGTACCTGTGTTGCCTTTTACAGCAAGGAAGATCCCGATGCCAACAAGCTGACCGTAACCTTCCAGGATTGGGATGGCACGGTAATTAAGGAGATCAAGGTATCCTCCGGCGGCAGCATCGCAGATGCGGATCTGCCCAATACATCTAATCTTGTGAGAGACGGTTATATCTTCATCGGATGGGACAGACCTCTGACCAATATTACAGAGTCTTTTACCACCATGGCACAATATAAGGCGCTGAGCGAGGATGATATTGTAGTCAGATATATCAACAGTGTGACCAAGGAAGTGTTCTATCAGACAACGATCAAAAAGGGAACGGTTGCACCCAGTATCCAGACCCCTACGGTCAGTGGTTACACCTTCAAGGAATGGCTGCCGGATATTGCTACAGCTATCACAGAAAATACAGATTTCTATGCAGTATATGAGGCAAGCGGCTCTAATAATGGAGGAACGGCCAGTCCGGGTACCAGCACCAGCCCCGGAGCAAGCACCAGTCCGGGAGGCAATAATAACAACGGAACTACTGCCAAGATGTATACTCTGACAGTTAAAAATGGTTCCGGCTCCGGCAGTTATGTAGCAGGTTCCCAGCCGATCATTGTTGCGAATGATCCTGCAAAGAATCAACAGTTCAGCAGCTGGTCAATAGATCCGGCCAATACGAAGATTGCCAGCAAGGTATTGTCTGCAACGGTCATCACTATGCCGGAAGCTAATGTAACGGTAACTGCAAATTATACTGCAAAATCCGGTTCGGGTAATAAAACAAATACATCTACAGGAAGCGGTAATTCCACGAATTCCAATTCCAACAGAAGACCGAGCAGCACTACTACGGGAACCGTATCCGGTGGCAGAACCACTGTTGTTATTGATAAAAACGGTCTGTCCAATACCGGAGTGGTATCCGCAACAGTGAACGGGTCTTCCGATAATTTTGTTATTAAGATCACAGAGAGCGCAGCAGCTTCAGAAGAAGTAGTTAAGGCTCTGATGGCAGAATACGGCAGTGATATCAGTGCTATCAAGTATTTCCCCATGGACATCAGTCTCTATGATTCCACCGGCAATACAAAGATCACAGATACCACAGGATTGTCCATCAGCATTACATTGCCTCTGCCGGATTCCCTGATCACCTACGCAGGTAATAATAAAGTGGCCGGAGTAGTGAACAGCAAGCTGGATAAGCTGTCGCCGAAGTTCTCCACAATATCCGGAGTATCCTGCGTAACCTTTACGGCAGAGCATTTTTCACCGTATGTGATCTATGTGGATACGAATAATCTGACTGCGGGAACCATCGCAGACAGCACACCTAAGACCGGAGACGGCATTCATCCCAAGTGGTTCCTATCCATGGGACTTGCATGTATCTCGGTAGTACTCTTCATGAAGAAGGACAAAAAGACTCTGCGTAAAGCCAGAGCCTAGTGGGAAATAAAGGATGGGAAGGTTTATGAATCATAAAAAGTGGGTAGTTGCATTGGTATTGATAGCTACCGCATTGATCCTGACACATCTTCCTGTGTCGGAGGCAGATGCGGCAGCGTCTGCCTCTGATTTTCAGACGCAAGGGAGTACACTGGTAAAATACAGAGGCACGGAAGAACGCGTCACGATTCCGGATACAGTGGAAGTCGTAGGCGAGAGTGCCTTTGAGAACAATCAGAAGGTACAGTTCGTTGTAATTCCGAAATCTGTCAAGCGTTTGGATGCCTATGTTTTCTGGGGATGTAACAATCTGGAAGAGGTTGTCCTGGGAAAGGGTATGACTGCAGTGGACGAGTATTCGTTTGCAGGATGTACGGGTTTAAAGCAGATCACAATTCCGGAAAATATACAGAGTATTGATGCACAGGCATTTGCGGGATGTGTTAATCTCACAGATATTTATATCCCGGCTACGGTGACCGGTATTGCGGAAGATGCTTTCTTAAACTGTGATAATGTGACAATCCATGCGGACGAGGGAAGTGTGGCAGCACAGTTTGCCCAAAAACTTGCGGAGCAGAAAAACCGTGATCCGCTGGTGACGGCAGCTCCTGTACAGACACCGACAGCAGTAAGCAGACCGGATACACAGGCAACGACAGAACCTGTATCAACGGCTACGCCTGCACCTGTTGCAACACCGGTTCCCGGTAATGTCCTGGGCAGTACTATTATTGTAGGGAATCATGCCCTGGTAATGGTGCATCCGGGTGAGGAAAAAGTACAGCAGGGGTATACGGAACCGGAAGCGGGACAGGAGACCGGTGAAGAACAGGATATCACAGCTGAGACAGAGAACGGCAAGATTCCGGAATGGATGTATTATCGTAACCAGTCTGTCAGCGCAGTTACGATCCCGGAAGGTACTACAGAGATCGGACGTTTTGCTTTTTCCAGAAGTTCTCTCCGGACCGTTACGATTCCGGAAGGTGTAACGGTGATTGACTATGCGGCGTTTTATCATTGTGATAATCTGGATAACGTAATATTGCCGGACACGGTGAATACTGTTGGTGCCAAGGCGTTTACCCATACCGGCTGGCTGGATGATTTTGAAGAGAACAGTATGGATGATTTTCTGATCAGTGGGGACATCCTGGTAGCTTATAAAGGGAATCTGCCTGAAGTTGTGATACCGGATGGCGTTCGCGTGATCGCAGAGGAAGCATTCCGAAATCATACGGAATTGAAAAAAGTACATCTGCCGGCGAGTGTCACGGATATTGGAAATGACGCTTTCCCGGAGGGGATAGAGATTATAAATGAATAATGGGGTGATTTAACCGACACCCGGAATAGAAACCGGCATAAGATAGATTAAGTCTTATGTCGGTTTTACTATATTTTTACCGGGAAGGAAAACGGATGCAGAGGGTCAGGGAGCAGGTACAGGTACCGGAACAAATATATAGCGTAACTTGGCGGTCAGAGCCTGTAACGGTTGCTGTATTGGATACCGGGATCGCATATCATCCGGATCTTGCCGGGCATTTGTTATGTTTTCGTGATTTCGTGGAGAAGAGCTCTCTTCCGTATGATGATAACGGACATGGAACCCATGTATGTGGCATCCTTTGTGGAAACGGAGAATTGTCGGGTGGAAGGCTTCGCGGAATGGCACCGGCATCGAAACTTGTCGTGGGAAAAGTGTTGGATGGAAAGGGAGAAGGATCCTGTGATTCCATGCAGGAGGCATTTCAGTGGATCCTACGGGTAAAAAACAGGTATCAGATCCGGATCTTAAATATATCTGTCGGAATCGGTGAACTGAAGGAACGATATAAGGAACAGGTACTGCGGGAGTATATGGAATTGTTGTGGGATCATAATATTCTCGTAGTCTGTGCAGCGGGAAATGCAGGACCTGAGGATGGGAGTATTTCGGAGATGGCAAGCAGTCGGAAAGTGTTAACAGTGGGTTGTCACGATGGAAGATATTGTAAAAATGATCCGAAGCGATGCGAAACATATTCCGGAAGAGGTAGAAAATACGACGTCATCCGTAAACCGGATATTGTGGCTCCCGGGACGCGGATCCTGTCCTGCAATGCTTTCTGGAAAAATAGAAATGGCAGAATTTTTAAACCTTATATTGCAAAAAGCGGTACCTCCATGGCAACCCCCATTGTGTCCGGAGCGGCAGCACTGGTACTACAAAAATATCCGAGAATGTCCAATGAAGAATTTCTCCGTAGGGTAGCGCTGACAGCTACGGATCTCGGAGAACCCTGGAATAAGCAGGGCTTCGGAATGCTCAATGTCCGCAGATTATTAGAAAACAAGTAAAATGATAAAATCACTGGGAAAAATAAAAAATGTGATTAAAATAAGTCAATAAAATTAATACTAAAGATATTGACACAAATGGTATGATTGTATACAATGATACGAGAACTGCAAAATGTATTTTTACTGCGCAGAGTAAAAATAGAAAACAATATTGCAGATGTCGAATGTCAGGGAAGAGAGGTATACCAATGAGAGATAGTGATGCATTTCAGAATCGTCCGGTCTCCATGAATCCGAAGAACAACCTTCTGGAGATTGAGGAGCATATGTACATACTGGATGATGTGGAGAAGCCGAACGTGTTCCGTAATATGTTCCCTTATTCCGAAATCCCCAAAATACCTTTTAATGATCGTATCGTGCCTCATAACATGCCGAAGGATATCTGGATCACAGATACCACTTTTAGAGACGGACAGCAGTCCAGGGCACCTTATACCACGGAGCAGATTGTGAAGATCTATGATTATCTGCACGAACTGGGCGGTCCCAACGGAATGATCCGCGCCAGTGAATTTTTCCTCTACAGCAAAAAGGACAGAGATGCTGTCTATAAGTGCATGGAGAGGGGATATAAGTTCCCTGAGGTGACCAGCTGGATCCGCGCCAGCAAGGAAGATTTTAAATTAGTAAAAGAGATCGGAATGAAGGAGACCGGTATTCTGGTAAGCTGTTCCGATTATCATATTTTCTTAAAGTTAAAAATGACCAGAAGACAGGCAATGGATCACTATTTAAGTGTTATCCGTGACTGCTTAGAGGAGGGCATCAGCCCCAGATGTCACCTGGAGGATATCACCAGAGCGGATATCTACGGCTATGTGGTGCCGTTCTGTCTGGAACTGATGAAACTGATGAAGGAGTATCAGATTCCCATCAAGGTACGTGCCTGCGATACCATGGGATATGGTGTCAACTATCCCGGTGCCGTTATTCCCCGTAGTGTACAGGGTATCATCTATGCGATCCATACCCATGCAGGTGTGCCTCATGAGTTGATCGAGTGGCATGGACATAATGACTTTTACAAGGCAGTGTCCAACTCTACCACAGCATGGCTGTATGGCTGTTCCGGTGTCAACACTTCTCTGTTTGGTATCGGTGAGCGTACCGGTAATACGCCTTTGGAGGCAATGGTATTCGAGTATGCACAGTTAAAGGGCGACTTAAACGGTATGAATACCCGTGTGATCACGGAGCTGGCAGAGTACTATGAGAAAGAAATAGGTTATCAGATTCCTCCCAGAACCCCGTTTGTGGGCAAGAACTTTAATGTAACCAGAGCCGGCATCCATGCAGACGGACTGCTTAAGAACGAGGAAATCTACAATATCTTCGATACCGAGAAATTCCTGAACCGTCCGGTATTGTGCGCTATTTCCAACACCTCTGGTCTGGCAGGTATCGCACACTGGCTGAACACCTACTACAAGTTAAAGGGAGACAAGCAGGTACAGAAGAATTCCGAACTGGTAGCAGAGATCAAAAAGTGGGTAGATGAGGAGTATGCCGGAGGTCGTGTCACCGTACTTACGGATGATGAGATCGTGGCATGTGTTAACCGTATTTGCCTGGAGAAGAATCTGAAGATCGGTGAGTAAGCATAGAATGAGCATGACAACGGTAACAGCGTTGTCTGGAATCGAGGATTATAGTGAGTAAGTATGATGTAAAGCAGGAAGTAACGGACAAGTTCTCCCTGCGGGGACGGGTATTTCACAAGCTGAGAGAGGACATTTTAAGCGGAAAATACCAGGAACATGAAGAATTGAAGGAAGTGGCGATCGGCGAGGAGATGGGCGTCAGCAGAACCCCCGTCAGAGAGGCATTCCGTCAGCTGGAACTGGAGGGACTGATCCAGATCATTCCGAACAAGGGTGCCTATGTCACCGGCATTACGCAGAAGGACGTGAAGGATATTTATATGATCCGTTCTTTGTTGGAAGGACTGTGTGCACGCTGGGCTACGGAGCATATCACTAAGGAACAGATGGAAGAGATGGAGGAGAATGTCTATCTGTCCAAGTTCCATGCCCAAAAAGGGCATCTGGAGCAGCTGGCGGAGTTAGACAACCGTTTCCATGACATTCTGTACGAAGCCTGTGACAGCAAGATGCTGGAGCATCAGCTGAAGGACTTCCATCAGTATGTCCTGCGTGTCCGCAAGAAAACATTGGCCAGTGCCAACCGCGGTCCCAAATCCAATGAAGAGCATGAGCAGATCATGGAGGCCATCAAGGCAGGCAATGCCGATCTGGCAGAGCAACTGGCACACCAGCACATGATCAACGCCTATGACAACATGGTGAAAAACGGTCTGAACGAGGCCTATGCACAGCAGGATAAGCCGCAGGAATAGGTTGCCTGTCTGTGAAAATTACTGTAGAATGTAATTATTCAGAGCCAATGGGCGAAGTAACTATATGAGTAAATAACATGCAGGCATGTTATTCGGTGAAGCCTTGCAGAAGCGATTTTGCCAATGTGGTTCTGGATAGCTATTGCAAAGTAAAAGAATAAATACCGGAAAGGAAATCATTATGGAAAAGATCAAAATGACAACCCCTCTCGTAGAGATGGACGGAGATGAAATGACCAGAATCCTCTGGCAGATGATCAAGGATGAGCTGTTACTGCCCTATATCGATCTGAAGACAGAGTACTATGATCTGGGACTGGAGCATCGTAATGAGACAGACGATCAGGTAACCGTAGATTCTGCCAACGCTACCTTAAAATACGGTGTTGCCGTAAAATGTGCTACCATTACTCCCAACGCTGCCAGAATGACAGAGTACAACCTGAAGGAAATGTGGAAGAGTCCCAACGGAACCATCCGTGCCATCTTAGACGGTACCGTATTCCGTGCACCAATCCTGGTAAAGGGCATCGTTCCCTACGTAAAGAACTGGACCAAGCCCATCACCATCGCCCGTCATGCTTATGGTGATGTCTATAAAAATACAGAGATCAAAGTACCCGGACCCGGTAAGGCAGAGCTGGTATTCACCGCAGCAGACGGCACCGAGACCCGTGAACTGATCCATAATTTCGACGGAGCAGGTATCATTCAGGGTATTCACAATACCAATAAATCCATCGAGAGCTTTGCAAGAGCATGCTTCAGCTATGCGGTAGATACGAAGCAGGATCTGTGGTTCTCCACCAAGGACACCATTTCCAAAAAATACGATCATACCTTCAAGGATATTTTTCAGGAGATCTATGATAACGAGTATAAGGCTAAATTTGAGGAACTGGGCATCGAATATTTCTACACTCTGATCGATGATGCCGTAGCCCGTGTCATCCGTTCCGAGGGCGGATTCATCTGGGCATGTAAGAACTACGATGGTGATGTAATGTCAGATATGGTAGCTACCGCTTACGGCGATCTGTCCATGATGACCTCTGTACTGGTATCTCCCAGCGGCGTTTATGAGTACGAGGCTGCTCATGGAACTGTACAGCGTCATTACTACAAGCACTTAAAGGGTGAAGAGACCTCCACTAACTCCATTGCTACCATCTACGCATGGACAGGAGCTCTCAGAAAGCGCGGCGAGCTGGATCAGATCCCCGAACTGTGTAACTTCGCAGACAAGCTGGAGCAGGCATGCATTAAGACCATCGAGGATGGCAAGATGACCAAGAGCCTGTCCCTGATCTCCACCTGTGAGCATCCTGTGATTCTCAACAGCCTGGACTTCATCAAGGCGATCAGAGAGACCCTGGACAGCCTGCTGTAAAAATAAAATGGAAGAAACGGATGCTTCCCTGTAGGAATGGGGGCATCCGTTTTTGGTGTACACCCAAAGATTTTACCGGAGGATTACAGAAGTGAATGATGAAAAAGAAGTTGTGTGTTCCGGAAAAACGACGGCTCCATTTATAATGGGAGTAATGTTCTGGATCATCGGAATAGGAGTTACTTTTTTATTACTGATTTTAGGCACTTCACAGGGAGTGAAAGGCGCAGGCATTATCTTTTTCATATTATGTGGAATGGAAGGGAGCTATTTCCTCCTGTTTTGGCGCAACAAAAGAATTACTATGACGCGGGATGATATTACTTACCGTTCCATTTGGGGAAAAGAGAAAAAATACTCATGGGAAGACGTGGGATCGGTGCGTTATAAGTCGACTGGAAGAGGGGCGTATAGAATTCTGATCCAGACAGACCGAAAGATATGTATCGAAACCGGAATGATGGAAAACAGTGAAGAGGCTGAAAAACTGATAAAGGGAAAAGGGTATTTAGGTCTCCATTAACCTTCGGTAATCAATCCGTAAAGAGATGAACATTAACGAGTGGGAAGCTTAGTCTTCCCATATTTTTTTACTCGAAATACAAAGGAGTAGTACCATGTTTACGCTGGAGGCAGAGATGATTTTAATATCGTCTCTGCTTTTTTCGTGGCTTTTTTATTAATTATCTTGGAAGAATTTGGGGCATTTTGGCGAAGAATAGTTGCGGGGGATCGGGGATACAGGTACAATAGAAGGAAAGGAATCGGCAAACGATAAAAGCGTGCGAAAGGGGAAGAAGATGGATTTGATACGGAATAAAAAAGGCTGTTTGATGAAATAAAATATTATTGTGAAGAAAATAAACTGGATCAGAGGATGTTCCTTCGGCAGGAGATTCTTCGGGAGGATATAGAGAATCAGACAACCTCATCCAAGTGACCGACAGGGAGGGAAAAGTTACTCTTACTGAACTATAATCTCCATACCGATGATGACTGGAAGGGTAATTCCGGTAACGGCAA
>ERZ779649.1413-NODE-1413-length-13817-cov-1.776704_pt1 | contig 13817 bp, 10 predicted proteins | sample MGYA00511882_ERZ779649 | MGnify/ENA primary metagenome ERZ779649 (study PRJEB29588, sample SAMEA2157793) | human gut metagenome | biome: human gut; feature: human-associated habitat; material: faeces | place: Denmark | collected 2008/2010 ... | reverse complement strand
TTTTTAAGATGTCTTCACATCTCCGCATTTCCTCATCAATCTTACTCAGGCTCTCCTTCTTGATTCTGCAATCTTCTAGAGACTGTCTAACCATGTTAACAATTTGTGATTTTTCTGTGGCTATAGTAAGACCAATGGATGAATCGGTCATCATTGTTTTATCTTCAGATACTGACAGTTTTCTTTGTTCACCATCACACGAAATCACTAGATCCACGAGCTTACGTCTATTTTGCATAGGCATCGGAAATTGTGTCGGTGGTTCGTCATAGGGTTTTGATCCACTGACTACCGTTCCTAAACTGTACGTTGTGTTCTTTTTAAAAGTACCTGTTATTTCGAGTACGTGTATTCTAGTACCCGACGTTAACTGAGAGAATGTCATATCTTTATAAATTTAAAGAATATGGGCAACTCTCATAGCTGCCCATATATCTTGATTAATATTTAGGCAGCTGGTGCAGGAGTATAATTCATCAACTGTATTACATTGTCACATTTATTAAAATATGCGATGTATCTGTTCCCAGCACTAACTTGTGAACCAGTAATTGGCTCACTTGAAGCATTTACTAAAGGTATATTGCGAGTATTTGAAGCAGTACTTACAGAACCAGAAACCGAGATAAATACAGGTAGACTAGCTCCTGAAGCTTCTGCTGTGTGTCTAACTTCCAAAACAATTACACCTTCTTTGGGTAATCTACACCATACTTTAGGGCAGATACCTAATACTACATTTTCAGTGGATTCACCTATTGCTATAGTTTTTACTTTAGGTATTACTAGATCTAAAATATTTACGGTGTTATTTCTACCAAATGGATTAAATACGAAAGGATACATAATCGCCTCCTTTCTTATTAAGCGCAACAGCTATCGCCGTATCCATAAGGATAACCATAACCGTATCCATTCAACCCACCATTGCATCCATAAGGATTACATGTTAAGTAAGCAGGAACCGGACAAGGTCTAATTTGACTAACGATATTAGAAGTCTGTTGTTGTAGCAATGCAGAAGATTGCAATGCATTCTTTTCGTCACGTAATGTGTCGATCTTATTCTGCATTTCTCTCATCTCTAATTGACAGAACTTGTCATTTATCATTTGAGTCTGAGCATCTATCTTAGCACCAAGAATGTTGAATCTTGTAGCATTTTCACTAGACAAGGTATTGAAACCTGAAGTAATAGCGTTCTGCAAAGTATTAGTTTGCTGACAGATAGACAATCTGTTATCAGCATTCATCTGAGTCAGATTCAAATTAACTGAATCAATTGAACGTTGAGTTGTGCAGCAACAGTCACTAATAGCTTTGATAACATTGCAGTCACCTGCGTTAACTGCATTAATTACTCTTTCTGCAGAGAAACCTACTTCACCGCCAACTTTACCAATTGCATTCTGGATAGAACACAAAGCGTTGTCAATTGACTTAACGTCGCAGTTCAGATTAGTAGATAATGTTCTGAATATATCATATTCATAGCAACAAACCAGTCCCACTTATTATGTTTCTCTGATTTTAAGTTTATGCCCATTTGATTGGCAACGGACGTTGTCTCTTCAACCGTCCAGTGAGGACCTTTTGTACCATCCTCATTTTCCATACCCTCTACAGCATAGCGAGCATGTTCCTCATCAAAATGAGGGCCATTAATAGCTTCATACATATTTGCAGCCAATTCTGACTTTAAAATAGTGAAGCCTTTCTCCAACAGGCTACCTTCATGCTTCTCTAAAGCTGTTGCCAACTTATCTATAGCTTCTGTAGGGGATTGATGGCGTTTAATTTGTTCTAATAATTTGTTCAAATGCATAGTTTCAATTTATTTATTGATTAACACTAAATTGAAATGTATTGCAATTATTCTGATATATGTATTACTCTAGTATCTAATACTTGAATTAAATCATTAGAGTTTATAATTTGATATTTACTGATTTTATCTTTTTTAAAATCGAAGTGAATTAATCTTTGAAACCAATTCTTATAACGTCTTCTATAGACTTTATCTTCGTATACAAATAAATCTTGATGATTTAGTATTTCCATAGTATGTGTGAACACGCTATCTTTTCTAGCCACCGTGATGGTTGTCAATTGATTTGGTTTTAGCTCTACACAGAAATCCTTTTCTTTTGAAGGGATTATTCTTACTGTGGTGTCTCTAATTACGGTCTCAGTGGATGCTACTTGACGTAGTTGCTTATCCTTGATCTTTAGCTTCTTTTGTTGATCCCTGGCGACCTTTATTAGACTATCGTTAGAATTTTTAAAATCATTTACTGTCAATTCCAATAACCTTGCTTCATTTCTATTTTGATTTGCAATATTTTCCCATACTTGAGCATTATTCATTGCAATCCCTACTTGTTTATCTAAGTCATTTACTTTCTTAGCAAGTCTGACATTATTAAACAATAGTAAACTAAAAATAACAGCAATTGCTAATTTTACTTTGGAAAATATCATTTTATCTTTTTTACAAGTTTCTTTATCTTTGGTAAATCATCTTTTTCTATTGTAATATCCAAATACTTTTCTCCTTTGCTTCGTATGAATTTACTGAAGATCTTCCACGGTCCAGTGGGATCAATTGCTTGTAAATTTTCGATCATTGACCATAACTCAACTCCACAAACAATACCAGAAAATGCTTCTACTAAATGCATGTCAATTAACTTTACTATTTCTGTGTCCATAAGATGACAACAAGAAATTATCATTGCACAGTTTCCGAATTTCTTTAAAGTAGACCATAATCTTCTAGATTCAAACTTACCACCATGAGTAATTGATACTTTGGTGCCAAGAATTGCATCTATAAGTATAAATACACACACTACAACTATTACTGTCCATATTGGAGCAAAGAATGTAGATAACCAACCCATTGCACCAGATAGTAAACAGGCAACAAATTTAATCGGTCCGTCATTAACTAATTCTTTAAAGTAATTCACTGTAGCTACACTTTGAGCTGTTAATATAATATTATTTAGTTTTTGTAACATTACAATAATTTGAGAGGATGTGATTGAAAAACAAAACGCTAACCAATACAAAATTAGCTAGCGTTCTGATATCTTTTGACAGTTTATTTAGTAAACGTCAATAAGGTTTAAAAGTTCTTTACTTATAAATTGACACTACCCTAAGTAATAGCGGTTATTTGTTCACTATTTGATCATCTTGCATTTGTTCATAAGCAATGAAATCTGAATCTACTTGTTCCTTCAATTCTTTTCTCTTTTGTAAGAAATCTTTGTAAATATCTATATAACTTTCATCTAATATCCCTAGTAATGCAGCATTATAGTCATTCAGTTTCTTTGCTTCAACATCTGTACCCCATAATTCATTAATACATGTTTCTAATATCTTATTAGCAGTTAATGTGGGCCATACAGTTACTTCATAATAGGAATAACTGATGAATTCATCTCTTTGCTCTGTTTGTATATCCCATCTATACAAATAGTAACCATTACTATCTCTTTCTATTGTAGTGGGTATTTTATCACTGTATGTTCTATTCATATTATTCTGTAGTTGTAGTTATTTCAGTTGATTTATATTTTGGGAAAAAGCAAAGGCGTGAACTGCTATTACGAGACACATCGGAAGGCGCAAGATTCGCAGCCACACAAGTGAAGCCCGCATCCAATACACGGTCCGCATCACCGCCAACCCTCACCATCAGCATGCGGTTAACCGATGTATAGGTGTAGTAGTAGTCGCACCAGTAGGTAGAGGAGCTACCGCCGACCTCCGTGGTCACTATATCGCCATCTTCCCCAAGCAACGGCTTCTTGGCATAACCGTTTGTACGGCAGATATTGCCCTTCTTGTCATAGCCGGTATAAGAGGTATCGCTGAAATTCGATGGGTCATCGGTAGTCCATAATACGGATAATCCGGTATCGCCCGTGGTGACCTGTATATTGGCCCCGTCAATGCATTTCCACAGGTGTCCAAATGGATTCTCTATACCACGATACCTGTTAGCCATCAACGTAGCATGAGTACTGTCGGAATAGTTCTTCACCACATATGCCTTCTCTCCAGAGCTGTTCCCGAACTCGTTGGTATAGCCGCATGGTATAAGGGGATTGGCGTTGTTGAAGTTAGCCCAATCCGTCATTTGCGTTGGTCCCAGACCTAGGCCACCTTGGGAGAAACCGTTAGCGTCCTTTTGAGCATTAAACGGTTTTTGACTATTTAATGTAGCATATTCTACTGCAAATAACCAGAATAGAGTCTTATGTGCTCCATACGTGTACATTTCCCAACCACTACCACGTTTTCTTGCAGCTTGGCGGAATTGGTCTCGGGTAAGGTTGGTAACAGGGCATCCTAGCAAGGAACGGTAGGTATCATCCCATTCAGCGGTGTTGTCACCACCTCTAAAATTAATTGAATTAGGATCACTTAATTTACTAGCTCCAGCCGCCGAACATAATAAATTATCGGTTCTATACATTCTGGCTTCATATGTTGAGATATAGAACTTATCTACATGTTTATACCCAGGTAATGGAATTTCGGACAACATCATCCTAAATTTAGTGCCATTAAAATACAATTTATACCAATGTTCAGGCATCTCTGTCATAACGGCATAATCCAAATAGCTTCCACCCCATGAAAGCTCATTATCCAAATATTCTTTAACTCCACCATCTCTATCCAACAAACACCTTCTCATCTTACTCTGGATAGGTAGCTCTCTATGCAATTGAATATTACCTACTCTAACCCCATCAGGACTAGATGATGCAGTATCCCACTCAACACCATACGCATATCTTTCTTCTAGATCTGGTATATCTTCCCAAGCGGGGGTCCACTCGGTGGAGATGTCACCATATTCAAGTTTAATCTTATGGATGGTGGAAGTTGATGTGCCAGTTTTAGGAGAACTAAATACAACCATATGTGTATTATCAGCTACTGCATCTCCGATATTAGTAATCCATTTAAAAGTCTTACTGGCCTTCCCATTCACAAAGTCAGCCTTACTGAACTGAGCCATAGAACCTACTGCACCAGTAGAGTTATATATAGTGAACATTTCCTTATCATCACCCAACTCTCCAAAAATAGTCAATGTTACTTGTGTTCCTTTAGATATCTGTTCCGCCAACCAATAATTAGCTATATTGTAATTCGAGTTACTCACCACCTTCCCCGATCCCAGTAACAGGTTCCTCCCGTACACGGGCAGCTTACGATACTTGCCATCATTCATTAAAGCTTTTGATCCGTCACCTGTAGTATGTATTATTACTTCCTTAACATTAGGATCAGTAGAATTATCTGTAACACTTGCCTGTATAGAAATTCCATCAGTTACCGGAATTAAATAATCATTATTAACCTGAGTTTCCACATCTAAATTCTGACGTATCCACATTTGTATAGAACAATGATTAACCCCCATAGTTTGTTGCGCATAAAACCAAATAGAATTATCACCATTGGTGTTATATCCGCCAAAAAGACTTGATATATACTCACCATTATCTCTAATTGGGAATGTATTAACAAAACCGTTTGGAAGCTTCTCTAGTAATGTATTATAGTCTTCTTGAGATATAGATGGAGTATCGCCGTTTGCCACTTTCATGAAGATGTCAAATACCGTATAATCCGCTAAATCAGCTTTAGTAGCTAATTTATCATCTACATATTTTTTGTTAACATCCACAGTGGGTATGGTGGGTTTATTAGTAAGATCACTGTAACTACCAGATGTAGCAACTGTAGCTAATGTTGGTTTATTTAATATCTGTGCATCTCCTTCTGTAGCATTCCAATCAGCATTAACATTTACTTCAGCACCAGCAGCAATACCATTCAGTTTTATTTTATCAGCTGGCAACATTAAACCAGCTAAAGCTGTAGTAGATGCAGGAAGATTCAATTCTATATTTTCTACTACATTGGTTACTAAGTTCCTTTTATCTAGAGTAATAGAGATATCTGTTGCTGTAGTATTTAATACTGCATTTTCTAATACCTCATTAAGATTGTTAACTTTAGTTTTATCTAGAGTAAGATAATCCTCTGTGCTCAGTCCTTTGCCTTCAACTTTATCTACTTTTGTATCTAATGCTGTATAGATATCAGTAAAGTCAACTTCTGGTATATTTACTACAGTCCAAACACCATTTTGTCTAGCATATTGTTTGTCATCTTTTGGAGCTTCTGTTACGAGTTCTTCACCATGTACATCACTTAAGTATGGTATCTTAACCCATTCCCCATTGTATTTTACTTTGATTACCATAATTAGATATTAAATATTTGTTTGCCAATTGTTTTAGCATTAGTCCTAAGTACTTGGAAATTCTGCCATTCATCAAACCTAGTTATTGGTTGACTACCATTTAATAACTGTTCAACCATATTAGATTTTAATGCTGCTTCCTCATCTGCACTATACTTTGTTCTAATGATTTTACTTACGAACGAATCGTAGGTTGGTTCTTCATTGAATTTTAATTCATAATAGGCATAGCCATGTATATCTTCTGAATTAACTTCTTCAATATCCCATCTAACTGCCCATTCATTCATTCCTAGGTATTCTATTACTTCAGGTATATTATCACCCTGTACTTTCTTTAATTCCATCATCACTTAATAATTTTTGTCTATAATCTTTAAAATTATAAGATCTCGTAAAGCGATACCATAAATTATGACAGTTTCCATATTTACACCATCCCCAATAAGCTGCTAGTGATGTTAACCTCTTATTCTTACTTTTATAACCTAATTTATAAATAAACTTCTTTTTGATATCTTTCCTGAGTAAAGTATGACCGTGATAAAATACATAACCAATAAAATCTATACCTCTTACTTCTACAGGAAATATCTGCCAATTACGTTTTACTTTTAGTTTCAAGTTATCAGCTAGATATTTTTCAATCTCTTGTAAGCAATATCTTAAGTAATCTTTATCTGGGTGTAATATAACAATATCATCACAATAAAGTCATCTCATAGTAATTCTTTTAGATCCCGCCCTTGTTATTAATATTTAATTATCTATATTACTCAGGACTATGCCTGCATTTTCTTAAATGTATCTGAATCAACTACAACGATCTTACCGTAAAAGGCTAATCTTGCACCGACATCCGCCCAGGAATGCGAGGACGCACTACTAGCAGTAGCCACGAAGACCCCGCATCGAGAACCATTATCCGAATGCCCCGACCGTAGAAAGATTCTATTTCCTGTTGGATTAAACCAACTATAATCGGAATAGTAAGTAGTTTCAGATCCACCATGTGCTGTAGGAACTACATCCCCATATTTACCTTGAGCTATGGCTTTAGTCCATCCATTATATGCTTCTGTTGCAGCTGGATTAGGTTCATATCCTACAACTCTGATATTAGTAGCACCTGCTGCTTCAAGCTCTGCTACATCCTTATCTGGGAATGAACCTCCGTCATATACAACGTATTTACCTTTTAAAATGTTTATTCCTTGTACAAACTCCCACTTACTGTAATAGCAGTCTTCAAGTCCTAAGAAGTTAGTTGAGTAGTATCCCGCATCTTCTAATACCGCTATTTTACCATCTTTATTACCTAAACTTATTGTTCCACCTGTTTTACCATAGTTGTATCTCTTAGTACCACCAGAACAAGGTATTGCTGAATTAGAAGTACTAATATTAGTAGTCTTGTAATAAGCACAGAACATTCTAGCAATAGTTGCATGAGATCTATAATCTACAATACCCCAATTAGAACCATTAACTTTTGCTTGTGAAACAAATGTAGCGATTGTTTGTGAATGTGTAGATTCTATTCCACCGTCACTACATAACCAGTCATAAGACGGATACTTATATGCCTCATATACCCCTATTAATCTTTCGGGTTCCTCTATATAATCATTATCTATTTGTATTTCAGATATGTAAGTTCTCCATATACCAGGACTTCTTTCAATAGTTTTATGATAGTATTTAGGAAAATGAACCATCATATTTTCTTGTTTAATTCCAGTATAAACAATATCTGTACCATCTGGCCATTTCTTGGAATGAGATTCACTACAATAACTAATCAATGCAGCATCATCACCATACGGTTTAGCAATACATCTCTTAAACTTACTTCTTAATGATTCAATTACATTTCTGTTACCACCTGTTGCACATGTAGTAGATGAAGAATTTTCATTATTTTCATACCAATATGCTAGAGTATCTTCTAGATTAGAAGTAGTTACAATTTTACCTACATTTACATATACAATATTCTCAGGAACAGTAGTTTGAACAGAATTTACTAAAGTAAATTGTTTACTAACGCAGATATCCAAACTGGAAGTTCCTCCATATCTTTGTAGATTTGTTACCCAAATTTGTACTTCTGAATCAGTAGCTACATAACCAACTTTATATTGACTTGCATCTCCTATGTGATTTACAACCTCAACTCCAATTTTTCCTCTTGTACTGGCAGTAATAGTAGTAAATATTTCTTCTGTAGAAGCAAAGTTAGTCAAACCGTAAATGTTGAATACTACTTTAGCTTCTCCAGTATCAGTGGAAGCTACAGTTGGTAAATTACCTATATGCCAAGATCTGAATTCATTTCCAATAGATGGCCTACTAAAAACAGAATGAGGACCAGTATCATTTCCAATAGTAACTAATTGATAACCATCTAACAAGTCAGCATCTAACCTACTACCTGCACCATCATTACCAGCATGCCATACTTTATTCCCCTTATAAGTTATAGAACTATCTGATATTGTTAAAGATGAATTTAAAGCAAATGGGCTATCGCCCCATCCGATATATGAACGATAGTTTTCAGAACTAGGATTGTCTACATATCCTCCAACACCACCAATTCTAGTTGCTCCATCTTTCGTATAAAAGTGCATACCGGGAGCATGACCAGAACCTGTTGATTTTACAGGAATTTTAATAATATTATCTATGTCAGCTTTAAATTGAACGCCTCCAGCAACGTCCAACATTCTTTCTGGAGCAGAAGTACCTATACCTACTTTACCATCAGATGTTATCCTCATTCTTTCAGTATGAGAAGTAGCAGTTCTAAATAAAATTATGTTTCCGTCTAAACACGAGAAGTAGCCATTAGAGCTAGCACCAAAACCCAGATAGAAGCCATTTTGATCATTTATTAACAGTGTACTAATATTTTTCCCATTAGTATCTTTTATATATAAAGATCTATTATTGTTCATGTAAACATCATCCACGTCACTTATATTACCTCTAACGTTTGCACTACCATCAAATGCTTGTCCCCATATAGTTCTAGCAGTAGCTAACTTAGTAGCAGTTGCAATATTATCAGAAGCAGTTAATGCAGCATCAAGCTTAGTCTTATCAGCAGCAGACATTACACCAGCTTTACTAGTAGTAGCTTTATCAATAGTTATTGCACTACTATCTGCTGTACCTGTTGTAGGATCTTTCTTTTCCAGAGTAATAGCAACAGCATTAGCATCAGCAGTAGCACCTGTAGCATTAGACACATAACTACCTAAGTTAGTTACTTTCTTTTTATCTTCAGCTGTATAATCTTTAGTAGATAAACCTTTACCTTCTTCTTTCTGTACAAATCGTGCATCTGCTTGTGCTTGGCTATAACCATCAAATGTGAAATCATAGTTTTCACTAGGATCTAACCACATGATCTCTTCCTCAGTAGGTTCAGTATCTGAGATCTTAATATCCTCTGGTATAGTTACATTCTTGTTAACAACATTAAGTTCTACTCTCTTAGTAATAGATTCAATCTTATTAACTTGTGCACCTGCTTCAATACCTTGTAACTTTGCAAAGTCTTCTTTAGACATCAAACCATTAGATGTTAATGAAGCTAATTCAGCAGTACCTCCTAATGCATCCCAACCTTCACTTGTCCATGCATAGTTAGTATCATTTTTACGAACGTTCCATACATCACCAATGACATTACCTTCAATAGGTAAATCTTCAATCGTATCTACAGATCCTTTGAAAATATATACAGAAGTAAATTTACTGTCTACTTGGGATTTGTTATAGTAATTGTTAGCAAGGTCATCTGCTACTACCTTTATGTTAGCGTCAGTTTGATCCTTAGTATAATACCTAGTATCATGAGTATGCGTAGTTACTTCACCTACTAATACAGCTTCAATAGCTGCTTTACTAAGTTCAGCATCTTTACCGGGTTCTCCTTGAGGTCCTTGGAATCTACCCATGTTAACCCATTCAGTACCATTCCAAAAGTATAAGTCTGTACCAACAATATAAGAATCACTAAGTTGTGGATCTACTATAGTATCTAAGTCCTCGGGACTATCTAAACTACCTTTTAAAATAATACCTGAAGATGGCCAACCTGTATTTACATACACATCATTATGTTCATCCCAAAGATACCAATAACCATCGTCTCCTACTTTGGGTGGATTGTCTGCATATTCTTTGGCTCTTGCTGCTTGAGTGTTGGCGTTGTTAGCAGCAGTAGTAGCATTTGTAGTAGCCTGTTGTGCAGCTGTTTTAGCCTCATTTACGGCAGTTATAGCATCAGCTGTATTCTTTTCCCTTGCAGCCTCTTGAGTCTCTCTAATCGCCTCATTTGCCTGTCTAGTGGCTTCATTTGATTCCCTTTCCTGTTCTGCTGTATCACGAGCTGTTTCAGCTGCTATTCTAGCATCTTCGTTATCTACACGTTCTGTTTCAGCTGCAACTCTCCCCTCTTCAGAACTGATTCTTTTTGTTTCTTCCTCAATCCTTTTCTGCTCATTTGTGTTACGTTCAGCTTCAGCAGAAGCTCTTAATGTCTCTGCACTAGCTCTAGAACTTTCAGCAGATACACGATTAGCTTCATTAGTCTTACGAATCTCCTCCTCAGACTTTCTAGAGTTCTCTGCAGCAATACGCTCATTCTCAGCAGTTACCCTTTTAGACTCTTCTGCTTTCCTACTGTCTTCATTGGAGATACGTGTATTTTCATTGCTTACTCTGGTATTCTCAGCATTAACTCTACCTTGTTCCGCAGTAACACGTAATGCTTCTGCTTCCTTAACAGCTTGCTCAGTAGCTTCTACTTGAGCTTTAGCATCTAAGGCTTCTGCTGCTGCATCTAATGCAGGTTGTTTTAATGATTGAACCCATTCTGCTTCAGTACCTACAAAACCATGTTGTACTGCAACTTCATATGCTGACCAACCTTGAATACCTTGCATACCAGATAAGTCAACAATAAACTTCCAGCCTTCTTGAGTTTTTAAGTAAACTTTAGCATCATCAGGATCTTCTACATTATTAGTATTAATAAGTACATATTCACCTAACTTTACATCAGCAGTACCCCAATCAGCTTCCATTGCTTCTACTGAAGGATATTCCTTCTTGTAAGTGAAAGCATCACCAATAGCAGCTATACCAGTATTAACATATTGTTTAGTATCGTAGTCATAAATCCACCAATCATTATCTACGATCTTTGGTGGATTACTAGCAATTTCTTCAGCTTTATCAGTAGCAGCGATAGCATCATCAACTATACCCTCAATTTCTTCTACAGCTTGATTGGCTTTATCTGCAGCTTCATTTGCTTTGTTAGCTGCATCTAGTGCAGCAACAGCTGCATCTTCAGATGCTTTACTTAAACTATCAATCCAATCTTGTTCACTACCTTCGAAACCTAATTTAACTGCAATATCATAAGCACTAAGACCACGAGCTTCTATACCTGTATCTACATATACTTTGTTGATAGGATCATAAGTAAACCAATGATCATTCTCACCTATATACGGAGTCTCTGCAGTAGCTTTTACTCCAGTATCTCTATTGTCTACCCACCAGTTGCCATTAGAACCAATAAATGGTGGTACATAGTCATCTTTACTTACATCAAAGAGTACAACCCATTTTTCTATATCACGATTGTAAACTTTAATTATTCTACCTTTTGAATCTGCTCCCAAGTCAACCCAGTACCCAACCTGATCTGGATTGGGTACGGTTATACTTGCAAACCATTCATAATATACATTATTCTTAACCATTGTAATAGTTATTATTTAGTTCTTTTGCGTTAGCATATTGCCACGGTCCTATTTTTGTAAACCCTTTTTCTGCTTGTATTTGTGAGTAGATGTTCTCAATTTTTTCATACATCGACATACCCTCATCATTCAACCTATTAGTTGCATTTAAAACCATTATTTTATCTGCAAGATAAATTATTTCATTTTCAGTAAATTCATAGTTTTGGGTAGTTTCTAGATCCAAGGCGCCACTAAACTGTGTATATACATTACCATCTACACCAGTATATTGACTAATTCCTTCAAGCTCCTCTTCTGTAAAGTCAACTTTTTGTTTAATAGACTCTTTTGTTTGTAAATTAACATAAGAATCATATTTCCAAAGTAAGTTGTATATTATAATTGCTCTTTCCTTTAAATTAAGTTCCATATTATCCTTCTATATATAAATATCCACTATTACTTACCCTAACATTAAAACTAGTATCACTAGACTCCAAACCGTAATTTTTTAGTTGAGTTAAAGTAGGTAACTGAATAAAATTGACAATAGTTCTTTCCATATTGTTTGAATCTCCGAAGTATCTACTTTCTACAGAAAAACCAGATCCCCATCCTGAATTAGTATAATGTTGACAATTTAACCAACGTTGTGGGGTATTACTATATTTAGCAGATCCATTATATAATATGAGAGTAAAGCCATTTGTAGCACCTTCTCTACTATTCAAAGTATTCAATACTACTGCAGGACATGTTTGCCCAGTAGTTGCTGGAATTGCTGATAAACCAAAACCAACAGCAGCAGAAGGAATTCCATAACTACCATACATAGTCATAGTAGGGGATAATGTGAACTTGTTTCCATAACTGTCTGAATTAGAACCTGTCATTCTACCTCCCGAAATATCAAATCCTCCTACAGTACCACCTACTGCATTTAGCTTTGATGTGTAACATTGACCGCTAGTATCTACTCTAAACGGTGCAGATCCAGGTGAAGATGCCGCATTAGATCCTATTGCTAAATGAATTTTACTTGTAACAGAAGCAGTTGTTCTACCATCTAATCGCATTGTACCAGATTGAGATTGAATATTAGTATTATAAAAATCCCAACCAGCAATAGTTGCTTTATCTGCAAATAATAAATCTGTAGCTACATTATCAAAAGAATTAAATTTAACCCAGTAATAGTTACCACCATCTGTACCTGCATTTGAACTTGGAGTTTTTCCACTAAACGCACCAGCACCTTTTTTAGATCTGTTTACTGCATAAAATGAATCACTGTATTTTACTATATCTCTCACATTTCCTTGAGAGTTTGTTGTCCAAGAATAACTAGTAGAAGAAGAGTATTCACCACGATAACTTAAACCAGGACCATAATCTCCAGTACTTCCGGTTGCACCCGTAGTACATACTGCATTTGTATATGAATAATCTCCATCATCAAACACTATATATAATCTAGTCCATATCCAATATCCATCCTCTGCACTTGGTGCAGTTGAACTCCAACTTCCACCTGACAAGGAAGTTGGTGAAGTAGATTTATAATATTGCATAGTAACACTTCTCACACCTCTACCATCTGAACCATTTTCTCCATTCAACGGAGAAAAAATCACAGGTTGTGTCCATCTATACCCTGATTTATCAGGTAATAAATCTATCTTATTTGTATTTGGATTAAGATAACCTGTACTTGTCCAAGTAAGAGTAGTAGTACTATTAGTAGGATC
>ERZ779649.1409-NODE-1409-length-13839-cov-2.090177_pt1 | contig 13839 bp, 8 predicted proteins | sample MGYA00511882_ERZ779649 | MGnify/ENA primary metagenome ERZ779649 (study PRJEB29588, sample SAMEA2157793) | human gut metagenome | biome: human gut; feature: human-associated habitat; material: faeces | place: Denmark | collected 2008/2010 ... | reverse complement strand
CGGATTTTTCGCCGACACCCAGTATGCTGATTGTCCGTCCCAAAATACCCGTTATTATCGGGAAGCTCTACAAAAATTAGATACATGCATCGAGTATTTCAACCGACAAGAAGTTCAATTCACTATTAATTTAGGTGATATTACCGACAGGAAGAACTCCGATTTAGAAGTAATAAAGCAGCATCTCTCCCAACTTAATCATAAAATTTATCACCTCACAGGAAATCACGACTACAAAGACATTACAAACAACTCTGTCCTTTACAAGCAGCTGGATATGCCATCTGAATATTATTCGTTCAAAAAAGGGGACTGGGTATTTATCATGTTAAATACCAACGAAATCGCTTCATACGCCAATATAGCGGGAACACCCAAAGAGAATGAATGGAACAGGATGCAAGAACAGATAAAACAAATCAAAGGCAAATATGCTTATGAATGGAACGGAGGAATAAGCGAAAAGCAAATGCAATGGCTCGATCGACTATTAAAGAAATGCGAGAAAAAGGGTCTTTCGGTCTTAATTTTTTCTCATCACCCGCTATATCCACAAAGCGATTTTTCGGCATTGAACGGCAATGAAATAGTCGACACCCTATCCAAGTATTCTTGTGTAAAGGCAGCTTTCTCGGGCCATCACCACGCCGGGGCATTCGGATATTACAAAAATATCCCTTTGATTACACTGGAAGGAATGGTTGAAACAGAAAACCAAAATGCCTATGCTATCGTCGAAATTTCCCAAGATCACCTACTTGTAAAAGGGCAAGGGAGAGCATCTTCATACTCGTTCAAATTATCCCGACAATAGGATAACTGCTAACGATTCTTTCGCATGGTATAACGGCTGATTCCCAAACTTTCATAGCTTTTACGTAGCTCCTCATCGTTATCTGAAATCACCAGAAGACGGTCTCCACTCTGTAAATGAGTATGTCCTTTGGGAACAAAATATTGTTCTCCGCGCTTGACCATAACGACCAACGTATTATCCGGCAATGAAAGATTCATTAGTTTATTACCTCCCGATAAAGCCTCGTCCGTCAACTCTATCTCGCTCATCGCCGATTTTATTTCATCGGGTAAAGCGACATTAAAGATTTCTTTTTCCTCGCTCTTCCCCACCAATCCCAGCCATCTGGCCATCGCACTTACCGTAGTTCCTTGTACCAACAAAGAGACAATGGTCACGAAAAACACGATATTGAAAATCATACGAGCATTAGGAATTTCTGCCGACATAAGCGGATAGGTCGCAAAAATAATAGGGACAGCCCCCCTCAACCCTACCCACGAAATATAAACACGAGCCCGAGTCGTAAACCTACGGAAAGGCAATAAACATGCAAATACAGATATCGGACGCGAGACAACAATCATGAATATGGCAACCAACAATCCCACTCCGGCAACAGCAGGCAACTCCGAAGGATTCACCAACAACCCGAGTGTTAAAAACATGACTATCTGGAAAAGCCAAGTAAAACCATCGAAAAATGTAGTCAAACTACGCTTGTGCACCAACTTCCGATTTCCAACGACTAACCCTGCTATATAGACAGCCAAATATCCGTTCCCTTGCAAAAGATTGGTAAAAGCGAATACGAAAAAAACACAAGAGAACAACAATACCGGATAAAGCGATTCATTAGGGACATTGATACGATTTATAATCCAGACAATAGCATACCCCAACGCAAATCCAGCAGCCGCCCCTATCGACAGTTGCATAAAAAGCAAAACGATGGAATGAGGCCAATCGATAACTCCAATCTCAATAACCTGAATCAAAAGTATCGTAAGCATATAGGCCATAGGATCGTTACTACCGCTCTCCAATTCGAGAGTCGGCCGCAAACGCTCTTTCAAAGAAATCCCCTTCGAACGCAAAATAGAAAAAACGGATGCCGAATCTGTCGATGACATAACAGCAGCCAACAGCATGGATTCTAACAATCCTAACTGAAAATTACCCGGCAAAAGATCGGACAACGAATAAATGAATAATCCTGTTATAATCGTTGTCATTAAAACTCCCAAAGTAGCCAAAGTCACACCCGGGGCTAAAATTGGTTTTATTTCCCGATAATGTGTATCCATTCCACCCGAAAACAAAATGATACAAAGTGCAACCGTACCTATAAACTGGGCTATTTGCGGACTATCGAAATAAATACCGAAACCGTCTGAACCGGCAAGCATTCCAACACCGAGGAACAATAGCAACGCCGGTACACCAAATTTCGCTCCTGTTTTTCCGACAAGGACACTCAGGAACAATAAAATGGCTCCTACCAACAATATATTTTCAGGACTGATAACCATAGAGTTTATTTACTAATATTTCAAAAACGAGGTAAATATACATAAAAAATGTGATTTTACCAATTCTTCACAATTCGGCAAGTAAACAGAAACCATCATTTTTCATGAACAAAAAAAGGAGAAAAGTGTTTAATCAATAATAGCTTTAATAAACAAAATCTTCCTAAACATGATAAAATCGGACATAGGCCTCGTAGGACTGGCTGTTATGGGTGAAAATTTAGCCCTCAACCTCGAACAAAAAGGTTATCGGGTATCATTATATAATCGATTGCGGGAAAACAGTCCGCAAGCGGTAGATTCATTTCTCGCCAATAAAGGGAAAAACAAACATTTCATCGGTACACACTCGCCCAAAGAATTTATCGAATCATTGAAATCCCCTCGAAAAATTTTACTTATGATACGAGCCGGACACCCCGTAGACGAAATGATTACAACATTACTTCCCTTTCTCAAAAAAGGCGATACAATCATAGACGGCGGAAATTCGGATTATCGAGATACTCAACGTCGTGAAAACGAATTGCGGGAAAAAGGAATATTTTTTGTAGGCTGCGGTATTTCGGGCGGAGAAGAAGGAGCTCTCCACGGGCCATCGATTATGCCGGGAGGATCAGACGAAATCAAAAAAGAAATATTACCCGTTTTACAAAACATAGCTGCGCATCTCGACGACGAGACTCCCTGCTGCTCATGGATCGGGCCCGACGGTTCGGGACACTTCGTAAAAACAGTTCACAACGGTATAGAATACGGAGATATGCAACTGATAGCCGAGGCATATTCTCTATTGAATGTTTTGCAAAAAGGAGACCATGAAGCCACTGCCCAAACTTTCGAATCATGGAACAAAGGTGTTCTGGACAGTTATTTGATAGGAATAACAGCACCCATATTACGATATAAAGATACCGACGGTAAATCCCTAATCGACAAAATAGCAGACCGTGCGGGACAAAAAGGAACAGGAAAATGGAGCATAGAGGCTGCCATCGACAGCGGAACCACGCTATCTGTTACTGCCGAGTCGGTTTTTGCCCGACTCTTATCGAATCGCACAACAGAGCGAAACAAAGCACATCGTTTATACCCCGAAACTAATCCGGCTCCGATATTCGAGCTTAGCGTAGACGACATACATCATGCTCTTTACGCCTCCAAAATCATCGCATACACACAAGGGCTCGATTTATTGCGCAACATGTCCGAAAAACATAACTGGCAGCTCAACCTCGCCGATATAGCGACTATATGGAGAAAGGGTTGCATCATACAATCTCGATTTCTCTACGAAATAGCTCAGGCTTACAAACTGACGAATGAATACGAAAACTTACTATTCACACCTTATTTCAGGGAAAAAATAATTTTATGTCTCCCGTCTTGGCGGAAAGTAGTTCAAACGGCCATAGCAGCAGGGATAGCCATACCCGGGACAGCCTCGGCATTAGCATGGTTCGACGGTTTTAGATGTAAAAAATCATCGGCCAACCTGATACAAGCGCAACGAGACTATTTCGGTGCTCATTTGTATGAAAGAATCGATGCTCCGGCAGGTACGTTTTTTCACACCGACTGGAACCGACACGGAGACGGAACGACCTCCGGCAACTATTCTCTATAAAAACAAACAAAAAATTTCGATATGAACAAAATACCCGAAAGCCAAATTCTGATTATCTTCGGAGCATCAGGTGATTTAACCCATCGGAAACTCATACCCTCGTTATTCGAGCTATTCGAAAGGAAACTTCTTCCCGACAAATTTTTAATCGTAGGTGTTTCCCGGACAAAACAAAGTACAGAAGAATTCCGACAATCCTTGCATTCATCTATCATTGGGAACGGAAAGACCTATGCTACGGATAATCCTTATCTAAAAAACTTCCTCAGAGAAATATACTATATCTCTTGCGATACTACCGACTGCAATGCATACGTCGCTTTATTCAGAGAAATAGAACAATTGCGCAATGCCGCCGGCATAGAAGATAACATGTTGTTTTATCTCGCTACGCCGCCTCAGATGTATGCAACTATCCCCATCTGCATACAAGCCCAACAACAAAACATCTCTAAAAACGGTTGGCGGAGAATCATTATAGAAAAGCCGTATGGAAGTAACGAAGATGAAGCGAAACAACTCGACAAATTATTATGCGGAATATTCCCCGAACGAGAAATCTACCGTATAGATCATTTTTTGGGAAAAGAAACTGTTCAAAACATTTTAGTCCTGCGCTTCGCCAACAGCATTTGGGAACCTCTTTGGAATCGGAATTACATAGACCACATAGAAATAACGGCCACCGAAACCTTAGGAGTGGAACAACGAGGTAATTACTACGATTCGGCCGGTGCTCTGCGAGACATGGTACAAAGTCATCTCATGCAAATCATGGCATTTATCGCTATGGAACCACCCTCCTCTTTCGAAACCGAAGCAATTCGCAATGAAATCAGTAAAGTATTCCGGTCATTACGTCCACTCTCTCCCGACGATATAGTGCATAACACACTGCGTGCACAATACTCCGAAGGGAAATTAAACGGGACAAAACTTCCCGGATACCGAGAAGAACCGAACGTAAATAAGCAATCGACGACAGAAACCTTTGTCGCCCTAAAATTATACATAGATAATTGGCGGTGGGCTCATGTTCCATTTTATATTTATACGGGGAAACGATTATCCGAAAAGAGGTCGGAAATCATCATACATTTCCGTTCCACGCCACAGGCGTTATTTCCGGGACAATGTTGCGGAGACTCTTGCAATCAACTCATCATTACTCTACAACCCGACGAAAGCATTCGGTTACGTTTCGGTTTAAAACAGCCCGGAACCAACTTCGAGGTACAGCAAGTGAGCATGGATTTTTTCTACAACTCACTTATCCCGAATAAATTACCGGATGCTTATGAACGGCTTCTTCTCGATGCCATGCGAGGCGACGCTCTACTATATTCGCGAAGCGATGCTCTGGAACTGAGCTGGCACTATCTGGCCCCTCTCATCGACCACTGGGAAAAAGAAAAAGAAGAGAATCTCGTATTTTATCCGGCCGGTAGCCCGATACCTCGCGAGATTACCCATATATATTCTCACCCGTATGTGCTCGAAGCACCTGTTTGCACCCCCAACCCATAACATAATAAACAACATCATGAATCAAACCATCGTACAATTCTATCCAGACGCAACTAAATCGCTGATAGCCCTCACCAACGCCTTACTCATATCGGCTGCCGCACGTACAAAGAAACCTTTTTACTTGGCCCTATCGGGAGGAGAGACAGCTCGCTCACTTTTCGAAATATGGAAAAATCAATATAATGATCCCAAACGGTGGAAAAACGTACATTTCTTTTGGGTAGATGAACGATGCGTATCGTCTGAAAACGAAGAAAGCAATTATCATTGGGCTGAAAAACTGTTTTTCAAACCCGTAGGTATAAATCCGAACCACATTTACAGAATACAAGGAGAAGATATTCCCTACCGAGAAGCCGAAAGATACTCCCGATTGGTCGCAGAAATGCTGCCCGACAGTAACGGAGTACCACAATTCGACTGTACCCTGCTCGGCATCGGCGAAGACGAGCACATCGCATCCATATTCAATAACGATACCGATTTATTAAAATCGGACGACCTTTACGCCGTGTCACGACACCCGGCAACCGGGCAAAGACGAATTACTCAAACCGGAGAAGTCATTTTAGCATCCCGTGAAATCCTTATCGCTCTGGTGGGAGAACGAAAAAAAGAACTGCTCCATCGGTTAGTAGCCAGAAAAGATCAAACGATTACCCCTGCTACATACATACTTTCACACACTTCACGAGCAACTATATTCACCGAGATAGAACTCAATAGCAAAGAGTTGTCATTCCAATAAATCCGGGCGTAAGCGTCGGGTACGTTCGAGTGACTGCTCGTGTTTCCATTCGTCGATTTTACGTTGATGCCCCGAAAGCAACACATCGGGAACTCTCCAACCTTTATATTCCGCCGGGCGCGTATAAACGGGCGGAGCCAATAAATTGTCCTGAAAGGAATCGGATAAAGCCGACTGCTCGTCACCGATAGCTCCCGGTATAAGACGCACGATAGCATCGCACATAATCGCAGCGGCCAACTCTCCCCCGGTGAGGACATAATCTCCTATCGTCACCTCCTTCGTCACGAAATGTTCCCGTATGCGGTAATCGATACCTTTATAATGACCGCACAGAATAATGAGATTACCCGCCATCGACAAACGGTTAGCCATAGGCTGGTCGAATCGCTCACCGTCGGGAGTGGTAAAAATCACCTCATCGTAATTCCGCTCGCTTTTCAATTGAGTGATAGCCCGATCCACAGGCTCTATCTGCATGACCATACCGGCCTCTCCCCCGAATGGATAGTCGTCGACCCGATGTTTATCCAACGAGTAATCCCTCAGATTGTGAACCACGATCTCGACCAACTTTTTATCTTGGGCTCTTTTTAGAATAGAATAATTCAGCGGGCTTTGCAATAACTCTGGCAATACGGTAATAATATCAATGCGCATCATAGCTCTCAATTTACCGACAAAAGTAGCCTTTTCTAACGGGTTTCACAAATAGAGAAAATTTTTATCCCAGAAGTTAAGTGCTGCTCGAATTTGTTTTGTAATTTTGCCATACGTTGTCAAACGCAGATAACATGCATACCATAGGTAAAATATTGAAAACTATACGGGAAGAACGTGGGCTACAACTTCGACAGGTCGCTATCGAATCGAATATCGATTTGACTCTGTTGAGCCGTATCGAAAATGGGAAACGAATGCCTTCCGAAAGCTTACTCTTCAAATTAGCGGAAACTTACGGACTCGACAGTAACCTGCTAGTCCTGCAATTAGTAAGCGATAAAATTTTAGAAATAAGCGAGCAATATCCCGACCATACCATCGAAGCCTTGAAAATCGCTCAGGAAAAAGCCCGACTCGGAGAGCGATACATCTCGTTCTTCATGAATTCGTTCATATCTCGCCCCATCGGGCTGGAAAGCCGCCGTTACATTGGAAACAAAACCAAACTGACCGATTGGATCATGGAAACTATTCGGCGGGAATGCCCCGATGCGCATTCGTTCTGCGATATTTTTGCCGGGACCGGTGCTGTGGCCGGGAAAGCAATACCCTATTACGGCCAAGTGATATTCAACGATTTGCTTTGTGCCAACCGAGTCATCTATCAAGGTTTCTTCGAAAAAGGAGAATGGAACAGGGATAAATTATGTACAATCCTCGACGAATATAATCACACCGATTACAACTCTTTGGAGGATAATTATTTTTCAATAAACTTCGGCGGTAAATATTTCGATTATGGAGTTTCGAAACTCATCGGATATGTTCGCCAGAACATAGAAGACCGTCGAGGAGAACTCACAGACAAAGAATATAGCATTCTACTCTCCACCCTCATTTACAATATGGATCGGATAGCCAACACCGTAGGGCATTTCGATGCCTACATACAAGGAAAGGAGATAGAAAAAAAATCCCTTACCCTCCGGTTAATAGACGCTCGAAGCTGTGACAATGTAGCAATCTACCAAGAAAACAGCAACACGCTGGCTCGAACACTGCATGCCGACATCGTCTACATGGATCCGCCCTATAATTCCCGCCAGTATTGCGATGCTTACCATCTCTATGAAAATCTGGTTCGTTGGGAAAAACCGGAGGGAAAAGGAGTAGCCGGAAAATTCAACCAAAAAGACAAGAAAAGCGACTTTTGTACCATGAAGGCGGTCGATGCTTTCGCCGACCTCGTCGACAATCTACACACGAGATACATTGTACTGTCATACAACAATATGGCAAAAAAAGGGAATGGGCGATCCAATGCAAAAATGGACGATACCGACATCATGCGTATACTCGAAGCCAAAGGCCGAGTACAAGTTTTTTCCCATGACCACAGACCATTTACCACGGGAAAGTCGAATATTAAAAACCATCAAGAACGCCTATTTATATGTGTATGCGACAATCACTAGACTTTCCGAACCGGATACAATCACCTCTCAATTATACAGGTGGAAAATTCAGGCTATTACCGCAAATCCTGCCCTTGTTTCCCGCAAACATCGATGTGTTGGTAGACCTGTTCTGCGGTGGCGGTAACGTAGGAATCAACACATCGGCAGAGAGAATCGTCTTGAATGATTCGGACAAGAACGTCATACGCATTTTCAGATTATTCCGGCAATACCCCACCGAACAGATTTTAGAGATAATCGACGGCATCATTGACCGGTACGGCCTGTCGGACAGTCGCACGAACGGATATGCGTTTTACCAATGCGAAAGCGCGAGAGGTTTGGGTACATATAACAAGGAAGGATATAACCGGCTGCGTAGCGAGCTGAATAATATGAAAAGGAGGAACGACCGTTATTTCTTCATGCTGTTCACCCTCATCGTGTTTGCCTTCAACAATCAAATACGGTTCAACGAAAAAAGAGAATTCAATCTTCCGGTGGGGAAACGCGACTTCAATAACAACATGAGGAACAAAGTGAGGCATTTTGCCGAAGCCATCAAAAATCCCCATATCGAACTGTCGTCCAACGATTTTCGGAGAATTCCATTCGATGGGCTGTCCGAACACAGTCTCATTTATGCTGATCCCCCTTATTTGATAACCTGCGCCACCTACAACGAAAATAACGGCTGGAACGCCCGGCTCGAAAAACAACTGCTCGCTTACCTCGACCGGGCGAACGACAGAGGAATAAAATTCGCCTTGTCGAACGTTCTGAAAAACGGAGACAAAGAAAACACGATATTGACCGAATGGTTAGAACGGAATCCCATGTATATCCGTCACGATTTGAATTACAATTATAGCAATTCGAGTTATCACAAAAAGGACAGGAGCAAACATTCCACCGAAGTACTAATCACTAATTTCGAATGAAGTATGTGTACATATAAAAGCTATTGTTGGTCGATGGGAACCACGAGTTTCAGGACTGCCGATTTCAATCAAAAAATCGAAAGACAATTGACTCTTCTTTCCAAGTTTTGGGAGGTTCATACCGATGTCGTTTGGTCGGGGAACGACGAGATACAATCTTTGTACTACGACTTCATGAAAGACAACGATTTTCTTACCGGCGATGCACCCAACAAACCCAAAGATGCCCGGGAAAAAACATCGGGGTTGATTGATTTGGGATTGATCGATAACGAACGAAGACCGACTGCCGCCGGAGAATCATTACGACAAATCACCTCCAACGGAGATTTCCGACCGAATAATCTGCTGCAAATTCCGGCCGATAGCTACATTTATTTCAAACAGATGCTCAAAACGAGCAACGACGTAGACGGTGAAATCGTACGACCGTTCGTCGTACTGGTTCTCGCTTTGAAACAGCTGGAATATCTCACACAAGAAGAGTTCACCTACCTGCTGCCACTCATTACCACTTCCCGAAAATTCAGAACAATCGTCGATTGCATAAAACGATTGCGAAAAGGAGATATCACAATCGACGAAATCATCGTCGATACACTCTTGACGATGGAGAATTACCGGGAAGCGAGGCTATATCTTTTGGAGAGACCGGTATCCGAACATGTGATTTGCCAAGCGGGAATCAACCGCAAAAGTCGTCAATACGACAGCACATACTACCCGCTCTACCGCACTATCGAGTCATTGGATAGAAACAACGCTCAATCCATTCTCGATTTGTTACAAGCCTGCCGGAACATTCGCATCGGTGCGTTGTGGTGCAACCACCTTTTCAAAACGACGAACAGGGGAAAAATAAAGAAATTACTATCCGCCTCGCTCAACGATGTTCCCATCTTGAATTGCCGAAACGAATTTGAATTGAAAGACAGATTCTTCCGATTGATGCATCTCTTCAAGGTAAAAGCTAATTTGTCTGATTATTTCGATCTGAACCGCCGATATTTCGGGACGACCGATACCGTTCTTTTCAAAGACAACAGGGTAGAACTCTCCCCCGTACCGAAATGTTTTTTCGACCTTTGCGCCGAAAATCTCGAAGAAATCGCTTTCACGACCTCGCCGCTCTTGCCTCTCGATTGCGACATCGAAAAAATCATACCTCGCTATGATATCGAAGAATCCGACCTGCATCGTAAACTGGCAGACAAGTATGGCCTTGCCCCGCAATCGCTCAGCGACATTCGCGCCTTTCTCGACGACGAGCGCCACGAGCGTTTCAACCGGCTCATCGATGCCCGTTTTCCCGACCATGTCCTGTTAGAACTGTTGTCCGACTTCGAAACCCGCAACGACATCAATATCCGCAGGCTCGTCACCGACAACGCCGATGTGCCCACCATTTTCGAATACATCGTCGGTATCGTCTGGTACAAGGTAAGCAATCGCAAAGGACGCATTCTGGATTACTTCAACCTGTCGTTAGATGCCGATTTGCTTCCGAAAACACACGCCGCCGGTGGTATGGAAGACATTACCTATCGGTACAATGCCTCTCCCAGTTACCCGGAGCACACACTGCTTATCGAAGCGACCCTTGCCGAGGCCAACGCACAACGCCGCATGGAGATGGAACCGGTCTCCCGGCATTTGGGAGACTTTCTCTTACGCGACAATCGGCAGGAAGCCTACGCCTTGTTTGTCACCCCTTTCCTGCATCTAAACGTTATTTCGGATTTCCGGGGGCGAAAACAAATGCTCTACTATTCAAGCGATGGAGAGCAGTGCATTAACGGAATGAAAATCATTCCTTTGAATACCGCCGAATTAAAAAACATCATCGCAAATTCGATGACTTACGACCAATTATACCCGATATTCGAGTGCGCTCACCAAAACAATGAGCCTCCCAAAACATGGTATGAAAACAACATTATGCGCTCTCTACAACCGAAGAAAACCTCCACAGGGATATTAGGTACACTTTTTTGAATCACTCTTTATGAACAAAGGGACTCAATTATTGTGCATTTCACAGTATAAAATTTGTATCTATTAAATCTAATTTTTATATTTGAAAACTCACAAATATACAGAAAGGCGAGCGCAAAGGCAAACCGAAATCTCATTTCCGATTTGACTATGCCGAGCCGCATCCTATATTCTACAAATATATAGAAACCATGAGAGTAAAGGCATTTATATTCGTCGTTTTGATTCTACTCGGAGGGAAGATTTTCACCGTCGACGCAACCGAAAAACATACCATAGATATTGTGGGTATAGAACTCATCTCACCCTACCGCTGTAATCTCACCATCGGGTTTAAGTCATGGGGCGATCCGTTCTATTCTTTGGATATAAGGTCCCCCGATTTGCTCTACATCACCAACGAAAATATCAACCCGAAAGACTACGAAGATAAAAGCTACATAACATATACCATAACTTCGCTATTTACCGACACTGACTATGAGTTTGTAATAACAAGTTACGGAGAATTTGCAGCAAAGTCGGAAATATTGACTTTCAACTCCCACGATTTTTTAAGTAAAATCCAAGTTAACAACAACGAGATTCCCCGATCGGGCATCGTCTATTACGAACCCAATCGTAAATACCAGTTTGAATGCATCACCGATTTCCTGGCGGAAAACTTCCAATGGAGCTTCGAAATCGCCCAAAAAGAGGGAGGTCCAAAAATCATCGCGACCGGCGAAAGTCCCCAATTCCCAATCGAAATACCCACTGTGGAATATATGGACAAACGGAACGATGACGGTGATGTCATTTGCAATATTTACTGCAAAACCCAATATGGAGGAATAACCTATGAAATCAACTACCCTTTCTTTATCCGCACATACCCCGACCAGCCGAAGATCGATATTCTCGATGTAAAGGTACAGGATGCACAATCTTGCACACTGACTGTGGGATTTCATGCTTGGGATGCAAAAACCTATACGATAAAAATCGTCGACACAAACAGAGATAAGATTTGGGAAGACAACCTCGAAGACAACATCAACAATAGTTATACCACGTACACCTTCGACAAAATATATATCGATACCAACTACGAAATAACGGTATGGGGATTTAACGGTTCCAAAATTTTAATGACCCAAACTCTATATTTCCGTATGAACGACCACATGGGTATCGAGAAAATAGAACAGGACGAATTTATCGAATCGGGAACTATCTTTAACCTGCAAGGACAAATCATCGGCCGATTTACCGAAAACCATCGGGACATATTCACCGAACTGCAACCCGGTATCTACATCATAAACGGATTGACCTCTACCGGGAAAAAAGTCAACCGTAAAATTATCGTCAAAAGCCCTTCCTCCCCGATATGATATAGAAAAACTATCCTGTCCCGGAATAAACCTCATAAAAAACAGGACTTTTCATATCTCGAAAAAAAGAGCTACCTTTGCCAATCGAAAAAATAAGAACCGGGTCTCGGCACTATCGAGCGATATTCGTCTCTCTCCCCGTTCCACCCGGTAAACACGAAAAGGTAAAAGATGATAACGGTTAACAATTTAGGTATTCAATTTGGTAAAAGAGTTCTTTTTCAAGAGGTTAATTTAAAGTTTACTCCGGGAAACTGCTATGGCATTATCGGAGCTAACGGAGCCGGCAAATCGACCCTCATGCGTATTTTGAGCAATCAACTCGAACCCTCTCACGGTACTGTGACTCTGGGGCCGGGTGAACGCCTCTCTGTATTGAGTCAGGATCACTTTGCATTCGATGAATTTACCGTCATCAATACCGTGCTGATGGGGCATACCGTTCTATGGGACATCATGCAGGAAAAAGATGCCTTGTACGCCAAACCCGATTTCAGCGATGCGGACGGTATCCGCGCAGCCGAACTCGAAGAGAAGTTCGCCGAGCTCGAAGGTTGGAATGCCGAAAGCGATGCAGCTTCCCTGCTCAGCGGACTGGGTATCAAGGAAAACAAACACTACATGCTCATGAAAGATTTGAGCGGTAAGGAAAAAGTACGGGTATTGTTGGCAAAAGCATTGTTCGGTCACCCGGACAACTTGCTGCTCGACGAGCCCACCAATGACCTCGACCTCGAAACGGTGATGTGGCTCGAAAACTACCTCGCCAACTTCGAAAATACCGTATTGGTCGTTTCGCACGACCGGCACTTCCTCGATTCGGTATGTACGCACACCGTAGATATCGACTTCGGCAAAGTACAACTTTTCGCCGGGAATTACAGTTTCTGGTACGAATCCAGCCAGTTGGCTCTTCGTCAACAGCAGAACCAGAAGGCCAAAGCTGAAGAGAAAAAGAAAGAGTTGGAAGAGTTCATCCGTCGTTTCAGTGCCAATGTTGCCAAGAGTAAGCAGACTACCAGCCGTAAGAAGATGCTCGAAAAGTTGAATGTCGAGGAAATCAAACCGTCATCCCGCAAATATCCGGGTATCATCTTTACTCCGGAACGTGAGCCGGGCAATCAGATTCTGGAAGTTTCCGGTTTGACGAAAACGCTGGAAGATGGTACGGTGC
>ERZ779649.1399-NODE-1399-length-13940-cov-2.728412_pt1 | contig 13940 bp, 14 predicted proteins | sample MGYA00511882_ERZ779649 | MGnify/ENA primary metagenome ERZ779649 (study PRJEB29588, sample SAMEA2157793) | human gut metagenome | biome: human gut; feature: human-associated habitat; material: faeces | place: Denmark | collected 2008/2010 ... | reverse complement strand
TCAGTAATCTTCGCACTGATATCCTCTTGTGTTCCCAACCGGCCCGCCCATTCAGGATGCTTCTGCAAAATGTGGTACAGATTGCAATATCCCGAAAGAAACAGCCCTATTCCCTTTGCATTATATTCTTTAGGGACAAGAGCCAACGGGCGCAGGTTGAAAGGCATCCGTTTGAATCCCTGTATCACCACCAAACGGAATAAAGCCGACTTTTTTAATAACGGCAATGCCTGAAACACCTTTGAGTTCAGGCCGTCGTACGGATCCCAACCTTTGAAATGCTCCTTTTCGCAATAGGCTTTCAGCCTGCAAAAGGAATCAATACGATAAAACATAGTAGTTGATTATTCAAGCACAGATTTTGCAAATTGGCTAATTGATACTTTTGCATAATCGTCTGTATGAGTCAATAAATAGATTAATCCTCTCTCCGACACGAAACTTTTAGGATGCCCGACCAATACAAAAACACTCCTTTCCTTCTGTCTATTTATCCGTTTTAGAAATTGACGATGCATAGAGGTGGTAAACAGACAATAGTCCCACGTCAAAGCCTCTTTTTGAAAGAAAAATTTTATTTTGTTCAAAAGTCCTCCGTTAGAAGTATTCACTTTGGCATTGAAACTCTCTTTAGCTGATTTACGGTTATTCATGAAAGATTTGATACGGTCAGCCGACAAATATTTTTTCAACCGAACAAAAGGGAATGCCACAATCGGCAATTCCAATAATTCAGTAATATTACCAGCGTCTTTTTCCAAAGAATTGTCACAAAACCACATCCCTCTATCTATAGAGATTTCACTATAATCGTAACGTGAAAGATTCCCGTTTTCTTTTCCTCCCGGATAAATAGATGAGTCTATTGTCAGCCCTGCATTTTTCATTGCTATACATAGGTTTTCAGATGGTTGAATGTTATATCCTCCTGCACGAAGTACACGACACTCATAATCATTATCATTGATAATAGCCTTCAGGGTATCTTTACCTCTTAATAGTATGGAGGTCAAAGAATCATCACCGTTCCCAACATAATCACCCAACCTCCATTGCGACAAATCAACTTTCCACCCATTGTTTGTCCATTTAGCGTTCAGCCACTGAGGATGTAAATGAAGTTGAATGTCGTGCCCATTTCTATAGGCATCGGCTAATTGCCTTTCCATAGCTGAAACAGGATTTCTGTCATAGCCCATTTTATTGCCTTTATTCCACTCCTCCTTCAGTTTCCAATATTCGATTACCTCAAAAAATATCGTGATTTTTGTATTGTATTTATCAGCAATCCTCAATATTTTCGCTGTAGGCTCAATAATATGTTTAAACACATTGCCGGAACCGTTACCGTATAGTTCGTAGTCCAAAGTCAATATTAAAGATTTCATCATTCACTGTCCTTTATCTTAACTTAATATAATGCGATGCCTCTGTATTTAATATTTCTGATTTTGATGATTTGAAGGAGAATATCCCTGTTTCAGCAGATACTTTCACGCCTTTACAGAAATTCATCTTTTCATAACTTCGTAAAGACGGCAAATTTGACTGGTTTACTGATGTAATAACGACCTTAATATTATCTGGCATTCTTGAAATACATTGTAGAACAATAAATTTCTGTAAACCATTTCCTCTATAGTCCTTATGAACAAATTGAGGTCCAACCCAAGCCGTGTCATTTCCTAAGTCAAAATTTCCGACATATTTTATAGTATGTTGGTGAAAATGTATCCAACCAAAACCGACTGGATCATCATTTTTTTGCAATACGCACAAAACTCCACCTGCCTTTATCCACTCTTTACATGGAAGAAGTGACAACCTGGGAAAATTCAGACGTTGAATATCCTCTATATTCTGAATAATTCTACAATCAAATCCTTTCCATTCATCTCTATGCTCACTTTCAATATCTTCTCTTTGAGCATAGAAACAAATAGTATCCGATTGATAATAGAAAAAACTTTTTATGCTTTTCAATAGAAAAACAAGCGTATTTTTCCAGCCGTCGGAAGCTAAGAATATCAGAATTTTTCTCATATCAAATAAACTGTCTGAAGAATGGTTTTAAGTCTTTCCAATCAAGAATGTCATATCGAGATTTGAATATGTCACATAAATGAGAGAAATCCCTACTTTCCATTCGTGCTCTTATGTCTCTCTGTATATTCATCCAATGCAGTTTTTCTGTTTTAGAATGTAGCTTGATTAGAGTATCAGGGTGTGTAATTACCTCTGATAAATTATTAAATTTATGGTGCAGAGCACTTTGTGTGCCACAAGTTCTCGTGTTTATTTCAATAAAATATAATTGTTCGGATAAAGAATCATACATAAATTCAAATTCGGCAAATCCACAATACTTAAGTTCTAACATAAACTTTTCTGATTGTTTGCGGATTAAAGCAGACAGCTTGTTCTCTGGCAATTCTTCTATATATGAAGTAATTCCTTTTCGCAAACGTCTTTTTTGGTTGGCAATGAATGTCCCTGCACATACTCCGTTGACAAAGAAACCTTGACATGTAATATTTAGAAGCTGCTTGTTTGGAATGTCTATATATTCTTGTGCGATGACATCCTGAAGGCTCTCTGCCGGGATTTTGTTTATATAATAAGAAAACTCTTCCGGTGTATTTATTTTAACGGCCTTGAAAAATAGAGGAATTTCGTAGTTTCTTTTGAGGAATAAAGGGAATTTCAGGCAACCGTCTATGTATTTATCCAAGGTTGCGAATTTCGCCACATTAAATCCTTTGTTTACAGCATACTCATACATTTTATCTTTATGTGCCAGTAACTCAATGACAGGATATGGACCAGAAAAAACCTTACATTCATTGTATAGTTCCTTGTATTCTCGCAGTACCGAGGCTAATATTTCACCGGAAGTAATAAAACAAATTGGCTTTTGGGGCGATTTAACAACAATGTTATTGATATGAGTGCGTAATTCGGCAATCGCATGAAAGCAGATTCTTTTTCCATAGCGACTATGGTAACCTACATTCTTTTTTGAGGTACAAAAAGCTGTAACATCAGCCCCCGCTTTTCCCAACCCCCTCAACAACGCCAGCCCCTGTGGGGTAAGACCTAAAATAATGTATGTGTTATCTGACATATTTCAGATGATTATATGGATTTAACTTTATTAATACCACAATTACGGTTTTGAAAGTTATGGTACTTGATTCAAAATCAGCTTGAACTTACCCCGTGAAGAGTAAATCAGTTTTTCAAGAGGAACGATAACGGTTTCAATGTCAAGATTTCCGTGTCCAGCCTTGCGTTCAGTCTCATGAATTACATACAATCGGTCATCATCCGTAAAACCGCAATCTGGGACTATCCGTATCTCAATTTTTCCTTTTTCCCGCTGAATCCATTGGCAGGCTTTGATGTGATTACCGTTTTCAATGAAATCAATGCGGGATATGCGGGAACCGTCTTTACAGATAACATAGTCGTCCATCCGACCGACAATGCGTCTAATTACCCCCCCCATGTTAATATGTGTTAATTTCACAATATACTTGAATTTACCTCTACTACTATACTGTATTTGAGACTCATCTATCAACTCAATTACATAATCAAGATTGTCCATACCGACCCTGTCAAGCAGATTCTTCTCTACCTGTTTTTTGTCAGACTCCGAGAACTTGGTTTCAGGTACAATACAGATATGCAACAAATCATTCTTGTCTTGCACAAGCTGGCTGAACCGTACATTCTTTATTCCTTTGAAAAGGAAGCCCAAGCGTTTTATCCGAGAGCCGTCCCTGCAAAGGATAAAATCCTCTTTTCGTCCTTCGATGCTTTTTACGAGGATTTGCGGATTGTCGTCCGATTGAACATCCGCTATCTCTATCACGTCATTGATGTGGTAACGTATCAAGGGGAATGCTTCGTTGATAAGTGAGGTACAGATGGCTCCGTCCTCCCGATATTCGTTGATGCTGTATCCGGGAATTTCATAATAACCGTTATGATTGGCTGCCTCAATGAGCGCAATACAGCCTTCCGTCATTCCATAACGATCAAATATTTCCGTTCCAAATTGTTCTTCAATAGCTGTCCGCTGGTAATCCAGCAAGGTTTCGCTGGAAGTAAACGCCACAGGTATGTTTAGCTTCAGCCCGGCATCTCGCAGAATTAAAGCTAAGGCATACAGGCTGCTCGGATAGCCTTCAATGGCAGCAGGGTGGAATTTCTTGATTTTGTCATAATAGAATTGTGCGTTCGTTGGAGTAATATTATAGCTTGACAGAAAGAGTGTATTTCGGATATGTACCCTTAACGACATATCCCGCTTGTCGAGATTGCCACGAAGCGAAACCAGTCGCTGCCCGTAGGTGAAGCCGTCTCTTTTGCGTGCGCAATACGAGTAAGCTTGCTCCGTCCAGATTGCTTTCCAGTTGCGATATACGCTTAGCGGTGTTCCAGTCGTCCCGCTGGTATTACCTTTATGTACTTTTCTTCGGGAAGCGGTCAGCATATCAAGCCCATATTGCTTAACCATATCCTTTGTAATGACAGGCAACTTCCGGATATCGTCAAGGCAGGTTATATCTTCTTTTCGGATACCGGCTTCGGTGTATAGTCGGTGATAAAAAGGTGACCAATCGTAAGCCCGACGGAATATCTCCAAAAATCGCTTTTCATTCCTTGCCCGAAGTTGTTCGGGTGTCATGGCGTACAGTCCTTCCACTTCCCTGATATAAGGACGTATCAATAACGGACAGCGCAAAAGGTATTTAGCTGTCTCTTTCAGATATTTTTTGAGGTTCATCTTATAATAATTCGGTGTATAATGTTTCAAGACTCCGACTTACATTGTCCGGAAAATGAGGTTGCACTTTGCGGTATGAGGTTTCTCCCATTCGCTTGCGTAAGCCCGCATCTGACATCAATTCCCACAGGGCATGATAAATAGCCTCTTTATCTCCGGGGTGTACAAGGAGACCGTTTACTCTGTTTTCAACCACCTCTGGAATACCACCAACTGGGGTGGTCAGAATGGGCAGGCTGTACGACATGGCTTCGAGAATAGATATAGGCAGTCCTTCCACATAGGAAGGTAAAATGAAGAAATCAGAAGAATTGAGCAGGTACTCTTTTTTATTTCCACTAACAAAACCATCGTAAATAATGATGTCCGCCACTCCGTATCGGTTAATCAGAGCCAGCATCTTATCCTGTTCTCCCGAACCGCCAATGTGCAATATCAGATTACCTCTGAATTCATCTTGATGTTTACGAATAACATCTATCATATCGTAAACACCCTTGTTTTCGTTGATTGTTCCCAAGAAGACACACTGAATAGGGACACTGCTCTTTTTATCGCAAGATGGATGATAAGGAACGATATTCGGTATAACCACTACCCGCCTACATCCGACCTCGTTTTCAAAAAAAGTTTTCCAAGAATCAGACAAAGCGACTACAGCATCAACTTTCTTCATCACTTTATCCACATCCGTCTTATTGGAACGATAGAAATCGGCAAAACCTCCTCCATGAATATGATATACAACCTTTTTTTCAAGACCTTTGGCAATATTGATGAATATCCGCTTACGGTAAAAACTGTTATACGAAGCTCCGTGTATATGAACAATCTTTATTTTAGAAGAAAGACAACGTAATATAAAGAGAGGGATTGCAATCAACAACCACAATAGTTTCTTTAATTTTCCCCCTTTTATTGTTGTAGCAACGAAATGAAAAGGATTAAAAATGCAAGTCGCATAACTATACAAGACTTGCGCAACTCCTCCTTTAGGGGACTTATAAGCACAACCAATGGTCAGTACCTTGTCTGAGATTTCTTTTGAAAGCATAATAGCTGAACTTCAAAATTGAAGAAAACGTTGATATAGAGCTTCATATTTTTCTGCACATATTTCCATTGAATAATTACTCTTGTAATATTCTATAAGAGCACTTGAATCCAATGGCTTCTTCATATATCGCTTTACTGTATCTACATATTCTTCTACATCCAATGTTGAAGACAAATAACCATTGACTCCGTCTGTGATAACATCAGGAATTCCACCGACAGCAGTACAAATCGGTGTAACGCCACAAGACAATGCTTCCAACAAACTGATTGGTAATCCCTCAAAAATTGATGTCAGACAAAAAGCATTGGAACAATTCAGATAGTCATTTACATTGTTTTTCTCACCCAAAAAGAAAATTCTGTCACAAGCCGTTTCTTTCAATCTGCGCCCTTCTTCTTGATCAAAGCCCGAACCTATTATAAGCAGAATAAAATCAAAGTCTTCTGCATTCAGTCTATTAAAGGAGTCTATAAGAAGTCGCTGATTCTTTTGCTTGTTGAATCTCGCAACGTGGACAAAGACTCTCGTCTTTTCTGTCTTTTTATACGTGGCTACTTCTTGTTCCACATTTTTAAAACATTCGGAAACGCCCACCTCTGCCCGACCATTATCTATCACAGGAGCGTTATCAAGTCTGTAATAATTCTCATAAGACTGACGACATAGCTCTGATATACAAACAGGACGGATTTTGTTCCGCTTATAGAAATAACGGTTAAGATAATATTGAATACCTGTACCTCCGGTGTTCGTGGCAATGCTATGCAATGTATGAATGATAACAGGCTTATTATTTGTTATCGCCATTCTGAAAATATACGGAATGACATTTAGATGGCAATGTATTATATCAGGATTTTCTCTCTTGATGAATTTTTCCACTTCCCTACACTTACCCAAAGAAAAGCCTCTATCAAAACCCATAGAGTGTAGCCTGACTTTAGTATTAAGAAACTGTCGGTTGAAAACCAACCGAGTTTTTTTGTCATCTCGCAACATACACAAGATTACATCATGTCCCATTTCAGCCAATTGTCCGGAAAGATCAACGACAAATTTTTCCGCTCCACCGGAACAAAGGCTATAGATGATTTGAATTATTTTCATATTAACGGTTCAATATTGACAAATAGGAACTTATCACATTATCGTAATCATACAAATTGAGATACCTCTGTCTGGCATTTTCAGCCAGACGTTCACAAAGAGGCTTGTCTGTAATCATTGTGAGGACAGCATTTTTCAAGACTGCTGCATCCCTTGTCGGAAACATCGTGCATTCTTTCGGTGTAATTGTGTCCTTTATACCAGGGGCATTGGAGGCAATGACAGGTATTCCATTATACATCGCTTCAAGTAACGATACAGATGTTCCTTCAAAATCAGAGGCAATGACATATAAATCAGACAAACTCATCACTTCGTTTACTTTTTCTTTAGGGACAAATCCTAAAAAATGCACTCTTTCCCCTATCCGTCTGCTTTATGTTTTAACATCTCTGTCATTTCACCGGAACCAGCATAAATTATATGTAGATTATATTTTTCAATTTCCTCTTTGCCTATCATATTGACAGCCTCTAATATTGTATCAGGGTTCTTCATCCCCTTAATACTACCTACCATACATATCGCAGTCGCATCAAAGGGAATATTATATGTCTTCCTTAATAGGATTTTGTCAATTTTACTTTTCTCAAAAGGGACAAGTGGTGGGATGATTTGGCAACAAATACCGTATTTATCATCAAAATTTCGTTTTATGTCAGCCGATACTGCTATGACATTTTCCGCGGAAGAAAAAAATCTGCGGTAAGCTTCAGCATGGTCTTTTGGAGGTTGTTTACCATAGTGTATCACTACAACATATGGGATTCGGAACAATCCGGCTATTTTTTCAAATAGCCACCATATTATCCAATGGGCTGAAGAATATGAATATACAATCTTGTCGAATCTGTGAAAAAGTAAACGAATAAACAATTGTAATGGAAATGTAAATTTAGTAGGTCGGATGTGGAAAGTTTTAATGAAATCAATATTATTAAAGTCATACTTTTCAGCTGCAAGGCAACAAATCTTTGCCTTATAACGTAAGTTTTTAATAAGATAATAATTGAATACTTCCATTCCTCCGACTACATGAGGATAGACACCACTACCAATAACAAACAGAATTTTCTTACTCATGACTCATGGATTAATTTGTTTATCCTACTGTCCCATATCATAATCAACGGTACGACAATCCATATCGGCTGTACATATATAAAAGGGCAGACGGTCATGCAATTTGCCATAATAAATATTATCATGGCTTTTTTCTCATCCGATGATCCAACATACAACATGACCCACCACAAAATAAAAAGAATGAGTCCTATCATACCAAAATTGTACAGAAATTCCAGAAAATTGTTGTGCGGAGAGAAATAAATCCCGCCTAATAATGCCATTTGATTTGCTGCTCCTACTCCTTCTCCCAACATTATAGTCAACAATCCTTTGCTTCCAAATGTCACTAACCCTGTTTCCCATATTTTAGTACGTCCAGAACCGTCTTTTAAGTCCTCAGAGTTAAATCGGTCAATAATACCATCAAACAAGCCTGTATCGTATAGAAAAAAAGTCAACACAACAAGTAACAATCCATAGCCTATAATTTTTGAAGAAAAGATTGTTCTTCGGAAATAAAATATACAAGCAATAGCCAATGATATAATACTTCCCCGTGAAATCAGCAGACAAAGGCATATTACAAGAAGGAAGGCTATTATATAATACCAATTACGTTTTTTTGTGTTTGTCGTGTTTGAAGCATAACACAAAGCCATTAATGTTATGATTCCGATAAAAAATGAAGTGTAATTAGAATCTTTCCATGCCAACCTTTGTACACTTCCTTGCGATGTGGCATAATCGACAACCGTTTTATCCAAATTCAACAAACATAGTAATGATGACAAAGCCATTGTTACGATTATATATTTTACTAATGTCTCCAAATAACTATCTTCCAATCTGCAAATACAGGCCAAAAATATAAAGGAAAACAGCAAGTTACAGAAGAATGTAAAATTTGGATAAACTATGGCGTTCAATAGAATATAGAATGCAAACAAAAGCATTGTATTGTACTGATTGGATTTATCAGGAAAATTATTCCTGTCATTTGATTGTCCCCGTCTCAATTGTAAATAACAGTAACCCATAAGGGCGACGTTAAAATATATCGTTGACGGTAAAAACTCTCCAAATACCAAAGAAAAGTTCTGCATAATCATACTTACTGATACAAATATAGGAATCAGTCGAATATTAAAAAGGCAAAACAACAGATGTACTCCGATATAACCTAAACGCATATACATCGGCGGTGCACCATCAAGCAATATATGAACCATTTCCGCTAACAGCACAAAAAGGACATATATTACCAGTATTTTATTTTCTTTTTTCTCCATTTTCTTTTTTGAATCTGGTAACTATAATGGATTTATTTACCAAGAAGATATCATATTTGATTTCAAGTAGATATACAATCAAAACATAGACTATCGAAACCGCTATAGCCAATGGTATATTCCACTTGATAAAAAAACCAAAAATGAGTATTGGAAGAAGCAGCCCTGCGGATATTCCTACAATCTTGAAAATGTTTCCCCACGGCAGATAATCCTTAAAAGAAGATTTCATCAGCCTACATTCAAATATTATCTGTAACAATTTCGGCAATATAGTATTAATCATTGCACTACTGATTGCACCCCATATTCCATAATGGCGAATAAGCAAATAGGTCGTGGGGATTCCAATTACCGTAGAAATCAGGAAAGCATACATGGAATACTTCGTCTTGCCGATTGCCCGTAAAATAGTACCAGCGCCTATCATTCCGAAGATAAATGTAAGAAGGTATAATTGAAAAAAGGGAGTAGCAGTATTGTATTTCGGAGAAAAGACCAAGTCAATTATTTGAGAAGAAAAGAGGCAACCTGCCAATATAACAGGAAATGAAAATGAAAGTGTCTTAGTTACAAATGATTTATAACACTCCAATACACCCGAAGAATCATTGTTTTTATGATATTTCGTCATATCCACCACATTAACCTGACACAAAGCATCATATATTTGCATGATTCCCGGAATGCCAAAGAAAGCAATGCTATAAACGGCATAGTCTTCCAATGAGAGATAATTTGTGCATATGATTTTATCCATCTGCATACAAAGTGTATTCAAACATACAGCTATGCCAAATGGCAATGAATATGTCAACTGGCTTTTCATCAAATCTAATGACAAAAAATTTCCGCCACGTAGTGGATAATAACGCAGGATATAAAAAAGCACGAAAATGAAAATAATCCCTTCCAATAGCAATATGGCATAAAAAATACTATCTAACGTGTGAAATATCAACGCAAAAGAAACGACAAACGCCACTTTCAGCAAAATACTCAAAGGATGATAAATCATCACAAGAAGTTTGTTGTCTCTGACGATTCCTAAAGGATCAATCAACAATGAAGGTATATAGAATATTATACATAGGATTATGATATTCAAGTACTCCCGCAAATTTTCATTCAACAAGACATTACTTACTCCTGGAATTAGCAGGCACAAACTTCCCACTACCCCGAAACCTGAAATGGCAACTAATGTATTCCATATAATCTGTCTTTTTTTTGTGTCTGTCGCATTTGGGAAAAAATAGTATAAATTGGATTGGATTCCAAATGCACAGATAGAGCCGACAAAATTGTGGACAAGATAGAATTGCGAATAAAGTCCGTATTCCTCTTTCGTTAAAAATCGACTGAGAAATACGGGCATGACAAAATTCAATACCATTGCAGCTATCTTCCCTAAGGAAAGGCTGAATGCAAGTTTATTGCTGCTTTTTGACATATTCGTTGTAGCCTTGACAAGAGGTTGGTGCAGGTATTTTATCGATATCTGTTTTTACTACTTTGGCAGGATTTCCGGCAGCAATACAATTGGCAGGAATACTTTTAGTAACAACAGAACATGCTGCGACAATACTGTTATCTCCAATAGTAACTCCTTTCTGGATTCTGACATTTGTACCAATCCAGCAATTTTTTCCTATTACGATTGGAGCATTATCTGAATGTTTCCACATTCGAGCATCGGCAAATTCCGATGTTGTACGCATATATAAACGAAAATCTGGATTAACGGGGTGATTATTGTTGTCACAAATAGTTGTATTATCAGCAATTGCAGTATAGTCACCTATATAAACACTATTCACAGACAGTATTTTACTTCCAAAACCGATTTTACTATATTTCCCAAAATAAATTTTTCCGTGATTCTGAGAAACTAAATTTCCATATATCCATACATTGCTTTTTATTTCAACATCTTCTTTTGTCGAACCACATAAAAGTGCAATTCCTGCACGTAATCCAAATACATGATTATTCCCTGTTATTGTAGCATTCTTATGAAAAATTTTGTTTTTACGTTGTTGCTTTATCAAATTCAAAATTTTACTTATCATGATTTTTTACTTATAAATTACATCTATTATGAACATATTCCGGATGTTTGTTTTTTCCAATTACTTTTGCTGGACATCCTGCTACTATGGTATTTTCCGGTACATCTTTTGTGACTACTGCACCTGCTGCAATGCAACTATTATTTCCAACATGTACATCTTCCACTATACATACACTCGGACCTATATAAACATTATCTCCAATAATGGCAGGGGTATGTTTATTGGTACCTATGGATAAAAATTGACTGACATTTACATTGTTTCCGATTATTGTACCTCCATTTATTACTATGCCTATACCATGACCAATATAAAATCCATATCCAATCTTTGTTGTTCTCGGTATCTGTATTCCATATTTATTAGTCAAATGCAGATGCATCAAAAGAGCCAATGGAAACAAAATGTTTTTTCTTGAAGCAAGCCGAAGCCAGAAACAGTAGTTAAAACAATGATTCCGCCCGAAAAGGAGATAAGTGACAATATGCTTTACCCCCCCCATTTTACCTGTATATCTTTGATAATCAGATAGTATATATTTGTATAAATCTTTCATTACCTTTTGAAAACTCCGCAGAAGTCCAATATCACTTTATCTTCTCTCCAAGGCAGTTCCTTGAACGGATTGTGCGCCGTAAGGAACACCACAATGTCAGCCTTGTCGTATGCTTCACGGTAGTCAGTCAGCTTAAACACATTATGACTTTGGATATTTGGCTCCACGACGAGAATATCTGCATTGTTACAGCTCTGCATTACTTTTGTTACAATATATTTGGCTGGAGATTCACGGAGGTCATCGATGTTCGGTTTGAATGCCAGTCCCATCATGGCAATGCAGGGTTTGCGGTGGTGTTTCAGTTCAAATTCCAGCATAGTGGACTTTACCTTTTCCGCACAATAGAATGCCTTGTAGTTGTTGATGTGACGAGCATCGGCAATCAGTTTGCTTTCTGCCGGAAAATCAGATGTTATGAAATACGGATCGACAGCAATACAGTGACCGCCCACACCGCAACCCGGTTGCAGGATATTGACACGCGGATGTTTGTTTGCTAAATTGATGAGTTCCCATACATTGATACTCGCCTTGTCGCAGATAATGGAAAGTTCGTTTGCAAAGGCTATCTGCACGTCCCGGCTGGAGTTTTCCGTCAGCTTGCACATTTCGGCAGTACGGGCATTGGTCTTGTGCAAGGTACCCTGTACAAATTGAGAATAAAACTCAATGGCTTTTTCTGTGGATTCGGGAGTAAGCCCTCCTATCACACGGTCGTTATGTACCAGTTCATAAATGACATTTCCCGGCAACACTCGTTCCGGACAATAGGCGATGTACAGTTTGTCCTTCAATTCCGGACGTTCAGAAAAAATCAATTCCGCCATCTGTTCGGTAGTACCGATAGGAGAAGTTGATTCAATTACATACAGGTCGCCCTCCTTCAGTAGAGGCAGAACGGCACGGGTAGCCGCCTCCTCATACGACACATCCGGCTCATGATCACCCTTGAAAGGAGTCGGAACCACCATAAAATAGGCATCGCTCACCTCCGGTTTCGTGGATGCGTGCAGCATTCCATTGGCTATGACTTCCTGTAACATGGCTTCCATACCGGGTTCTATGATATGAAGGTGTCCTTCGTTTGTTTGCCGAACTATTTCGGGATTGATATCCACGCCTGTGATTTGTACGCCGTTCTTAGCGGCAATGATAGCTGTGGGCAGACCGATATAGCCAAGCCCCATAAAACATGCTTTCATTATAATATGTTTTTTAAGTTTTTATATTCTTCTTTCGACAGTCTCTTTTCCGCTACGAACCTGCTGAACATTGCAAGGTTGTGTGTGTCCGTCCCGGCAAGGTCATACATACCTTCAGAGAGTAGCATGCGGCTTTTGCGCAATGCTTCTTCCCCGTATGCTCCGACAAGGGAAAAGAGGTTAATCTGGAACTTTACGCCCATTGACTTTAATTTCTGATAGTCTTTCCTGCCCATGTAGCGGTAGCGTTCAGGATGGGCAAGAACGGGATGGAAACCTTTCTTCCTGATTTTCTCCAAGGTCTCGTAAAAGTCCATCGGAGGATTGTAATAGGAAGTCTCGACCAAAAGTCCGTTTCGGTCTGTTCCTATTGCCAGCAAATCATGATTTTCAAAGCGTTCACAGAAAAGGCTGTCCAGCATATACTCGGCTGCCAGATGCAGCGTGAGGTCTCCCGTGTATGCCTGTTGCAATTCCGCAAACATTCCTTTCAATCCTTCGGTGGTGTTGGGAATGTCCTCCATGATGTGCGGAGTGAGCCACACCTCACGGATGCCGTACTTTTCGTACTCGGCAAGAATTTCCAACGATTCTTCCATAGTCTGCACACCGTCGTCCACACCGGGAAGCAGGTGGCAATGGAAGTCCGTAAAGCCCCCTAAGAGGCCGCTGGTTGTAAGATCGGTTCGTTTGGACTTGAACCAAAGAAAGTGTAGTTTAATCATTGAGAATCAGTCCAAATACCCCCCCCATAATTGCCATAGCCATACCCGTATCCATGACGG
>ERZ779649.1398-NODE-1398-length-13943-cov-1.747768_pt1 | contig 13943 bp, 15 predicted proteins | sample MGYA00511882_ERZ779649 | MGnify/ENA primary metagenome ERZ779649 (study PRJEB29588, sample SAMEA2157793) | human gut metagenome | biome: human gut; feature: human-associated habitat; material: faeces | place: Denmark | collected 2008/2010 ... | reverse complement strand
TGGAAAGATAGTCGGAATAAAGCTGCTTTGCATAAAGCAGGAACTCCGCCCCGTCGTTGGTCAGGGTGACTCCCCGGCCACTGCGATTGAAAATGGTGATGCCGATCTCCTTTTCCAGCTCCTTGATGGAGCTGGTCAGAGATGGCTGGGCAATGTACAAAAGCTCCGAAGCCTTGTTGATGGATCCGGCCTCGGAAATAGTGATCACATAGTGAAGCTGTTGCAGCGTCATAACGATCCCTCCGTCCGTTTTCATGCGTAGCATAGCACATCCGAGGCGGGTCTGTCAAGAAAAAATCCCCTTGAAAGCCTATCAAATATATGGTATTATAGGATTATCGGAAAGGAGCGAAGACATGAAAATTTCCACTAAGGGCCGCTACGCCCTGCGGATGCTTCTCGACCTCGCTGAGCATCAGGAGGAGGGCTACATTGCCCTGAAGGACATTGCCGCCCGGCAAGGCATCTCCAAAAAATATTTGGAACAAATCGTACCCATTCTTACCAAGAGCCAGATGGTTCAATCTAATCGTGGTTTTCAAGGTGGATACAAACTTTCTAAAAGTCCAGATCAAATCTGTGTATATGATGTATTGGTCGCAACCGAAGGAAATTTATCTTGCGTTGCCTGCCTAGATTCAAATGTAAATACATGTCCTAGAAAAGAAGATTGTGCAACACTTTATATTTATGAAGGATTAAATCAAGTGATTAAAACCTATTTAAAAGGAATCACACTCCAAGACATTTTAAGTCACGAACAAAGCTTTGATTATATAATCTAAGCTTTTCTTTTACTTTTTTTAAAGATAATATTACAATAATGGTTAGGAAATGAGGTAAATTTATTATGAAAACTGAAACAAAATGTTTACATGCCGGATACGAGCCAAAAAATGGTGAGCCAAGAGAAGTTCCAATTTATCAAAGTACAACTTTTAAATATGATTCAAGTCTTCAAATGGGAAGATTATTTGACTTAGAAGACAGTGGATATTTCTATTCACGCCTTCAAAACCCAACAAATGATATTGTCGCTAGTAAGATTGCTGCATTAGAAGGTGGTATTGCTGCTATGCTTACATCAAGTGGACAAGCTGCCAACTTCTTTGCGGTATTCAACATCTGCGAAGCTGGAGATCACCTAATTGCTTCAAGTGCTATCTATGGTGGAACATACAACCTATTTGGTGTAACAATGAAGAAAATGGGTATTGATTGTACATTTGTTGACCCAGAAATCAGTGAAGAAGATCTTCAAAAAGAATTCAAGCCAAACACAAAATGTGTCTTTGGAGAAACCATCACAAATCCAACTGTACGTATTTTTGATATTGAAAAATTTGCGAAAGTTGCACATGCGAATGGAGTTCCATTAATTATTGATAACACATTTGCTACTCCAATTATGTGTCAACCAATCCAATGGGGAGCTGATATCGTTACTCACTCTACCACAAAATACATGGATGGACATGCATCTTGTGTAGGTGGAGCTATTGTAGATAGTGGTAATTTCAACTGGCTAGAACACGCCGATAAATATCCAGGACTAACTACACCAGATGAATCGTATCATGGTATTGTCTATGCCGAAAAATTTGGTAAATTAGCTTATATCACAAAAGCTACAAGTCAATTGATGCGTGATTTAGGATCAATCCAAGCGCCTCAAAATGCATACTATCTTAACTTAGGATTAGAATCATTAGCCGTTCGTATGAAGGCACATTGTGCAAATGCACTAGCTGTAGCTAAATACTTAGAAGCCAATGAAGATGTTGCATGGGTAAAATATGCAGATCTTGAAAGTGACCCTCATCATGAATTAGCTAAAAAATATTGTCCAAACGGAACTTGTGGTGTATTGTCATTTGGATTAAAAGCCGATCGTGATCAAACTGAAAAATTCATGGACAGCTTAAAACTTGCTTCTATTGTAACCCATGTTGCCGACGCCAAAACTTGTCTATTACACCCAGCAAGTCACACACACCGTCAAATGAGTGAAGAACAATTAAAAGAAGCTGGTGTTGCTCCAGATTTAATTCGTTTCTCTGTAGGTCTTGAAGATGCACAAGACATTATCAACGATTTACAACAAGCACTAGACGCAATGAAAGCATAGTCTTTTACAGAATGGAATTTTCCATTCTGTTTTTTTTCGAGTATAATAAAGTGTATACAAAAAAAGGAGTTGTTTATATATGCCAATCAACATACCCGATGCATTGCCCGCAAAAGACATATTAGAAAGTGAAAAAATCTTTGCGATTGAAGATAAAAGTGCACATAGACAAAGAATTCGACCATTAAAAATCGTGATTTTAAATCTAATGCCCAAAAAAATAGAAACGGAAACACAAATATTACGTTTAATTTCAAAAAGTGCACTACAAGTTGATATTGATTTTATGATGGTCAAAAATCATGTTTCTAAAAATACAAGCCAAGATCATTTAGTTAAATTCTACACATACTTTGAAAAATTAAAAAATAATTATTACGATGGAATGATCATTACAGGAGCTCCAGTAGAACATCTTGAATATGAAGATGTTGATTATTGGAATGAACTTGAAGAAATCATGGAATGGTCTAAGACTCACGTCTATTCTACATTACATATTTGTTGGGGAGCACAAGCTGGACTTTATTATCATTATGGAGTTCAAAAGCATATCTTGCCAGAAAAAGTATTTGGCATCTTCCCAGAACAATTAGTCGATGAATATGACTTTTTAACGAATGGCTTTGATGAAATCCACTATACACCTCATTCTAGACATACGGCAATTGATGAAGATGCCGTCAAAAAAGTGAAATGCTTATCCATACTATCTAAAAACGATGAAATTGGATCAAACATCATTGTCACAAAGGACTATCGTCAAATCTTTATTCTTGGCCATTTAGAATATGGAAAAGAAACATTAAAAGATGAGTATTTTAGAGATTTAAAAGCCAATAAACCCATCCATATTCCATTCAATTATTTTCCCGATGATGATCCAGAAAAAGAACCAATCTTAAAATGGAGAAGCCATGCCAATCTTCTATATCGCAACTGGCTAAACTATGTATATCAATTGACGCCATTTGAAATCGAAGAAATTGGAAAAATAAAAGAACCCATTGGTACGGGTTCTAGAGAAGATCATGGCTATGCCAAGACTTTTACGAAGTAATTTTTTACTTCGTATTTTTTTATTATTCCGCAAACATTGGAGTAGATAAATAACGCTCACCTGTATCTGGTAACAATACGACGATTGTTTTCCCTTTATTTTCAGGACGTTTTGCGATTTGAATAGCGGCATATGTAGCAGCACCACTTGAAATACCCACTAACATACCTTCATTATGTGCAATTAAACGACCTGTTTCATAAGCCTGTTCATTTGTGACTGTAAAGACTTCATCATATACACTTGTATCCAATGTATTCGGAACAAAACCAGCACCAATACCTTGAATACCATGAGGACCTGCATGACCTTCAGACAATACTGGACTTGTTGCAGGTTCAACCGCAACCACTTTCACATTTGGATTTTGATCCTTCAAATATTTACCTGTACCACTTACAGTACCACCCGTTCCAACGCCGGCAACAAAAATATCAACTTTCCCCTCTGTATCCTTCCAAATTTCTGGACCAGTCGATTCATAATGAGCCTGAGGGTTTGATGGATTTTCAAATTGACTTGGAATAAAACTGTTTGGTGTAGCAGCTGCCAATTCCTGAGCTTTTGCGATAGCCCCCTTCATACCTGCTTTGCCATCTGTTAAAACAACTTTTGCGCCATACGCCTTCAATAAGTTACGACGCTCAACACTCATTGTTTCAGGCATTGTCATGATAGCCTTATATCCCTTAGCTGCTGCAACAGACGCAATACCAATACCTGTATTTCCACTTGTTGGCTCAATCAATGTAGCTCCTGGCTTAATCAGCCCTTTTTTCTCAGCATCTTCAATCATTTTCTTTGCGATACGATCCTTTACACTTCCAGCCGGATTAAAAAATTCTACTTTCGCAACAACACTAGCATCTAAGCCTTCTTTTTCTTCAATATGTGTTAATTCTACTAATGGTGTATTTCCAATTAAATCTGAAATTGCTTTATATACTGTCATTTTCTTTTCCTCCTATTAAACAAATTCAATATTATTCATTTAAAGAGCTACAACATCGTTTCATAATTAGTACCTCTGCTTACTATTCCTAGTAACTTTATAGGCATTATAGGAGTTTGTTTTTCCAAAGTCAACAAAAAAGTGATGGTTTTTTCATCACTAATCCAATAACTCTAACTGATACTCCATTAAACACTCATTGGTTTCATATACACTCTTATGATTTTCTATACAATAAATCAATAATGCATCTCTTTTTACTTTTGGATACAACATCCCATTATTCGATAATGACAATAAGTTGTTTGTCATACGTAAATCTAAGCCTAATCCTAAACTTAACTGAATCACCTTATCTTTATTAGGAACCTTTGATCCATCAAAAATCTGATATCCATAATTTCTTTGAATTGTCGTCTTCGATAATACTTGTGCCTTAGATATATGCTTAGCATCAATGATATGATTTAAATACTCTGAAAAAGTTAAATTATCTAGACTTTCCATTAAAGTATTTAAACCATCACTCTTTGTTTCTTGAATTGTTTTTAATAATTGATTTGTCTCTGCCATAATACTTATAATATACACAAGAAAGAGCAATTTATGAAGACTTTACAAATAGTTAAACAAGATCAAGATAAAACAATTTCATTAGTAGAACATGAAATATCACATACAAAATATATCCAGAAAGAATTGAATTATTATGATAAAACACTTTATCAAACACTTCAAAAGATAAAGAATCCATACTTACCTAAAATTTTTGTGATACAAGAAAGTGACAATCATTTAATACTAATTGAAGAATATATAGAAGGTAAAACATTGGATCAACAATCCTTTTCAAAAGAACAAGTTAAAGACATCATGCATCAATTATGTGAATGTTTAGATGCATTACATAAGTTAAATCCACCTATTATCCATCGTGATATCAAACCAGAAAATATTATTTATCACAATAATAAGGTGACACTCCTTGATTTTGGCATTGCACGATTTTTAGATTCCAAAAAAAATAAAGATACCCTTATTTTAGGCAGTGTTGGCTATGCAGCACCTGAACAATTTAGTTTTCAACAATCCAATCCGCAAACAGACATATATGCCTTGGGTAAATTAATGAACTACCTATTAAATGGTTCACTAGAACATCAAAACAATATTTCCTTTGATTTAAAACAAGTTATTTTAAAGGCAACACAATTGGATTATAAGAATCGCTATAATTCGGTTAAAGAAATGGATCTAGCCATTCAACAAAAACTAGTTATTATTCCACCACTTAATAATGACACATTCAAATCTAAGATGATCAGTTTAGCATGGATTGTATTTACACTTATAATTGTGGTCGATATGGAGCCAGGGGAAACCATTAAAAACAGCTTTATTAATAAACTGAGTTGTTTTGTGTTTATCTATTTTGGTTTATTCCTTTACTACAACAAGAATTTATTCCATAAACACATGTCCAAAGTCCCTTGGCCAATACTCTATTCCTTCATTCTATTTTTGTTTGTATGTTTAGACGTATGGTTTTTTATGTGGATTGATTCCCTAATTTAAATGTATGCTCATGGCATACCAAACCTTTTTATATTTTTCTTATACTAAAGAAAAAGAAATAAGGAGTATATATGAAAAAGGGTTTAAAAGTATTTTTAGGGGCCGCTATTGTCTTATCGGCTGTTGCTTGTTCAACAACGAGTGATGAAGAAACTAAGACTAAAGAAACAAAAGAAAAAATAGTAGAAACAAAGGAAGATACAAGTGTTCCAAAAGAGTATCGTAATGCACTGCATAAAGCTGAAAATTACAGTAAAATGATGCACATGTCCAAACAAAGAATCTATGATCAATTGACTTCAGAATATGGAGAAAAGTTTGACGCAGAAGCTGCACAATATGCGATTGATAATCTAAATGCGGATTATAATGAAAATGCATTAAAATGCGGAGAAAACTACAAAAAGACGATGCATATGTCAAAAGCTCGATCTATGATCAATTAACTTCTGAAAGCGGAGAAAAATTTACTGCCGAGCAAGCACAATATGCGATTAACAATATTAAGGGAGACTATTTAGAGGCAGCCTTAAAATCTGCCAAGAATTATCAAGAAACTATGAGCATGTCAAAAGATGCCATCTATGATCAATTAACTTCGGAATATGGAGAAAAATTTACAGCTGAAGAAGCACAATATGCGATTGATAATTTAGATGAATAATCCTATACTAAAAGCATGAAACTCGCTATATTATTTCCTGGAATTGGATATCACACGGATAAACCATTACTATATTATTCAAAGAAGATATTAAAAAATATGGATTATGAAATCAAAGAAATTCATTTTGAAAACCTAGACTTTGATTTAAATAAATCTAAAGATGAGGCGTATAAACAAGCCAAAGACCAAATTCATAAATTCGATTTAAAAGCTTATGATTCCATTCTTTTTATCTCAAAAAGTATAGGTACTTATTGCGCAGCTAAACTTGCCCATGAATATAAGTTAACTGCCAATATCTATTTCACGCCATTAGATTTTACTTTGGAATATCTTCAACAAAAAGATTTAGTGTATTCTGGAACTCAAGACCAATGGGCTAACTTCGATAAGATTGAACATTATTGTATTCATCGTCTTATTGAATTTCATAATATTGTTGATGGGAATCATTCTTTAGAAACAGGAAATATTCAAACAGATATTGAAAATTTGAAACAAATCATGTATCGTGTAGAAACATTTATCCACAGCTTATAAGGCTGTGGATATTTTTAATTGCACTTTTAACACTCAAAATCACTCACATCATGCAACAAACACGCAATCATTAAATCTTCTACATTCAATCCTTCTTTTTTTGCGATTTCCTTTCCAATAATTGCGACACGATATGTATCCTTTATTTTCAATTTCAAATAGTCTTGAGCCTTAACTAAGTACTCCATATATTCATTATACTATTTCTTTCAGAAAATTTCTGAAAAAAGCTTATGTTCATGGTATGATATACGAAAGGAGTTTTTTATTATGAAATTAAATGTCGATTTAGAAAATCATTCATATCCAATATATATTGAAAGAAACGCAATTCAAAAAGTACATGAATATATTCCTGTATCAAGAAAGATTGCAATCATCACAGATACAGGTGTGCCTGAAAAATGGGTCAACATTGTAAAGGAACAATGCCCGGATTCTTTTATATGCACCATACCGCAAGGTGAACCATCCAAATGTTTTGATCAATATAAAAAGCTTTTAGAAGAAATGATTCAACACAACATGTCTAGAAAAGATGCCATTATTGCGGTAGGCGGTGGGGTTGTCGGAGATCTTGCAGGTTTTGTTGCTGCAAGCTACATGCGCGGCATTGATTTCTACAACATCCCAACGACTGTATTAAGCCAGGTTGATTCAAGTGTAGGTGGTAAAGTTGCCATTGATATGGGTTCCTACAAAAATATTGTAGGAGCATTTTGGCAACCTAAAACTGTTATTATCGATCCAAACGTATTATCTACGCTTTCTTTTCGCCAACAACATAATGGATTATGTGAAGCTTTAAAAATGGGATTGATTTTAGATGATCATTTAGTCTCTTTATTTGAACAAGAAACATTAGATATCGATGCGATTATTACGCGTTCCATTGAATTAAAGCGAGATGTAGTTCAACAAGATGAAAGAGAAAGTAATCTTAGAAAGATTTTAAACTTCGGACACACCATAGGACACGCCATTGAATCGGCATATGGATTAAATACATATCTTCATGGAGAATGCGTGGCGATGGGTATGTTATTCTTTATTGAAGATGAGACATTAAAACAACGCGTATTAAATATATATAAGAAGCTAGATCTGCCACAAGTACCAAACTATGATACTTCCACATTATTAGAATATGTAACACATGATAAGAAAAGCAGTAATAACACAGTCTCTACAATTCTAGTGAAACAATCTGGTTCTTATATCATCAAAGAACTTTCTTTTAAAGAAATACAAGAAGTATTAGAAAGAGGACCTTATGAAAAATAATTTCGGTACAAATATATCTTGGACATTATTTGGTGAAAGCCACGGTCCTGCCATCGGTATCACATTAGATGGTCTTCCTGCAGGCTTTAAGGTGGATATGGAACAAATCAAATCGGACATGGATAAGCGTAAGGCAACTGGTAAAATTTCAACCCAAAGACACGAAGCGGATGAAGTACATATTATTTCAGGAATGTATAACGGATATACAACAGGAACTGCACTTACAATTATCATTGAGAATCAAAACACTAAATCAAAAGACTATTCTGCTTTTCATGGAAGATTGCGTCCTGGACATGCTGATTTTACTGCCTTTGAAAAATACAATGGATATCAAGACTATCGTGGTGGCGGACACTTTTCCGGAAGACTTACCGCATGCATTGTAGCTGCTGGAAGTATATGTCGACAAATTCTGAAATCACAAGGCATAGTGATTGGATCACACATTGAAAGTTTATATACCCTTTCGGATATTCCTTTCTCTAAAGACTACACTGTTCTAGAAAAACAAATTCAAGAAGTTAATGATAAAAATTTTGCGGTTTTAGATAATCAAGTCAAAGATCAAATGATTCAAGAAATCGAAAAAGCAGCTGCTGAAGGTGATTCATTAGGTGGTGTTTTAGAAACCGCCGTTATATGCCTTCCTGCAGGACTAGGAGAACCTTTCTTTGATTCTGTAGAAAGCATTTTATCCCACTTAATTTTCTCTGTACCAGCCGTCAAAGGCGTTTCCTTTGGCGAAGGATTTGGCTTTGCGAAATTAAAAGGCTCACAAGCAAATGATGCCTTCCGCTTTACTAATAAAATTGAAACAAAAACCAATAATAATGCCGGAATCAATGGTGGCATCACAAATGGTATGCCAATTTTGATCCATACTTGCATTAAGCCAACGCCATCGATTTTTAAAACACAAGAATCTGTGGATTATCTTTCAAAAGAAAACGTGGATCTTAAAATTCAAGGAAGACACGACCCATGCATCTTACACCGTGCAAGAATTGTTGTGGATAGTGTAGTTGCGTTTGGTTTATTAGATTTATATATGTCTAGGCTTGCCATTAAGCCACTTCAGGGGGATTTTGAATGAAAGTAAAAGTAACACCAAGTAAAGTACATGGAAATGTAAAAATACCTGCATCCAAATCTATGGCGCATAGAGCTTTAATTTGCGCCTCATTAAGTGATGGTACAAGTATTGTTTCTAATGTCACAAACTCAAAGGATATTGAAGCAACTGTTGGCTGTATGAAAGCTTTGGGTGCTAAAATTAAACAAATCGATGAAACTACATATGAAGTAACAGGTACTAATCTTTTCAAACAAGAAGGAAATATTACATGTAATGCGAATGAATCCGGTTCTACTTTACGTTTCTTGATTCCACTTGCCGCATGTACAAATGCCAAAGTTAAATTTTTAGGTCAAGGAAGATTGCTTCAAAGACCTATGGATGTATATGAAAATGAATTTAAAGAACAAAACATTGAATTTAATCAATCGGATAAAGAAATCATTGTACGTGGAAATCTACAAGCAAAAGACTATGTTGTACAAGGAGATATTTCCAGCCAATTTATTACAGGATTCATGTTTGTCCTTCCATTATTAAATCAAGATAGTACACTAACAATTACTGAGCCTTATGAATCGAAGAGCTATGTAAATTTAACGATTCAAATGTTAGCGAAATTTGGCATTGAAATTATAGAAACAAGTTCAAATTCCTATTTAATCAAAGGAAACCAACACTATAAAGCACAAGACGTTTCTGTTGAAGGAGACTTTTCTCAACTAGCCTTCTTTGCGGTATTAGGCACTTTAAACAACACTCTTTCATGCTCCAATATGGACATGTCAAGTAAACAAGGAGATAAGGCAATACTAGATTGTATTCCTAGTTTTACAAGTGACAAGGATACAATCACATTCGCAAAAAAACAACCTGCACCACAAACTATCGACTTATCTAATTGTCCAGATTTAGGTCCAATTTTATGTGTACTCGCAAGCTATACAAATGGTGAAACAAACATTATGAATGCAGCACGGTTACGCATGAAAGAAAGTGATCGTATTGAGGCAATGGAAACCGAGCTTAAAAAATGGGGTGTAGACATTACATCCACATTTGATTCGATTCAAATTCACGGTAAAGAACACTACCAATCAAATAAGACAATTGAAATCTTTGGACATAATGACCACCGTATTGTTATGGCAATGACTGTATTTGGATTATGTGCAGATTCTGAATGTATTATTGATGATGCTCAAGCCATCACAAAGAGTTATCCTACTTTCTTTGAAGACATTCAAAGCTTAGGTGGAAAGGTTGAGATTCTATGACAAACATTGCGATTATCGGACTTGGATTAATGGGAGCAAGTTTTGCGAAGAAACTAACACACTTAAACTACAATGTTTATGGTATTGATGTTTCTAAACAAACGATTGATAAAGCCAAAGAATTAAATATTATTGTAGATGGTAGCACAAATCCTTTAGATGTCATTTCAAAGTGTGATACATTTATCTTCTGTCTATATCCAACTAAAATTCTTCCTTGGATCGAAGTCTATCAAAATGATATTCCTAAACATTCATTATTAATGGACATCAGTGGTGTTAAGACAAATATTGTCAAACCTATTCAAAATGTATTACGCGAAGATCTTGAATTATTAAGCATTCACCCCATGTGTGGTAGAGAATCTCGTGGTATTGAATTTAGTGATGAAACGATTTTTAAGGGTTCAAACTTTATTCTTGTTCCTACTCAAAAGAATAAAAATGAAACAGTTGAAGCTGTAAAAGAATTAGCTAATAAGATGGAATTTGGTAGAATCTGTACTCTATCCATTGAAGAGCATGATAAAATGATTGGCTTTTTATCTCAACTAACCCATGTCATTGCGGTATCTTTAATGAATACCCATGACAATGCACATCTTGTAGAATATACGGGAGATAGCTTTCGGGATTTAACTCGTATTGCGAAAATCAATGAAGATTTATGGACCGAATTATTTATCATGAATAAAGATATCTTATTAGATGAAATCAACCAGTTTATCGATTCAATCTCTCACTTTAGAGATTCTTTAGAACAAGAAGATACACAAGAAATGAAACGCCTATTCATTCAATCCACAAAGCGTAGAGATAAGTTTAATAAAACCGATGCGAAGAAGAGATAATGCTCTTCTTTTTTTACACTTTTTTTGGCATAATAAAAAGTGGAGGTTTTACAAATGAAAACGAATACATTAAAAAGCTTTTTAACTATCACACTCGCCATGTTTATCATCAGTGTCGCCATATATTTCTTCTTAATTCCTAGTGAAGTTATCACTGGAAGTGTTACTGGTTTAGCTATGGTTTTAGCCAAAATCACAAGCCTATCTATTTCTACACTTACCTTTGTGATCAACGTCTTATTGTTGATTCTAGGTATCGTTCTAATTGGTAAAGAGTTTGGGGCAAAAACGATTTATGCCTCTTTATTATTGCCTTTATTTCTAGCTGTATTTGAAAAAATTTATCCAAATAACGTATCTTTAACACAAAATGCTGTTTTCGACATGGCTACCTATACATTGATTTTAGCATTTGGACAAACCATTCTATTTCGTGTAAACGCATCGAGTGGTGGAACGGATATTATTGCGAAAATCGTCAATAAATATACACATATGGATTTAGGCAAAGCTTGTACATTAGTCGGTCTACTCATTTGTACAACAAGTCTAATTGTATATGATATTGGTGCTTTAGTGGTTGGTGCATTGGCAACCCTAGCCAATGGTCAGGCTGTAGATTATTTTATTGATGGTTTTAATAAGAAAAAGAAGATTTGTATATTATCCAAAGAATATGAAGTCATTCAAGATTATATAATGAACACATTAAAGCGTGGTGTTACTTTATATTCGGCAAAAGGTGGTTATGATAAAACAGAACATACAGAACTTGTCACAATCATGGCTACAAATGAATATAAAAAATTACTATATTATCTTCAAGAAAGTGATATTGAAGCATTCGTAACGGTATCAACAGTTAATGAAGTCATCGGTACTTGGAATAATAAGAAAAGAGTCGAAAAGCTTAGATAAATTTAAAGACATCCCAAAGTAAAGCAGGATGTCTTTTTTATTTCTCGGCAAATACCCAATTTTTTTGAATATTGTAGACGACAAAAAATAAAATTGTATCAATGATTGCTTTTACAATAACAGTAGGAATTGGAATAACACTTAGTAAGGATACCAAAATACCACTGGCAGCCATCTGGCATACAAACACAATGGAATAGCGAACCATTTCTCTTCCTGGATTTAATTTACTCTGAAAGCTAATATATCGATTTAATATATATCCCACACTACCACTAATAGCTCTCGCGCATATAGTTGCCACAAAAATTGAAATCGTACCGAGTTTAGAAAACAAACTTTCAAATATTATAAAGAAAACTAAATCAAATACAGTCGCAACATTTGATGTAAATAGATATTTCCAGAATTTTAAATACATTCCTAGTAAATCTACAACCGGACGAAAATGACTTGTTTCATTGATGTTATGTGTTTCTGAACTTATAGGTACAACCACAACTGGTGTTTTTTGTATAGCTGCATCTAAAAAGTTTAGGCTTAACTAGCAATTTGGTGACTTTGCTAGTTAAGCCTTCTTTTTTAAATACCTATATTCTTTCTGTGTCTTTTTTAGGTAATCTAAAGAATACGTTGTATACGAAATAATCGTATACTTTTTTATTTTTCCTTCAATTAACAAATCATTCCACTGCATTAAATCATCTAAAGAAACTGCAGAAGTAGAATAATCACGGTATAAATCATTTGCACAGGAATACAGCCTTTTAAAATATTCAATCGCATTTCCATAATATTGTTTGTCTTTTTCTTTTTTAGCCAAAAACTGATAACTTGCCATATTCGTAATATCATACATAGCGTTTTGTCTTGCCTTGGAAAACTGTTCAGTTTTTGCTTCTATGTATACATGATTTTGGTATCCGTTAAAAGAAACATACCCTATAAAAGAACAAAGAATCAATAAGAATACAAGCCAATTCTTTTTTGTGCGAATAAATTTCTGCCATTCATACTTTAACAAATAAACCATATCTATTCTCCATAAATTCTTGTATACATATTCTCTAAATCATCGCTTGTATTAGTGATATCCAGCAGCTGAACGTCTTCTCTTTCTAACTTGCGTAAATATACGGATAGCTCATTTGGATTTTGAATAGAAAATTCATATAGAAAATCTGATAGTTTCCTAAACCGGTGGTCTGTTATTATTTTATTCACCCTAATTTGATATGTGATTGTCTGCTCTTGTTTTTCTACCTCTTTAATTTTACCATTTTCAATATAAATAATTCGATCAGCAATCTTTTCAATTTCATTTAATTGATGGCTAGAAATCAATAAAGACATTCCTTGTTCATCCACCATTTTACGAAGCTCTTTTCGCAATTCAAATACACCCGATGGATCCAATCCATTCATAGGCTCATCTAACATTAGGAACTGTGGAGAAGATAGCAATGCAATAGAAAGTGCTAATCTTTGTTTCATACCTAAAGAATAGCTAGATACAGGCTTCTTTAAATAATCTGCTATTCGTGTATAATCTGCCATTTGTTGTAGTTTATCTTTCGATACATTTTTTAAGCTGGCAAATATCTCAAGAT
>ERZ779649.1394-NODE-1394-length-13971-cov-5.236131_pt1 | contig 13971 bp, 7 predicted proteins | sample MGYA00511882_ERZ779649 | MGnify/ENA primary metagenome ERZ779649 (study PRJEB29588, sample SAMEA2157793) | human gut metagenome | biome: human gut; feature: human-associated habitat; material: faeces | place: Denmark | collected 2008/2010 ... | reverse complement strand
CCGACGCTTCGGCTGTTGAGATGATTCCGCAAGCAGTATTGATGCGATTTATCGAAGAGTTGCCGGCAGGATACCGTACCGTGTTCAACCTTTATACCTTCGAGGAAAAGTCGCATAAGGAAATAGCACAGTTATTAGGTATTAATGAAAAGTCTTCGGCTTCGCAATTATTTCGGGCGAAGAGCGTGTTGGCTAAGAGAGTAAAAGAATGGATAATGAATAACGGATAGGTAGAGATATGGAAGAGAAAGAATTATGGATGAATAAGTTGAAGGAGAAGCTCGGGGATTACTCGGAGCCGCTTCCTGCTTCCGGTTGGGAACAACTGGAAAAAGAACTTATGCCTCCTGTGGAGAGGAAGATATATCCTTATCGGAAATGGATGATGGCGGCTGCGGCTGTTATATTATTGGCTTTGGTGTCATCGGTCAGCCTGTATTTCCTCGGGACTCCTGCTGCTGATGAAATTCGTCATGCCAAGACTCCGGCGTTAGCCTCTGTACCGGATGTTTTGCCGGATGCGCAGCAACCGGATATGACAGGAACAACGGTAGAACCGGTAGTGCGTCCGGTAGTGAAGAACCGTATCGCGAAAGCAGAACGGAACATTCCCCAGCCGACGGCAAATATCGACGAACCGGTGAAGAAAGAAGAGCAGCAACCTTCGGAACTGAACGCTCAGACCGGCGACCAGAAAGAAAAAGAAGAAGTGGAACCGGTGGAAGAAACGAAGGCCGCCCAGCATAAGCCCGCAGATACGGAACAACCGAGAAATAAGCCACGCCGCCCTTCCAGCAGAGACAAACTGCATATTCCGGCAGAAAAGGCATCTTCACAGAAAGGCACATGGTCGATGGGACTTTCGGTAGGTAACTCCGGTGGTGCTTCTACAGAGTTGGGATCGGGCATTCCTTCTTATATGTCCCGTGTGAGCATGGTATCGGTTTCGAATGGTTTGCTGAGCATACCAAGTGACCAGACGTTGGTCTTTGAAGATGGAGTGCCTTATTTGCGTCAGGCCAATCAGGTGGTTGATATGAAACACCATCAGCCTATCTCTTTTGGATTATCCGTCCGTAAGAGTCTGGCGAAAGGTTTTTCTGTTGAGACAGGGTTGACTTACACTTTGCTTTCTTCGGATGCAAAGTTTGCGGACAGCGACCAGAAGACAGAACAGAAACTGCATTATCTGGGTATTCCGTTAAAAGCAAACTGGAACTTCCTTGATAAGAAACTGTTTACTCTTTATGTATCCGGTGGAGGTATGATTGAGAAATGTGTTTATGGTAAGCTGGGCACAGAGAAGGAAACTGTGAAACCTTTGCAATTCTCCGTCTCCGGTGCAGTCGGCGCACAGTTTAATGCCACCAAACGGGTAGGTATATACGTAGAACCCGGTGTTGCTTATTTCTTTGATGACGGTTCTGATGTACAGACCATCCGTAAGGAAAATCCGTTCAACTTCAATATTCAGGCGGGTATCCGACTTACTTATTAGTCAATATAGTTGAGCTATATATTTTAAAAGCGATATTTTACCAATAACGGTTAAAATATCGCTTTTAAAGTTTTATATGCAGAAACTCTGCTGAAAAATCGGAAATCTGAGAAAATATTAATATCATTGTCATCTGTAACTTTATACCTTTGTTTCAAAATACGACACTATGGTTGATTTTTCAGATGAAAAGTTCTTATTAGACGAGATCAGAAAAGGTAATAATCAGGCATTTGAATATCTTTTTAAGGCTTATTATCCCCGTTTGCGCGGCTATGCTATTCGTTTCGTGGAAGATGAAGAGACGGCTCGTGATATTATTCAGGAGTGTTTTCTGCGTTTTTGGGAGAAGCGGGAGTTGTTGTCGGCTGTATCGGTCACCTCCTTACTTTTTGCAATGGTACGCAATGGATGCCTGAATTATTTGAAGCATCTTTCCATTGTCGAGAAACATCAGATAGAATATCTTGCATCCATTGATGGTGAAGAAAGGCTCTATTATGCCGACTTCACACTAGATGCAGAGCACAAACTACTATATGACGAATTACAGGAACAAATCAACCTTGTCATTGGGCAGCTGCCCGAGCGTTCGCGGGAAATCTTTCTGATGAGCCGTTTCAAAGGACTGAAGAATCGTGAAATTGCAGATAAACTTCAGATATCGACTACGGCAGTCGAGAAGCACATAGCGAAAGCATTGAAAAGCTTCTCCAAACACTTCAAAGACAAGTATCCGGTAGACATTTATATTATGATTGTTGCTTGGGTGATTATGAATAATAAATAAAAGAGGAAAATATAAACCATTGATAATTAGATTGGAAGAGCAGGAACTGAAAAATTCCTGCTTTTTTCTTTGTATGGGTGGTTGGGTAAAAGAAATAATAGTTGTTACATCTTATAGAAAGTGAAATTATGGAAGAAAAGAAAAACATTCGTGAGTTGGCCGTTCAGTATTTCGAAGGAAGAATCCGGCGAAAAGACGAAAAACTATTGTTTGAGTATGTCGGACAAAGTGAAGCAAATCGCACGGCATTCAGACAGTGGGAAAAGGAATGGATTGCTTCGGGCATTACCGATTCCAATACCACGAAGGAGTGGGAGACATTACAACGCAAAATCCGCACGCAGGAAGCCATTATCCCGATGCTGGGTATTTCGAAAACGAGATTTTCCGTCTGGCGAAAAGTGGCTGCTGTTGCAGCTATCGTACTTCTGACTATAGGAGGAACCCTCGGTGTATGGCAACTCTCTTCTTCATTGCAACCGGAAACGTATTTTGTATGCGAAACTCCCTATGGAGAGAAGAGTAAAGTCATTCTGTCTGACGGTACAGTCGTTTGGCTTAATGCAGGCTCCACACTGAAGTATTCGAACAAGTTCAATACCGCCAATCGCAGAGTCGAACTGAACGGTGAGGGATATTTTGAAGTCCAACGGAATGAGAAACTCCCTTTCTTTGTAAAGACTAAAGATTTGCAATTGCAGGTATTGGGAACAAAATTTAATTTCCGCGATTATCCGGAAGATCACGAAGTGGTAGTATCCTTGTTGGAAGGGAAAGTGGAATTAAATAATTTACTGAAAAAAGAGAAAGAAGCTTTCCTTGCACCCGACGAGAGAGCGATATTAAACAAAGCGAACGGATTGATGACCGTAGAAACGGTCACAGCCTCCAATGCCTCCCAATGGACGGATGGCTATCTGTTTTTTGATGAAGAACTTTTGCCGGACATCGTGAAAGAACTGGAACGTAGCTACAATGTGAATATCCACATAGCTAATGATTCATTAAATAAATTCCGGTTCTACGGAAACTTCGTCCGTCGGGAACAAAGTATTCAGGAAGTGTTGGATGCGTTGGCATCTACAGAGAAAATACAATATAAAATTGAAGAGCGCAATATAACTATCTATTAACCGGTTACCAGAGATTATAATACTATGATTGTTTAACCTTATAATTGAAGAATATGAGTAAAGGAAATAATACTGAATAGTCTTTAGTGAATGATAAGGAGAGAAAAATAAAAACCGGAAGATCTCGAACATCTTCCGGCTCCTGAATCTCTTCTTCAACAACTTTCAAACGTGAGCATGTTTTCAAAAGAGATTATGCAAAGTTAGCAAAATACATCTCTTTTAAAACGAGTTATTCAAGTTTTAATTAAATAATTTGTTTATTTTATGAATTACAGGAAGAAGGCCATATTAATGGTCGTGGCTCTCTTTTGCCTTAACATAGCAATACTAGCCCAGGCCGTTTCATTGAAAATGAATAATGTTTCAGTGAAAGAAGCAATGACGCAATTGAAGAATAAAAGCGGATATTCTTTCGTATATAAAGTGGGAGACCTGGATACTAGGAAGATTGTAAGTGTAAAGGCAAAACAATTGAATGAAGCTATCGATCAGATATTGTACGGGCAAGAAGTTGTTTATGAGGTAAAGGGCAAGAATATTATTGTCCAAAAAGGGCAAGCGCGGCAGAATACCTCTAAAGACACTAAAAAGCGTAAAGTCACAGGTACAGTGAGCGATGCCAACGGTGAACCGATCATCGGTGCTACCATCAAGGAAAAAGGAACAACCAACGGAACCGCATCTGATTTGGATGCTAAGTTCTCTCTGGAAGTGTCACCGGGAGCTGTATTGGAAGTCTCCTATATCGGTTATCAGACACAGGAAGTAAAGGTGGGCGACCGGGTATCTTTATCTGTCACCTTGGCTGAAAATCAGCAAATATTGGACGAGGTGGTAGTGGTGGGGTATGGTACAACCTCCCGTAAAAACCTGACTACTTCTATCGCTACCGTAAAAACTGAAAAAATATCCAAAGCGGCTACTAGCAATATCTCAGGAATGTTGCTGGGACGTGCTGCCGGTTTGCAGGCAACCGTTGCCAGTCCCCAGCCGGGAGGAGGCATCAATATCTCCATTCGTGGAGGTGGTACACCGATTTATGTGGTGGATGGAGTAGTTATGCCTAGCGGCTCTTTTGAAGTCGGCACGGGAAGTACGTCACTTCCTTCTTCCGTCAATCGTGCCGGACTGGCAGGATTAAATCCCAATGATATTGAATCTATTGAAATCCTGAAGGATGCTTCTGCAGCAATTTATGGTATCGGAGCAGCGGATGGTGTTATTCTGGTGACCACCAAAAAAGGAAAAGAGGGAAAACCGACCATCGTGTATGAAGGAAGCTATTCCGTGCAAAAACATTATCCTTACCTGGATGTATTGAGCGGACCCGAACTGATGAACATGGTGAATGTGTTCAGTAAAGAGAATTATTTATATGACAAAGGCCAGTATCCTTATGGAAATGCCGCTTATGACGATAAATGGACACCTATCTTTACACCGACACAAATAGCCAATGCCCCGACTACGGATTGGCTGGACAAGGTACTGAAAACAGGTGCAGTGACCAATCATAATCTGACGATTAGCGGTGGTTCGGAAAAGTTTAAATACTATCTGGGCGTTAACTACTATAAAGAAGACGCTACCGTTTATAATTCGGATATGGAGCGATACTCCCTGCGTACAAACATCACATCCCAGCTGACTAATTTCCTGAAACTGACAACAATAGTCAACTTGAATCAGAATAATTACACGAACTCTACTGTCGGCGGAGATGTCGGAAACTTAAGAGATCAGGGAGCCGGAGCACTTTTCGGAGCAATCTTCTATCCCTCTTATCTTCCCGTGTACGATGCCGAAGGACAATATAATGTATTCAGCCGGACGCCTAATCCCGTTTCCATGCAAGATATTAATGACAAATCCGAGCAAAATGGTTACTACATGAACTTCTCACTGGATGTCGATATTATCAAGAATATGCTTTCAGCCAAAGTATTGTATGGCTTGAACAAGGAAAATACCTCTCGTGATTCTTACATTCCTTCTGATATTTACTACGCATTGCAACGTAAATCCAGAGGAAACTTAGGATATGGAAAAAGGCAGCAAAGCACTCTCGAAGGTACATTAACATTCCAACATAAATTTGGAGAGTTATTGGATATGAATTTGATGGCCGGTATGGGACGTTATCTTGATAGTGGCGATGGTTCGGATATATCTTATGAAAATGCCAATGACCATATACAGGGAAGTAGCGTAGGTATGGCAGACGGTCCTTTCTATCCGACTTCCTATAAATATAAGAATGAAAAGAGATCACAGTTTGTCAGAGGAAGTTTCGACTTATTCGGACGCTATGTAGTATCCGCTTCATTGCGTCGTGACGGTACGGATAAATTCTTTCCCAGTAAGAAATACGCCTTCTTTCCATCTGTTTCTCTTGCATGGAAGATGAACGAAGAATCATTTATAAAGAATATCTCCTGGATTAATATGTTGAAATTAAGAGCCAGTTACGGTGAAACAGGTAGCGATAACCTGGGTACAACACTATACGGTATTGTAACGACAACCCGCGAGGATGTTCAATTCAATAATAATTCGGTAACTTACATTCCCTACATATTGTCCGGCGCTAACTATGAAGATGTCACCTGGCAAAAGACAGTCATGAAAAATATCGGATTGGATTTTTCTATTTTTAGAGATCGAATCTGGGGTAGTGTAGATGTATTCCGTAACGACGTAACCCATTTGTTGGGAACAGCGCCGACAGAATTATTGGGAATGCACGGAACACGTCCAATTAATGGAGGGCATTATAAACGTACCGGAGTAGATGTAAGTCTGAACTCATTGAATCTCCAGACACATGATTTTAAATGGACCTCTCAAATTACGATGTCCCATTATAACGCAGTATGGATAGAACGTATGCCTAACTATGATTATCAGAAATATCAGAAAAGGAAAAATGAACCGATGAATGCATTCTATTATTATAAAACGACCGATATTATCGATGTGGATAAGAGTAATATGCCCGAATCGCAACGTTCATTGGGACCTGCCGCCTGTATGCCGGGTTATCCTATTGTCGAAGATAAAAACGGTGATGGAATTATTGACGTGAATGACTCTTACATGGATAACATGCTTCCTAAATTATATTTTGGTTTTGGCAATACATTTACATGGAAAAACTTTGATCTGGATATATTTATGTACGGACAATTAGGTGTAAAGAAATGGAATGACGCATATAGTTATAGTGCAGATGCCGGAAATCTCTCCAGAGGAGTGGATGCGCACAATGTTGGTATCTATTCTTATAACATCTGGAATACCCAGACAAACATGAACGGACATTTCCCGGGTATCGCAATCAGTAAATCAGTGGCTTTACCCGAAAATCTGGGCTTTGATTATACAAGAGAAAATGCCTCTTATGTGCGTGTGAGAAACATCACATTGGGATATAACCTGGGTCCCAAAGAATTATCCATATTTAAAGGGTATATTAGAGGAATACGTGTGTTTGTCGACTTTCAGAATCCTTTGACCTTTACCAAATACAAAGGATATGACCCTGAAATCAACACTTCTTCTTCGAATCTGACCGGAGGACAATATCCTCAAATGAGAGTTTATTCAATAGGTGCAAAATTAACCTTCTAAACTTCAAGCTATGAAATCTAACAAATTATGTCGTATGAAAAAGAAGTTCTTTTTACCGATGCTTGTTTCCTTGCAACTCTTATTCGGTAGTTGTGAGAATAATTTTGATCCTTATATTTACGGAGCTTTGTTACAGGGAGAATATCCTTCCACAGAGCAAGAGTATGTTTCCTATATGATGGTTTGCTACCTGCCTTATACTACGGTTTGGACGTATGATATGGGTTCGGGTGGTTTGCAACATGGTATTCATATACAGTCTGGAGGAGCGGTGCGTATGTTTGATTCTGCTTCTGATATATGTGCGCCTGCTACCACAGTAGGTGCAGACTGGGAACGCCTTAGTAAAGGAGATTACAGTAATTGCTTTTATTACTGGCGTGGAAATGTAGACGACGGTGGTAACTTGAATCATTTCCCGAAAACAGCCCAGGTGACCCGTATGACTGAAGTGATTGGAACGTTGGAAAAAGCTCCCCTGACTGCTCTTACGGAAGAAAAGAAGAATAATTTACTTGGAGAAGCACGTTTGTGTCGTGGATTGATGATGTACTTCCTGTTGCATGTTTACGGTCCCGTACCGGTAATCCTGGATCCCGAAAAAGTAATTGATCCGGAAGCGTTGTCGAATACCGTGCGCCCTTCTTTGGATGAAATGACTCAATGGATTACGGATGATCTGGAATTTGCCGCAAAGAATGCTCCCGAAGTAGCCCCGGATTTGGGACGCTATACGCGTGACTATGCCCGCTTCTGCCTGATGAAACACTGTCTGAACGAGGGTGAACACATGGAAGGTTATTATCAGAGAGCGATTGATATGTATAATGAACTCAATACGGGCAAATATGATTTGTTTAAAACCGGAAGTACTCCGTACGTTGACCTGTTCAAGAATGCCAATAAATTCAATAAAGAAATGATTATGGCTGTCAGTTGTAGCCCTACTGCTGATGGTAACCCGAAGCATGGAAATGCGAATCCTTTCCTGATGTGGGCTTTACCTTCTGATGTGGCAAAAGGGGATCCTTTTCCAATGGGAGGTGGATGGTTCCAGGCTTTCAGTATGGATAAAAAATACTACGATGCTTTCGAAAGCAACGACGGTCGTCTGAAAACCATTGTAACCAGTTATAAGGACAAGAATGGTGTCGTTATCAACAAAGATAATCTGGGGGTGAGATGGAACGGATATATTATAAATAAATTCCCGCAGGAGACGATGACTACTTTCCAGGGTACCGATATTCCTTTGGCAAGATGGGCCGATGTATTATTGATGTATGCAGAGGCAGAAGTGCGTAAAACAGGAACTGTACCTTCCGTAGCTGCTATAAATGCGGTGAATCAGGTGAGGAAAAGAGCCGGGCTGTCGGACTTGCCGAGTGTGACAACCAATACAAAAGACGCTTTTTTAAACGCTATTCTGATAGAGCGGGGACATGAATTTTTCTATGAAGGTAATCGAAAGATTGACTTGATCCGTTTTAATAAATACGCGCAAGAAATGTATAAGGCAAAAGGCATAATGCCGACGCATCAATACATGCCGATTCCTAACTATGCAGTCGAACAGGCCATTTCTTATGGAAAAGAGCTGAAGCAGACTTGGGAACGTCCGGGTTGGGCGGAGGATAAGAGCAAAGCGCAACAAAGTATAAATTAAACCTATTAACTGAATAAAAGATATGAAACGTATGAGTTACTATATAATTGGTCTATTATTGTCTTTAATGAGTTGGTCGTGTTCGGATGATGCAGAAACAGGCAGAGAAGAAATTCCAGTGGAAACTGATGGCGGATATTTGTTCGCCCACATGACTAATGCAAATTATGGAAAGTTATATTATGCTGTTTCCCGGGATGGCATCAACTGGGAAACACTGAATAAAGGCCGGATCATCAATAGCGCTTACATTGGACATCCTGATATTTGTCAGGGACATGACGGAGCTTTCTATATGATTGCAGTCAATCCGCTGGCTTTGTGGCGTTCGGAAAATCTGGTGACATGGACATCTACCCAGTTGAATGAAATGATTTTTAATCGTAGTAATGCACAGGGATTCTATACTACCTATTATTGGGGAGCACCCAAAATGTTTTATGACAAGGATAGCGAACAGTACATTATAAGCTGGCATGCCTGCAACGACCCGGATAAGGACGATTGGGACAGTATGCGCACTCTCTATGTGTTGACAAAGGATTTCGAGACCTATACGGAACCACAGAAATTATTCAATTTTACCGGTACGGATGAGAATATGGCTATTATCGATGCTATTATCCGTAAAGTAAACGGTGTTTATTATGCGATTATGAAAGACGAACGCGATCCGGCTGTTGCCCCGGAAACAGGGAAAACAGTCCGTATTGCCACCTCTTCCAATCTGACTGGTCCTTATACCAATCCGGGAGCACCTGTCACTCCGAATGATATGATGCGTGAAGCACCTATTTTTATCGAACGGCCGAATCATAGCGGTTGGTTTATTTATGCGGAATCTTATGCAGCCAAACCTTATGGGTATCATTTGTTTCAGTCGACCTCTATGGACGGGCCATGGAAAGAACGTACTTTCTCCGGACCTAATGTAAAGGATGGTACGGACAGACCCGGCGCACGACACGGCTGTATTGTGAAGGTGAACGAAACAGTTTATCAAGCTCTGCTGAAAGCATATAAAAAATAAATGTATAATCTTAATATGACTGCATTATGAAATATTATATATATACGGTCCTTCTGTTGCTGTTAACGGCATCTTGCAGTGATGACGTACAGAAATGGGATCAATGGCCGGAATGGAAACTTGCCTCTCCTCTTTCTGTAGGAGGTCAAGTGTTGGATGAAGAGATTTACTCTAATTTTCAGGGAAAAAAGCTTCATCTGGAAAAAGGACAGGAAGTCGAGTTTTCGGGGATTGACGAAATAGAATCCATTCTTTCACCGGATTACTTTGAATATGTGTCCGAAAATAAGGCCCGTTTCAAAGGAGAGACGGCTGATTATAGTGTGCTTTATGATCCTGCTAATGAGCTTTTGTACATAGAAAAAGCCGGGGCGACCTATCCGGACGGATTATGGTTCTGCGGAGCCAACTGGGGACATCCTCAAGCGAGGCTGGTTACCACAAGCGGTTGGAGTATGGACGGACCTAACAATGTGCTTTATTGTTATAAAAGTGCCGACAATGTTTTTCAACTGACTCTCTATCTGGCTAATAACTTCTCATTTAAGTTTTTCAAGCATAGAGGCTGGGGAGAGGGAGACAATGAGATCACTACTCTTCCCGAAGATAATATCACTCTAACTACCCCTTTCTTGGTTGCCGGAAAGACGGGAGGAGATTTTATTCCGGGACCGCTGTTCCAACCCGGAGTTTATCTTATCACGCTCGATTTGAACAATAACACTTGTGCTTTTGAAGCGAAAGATGAGAATATTCAAGAACAATCTTTCCTGGTTAACGGTCAGGAAATGGGTATATTAGAAGAGGCTTCATCTTTTCTGGGCATTGCTTTGGAACTTCATAAAGGTGATGAAGTGACTTTCAGCAATTTTGGTGATGTGAGAAAGATGCTTCAACCGGATTTCTTTGAAAACATAACAAAAGATAAAGCTACATTTATAGGAGTAGACGGAAACTATAAATTGTATTATGATCCGATAAACAAACTGACATATCTGGAAAACCGCTCGGTAAATTATCCGGATGGGTTATGGGTTTGCGGATCCAGTTTCGGACATCCTCAAGCCGGACGGGTGACTGTCGGTGCATGGACTTTCAACTTGCCGAGTGATGCATTCCAGTGTGTGAAGGTAGCAGACAATATTTTTGAAACCACCCTTTATCTGGTTAAAGATTTCCAGTTTAAATTCTACAAACAACGTCCTTGGGGAGGTGAACTGGCTAGTACTATTGTCAATACGCAACCTGTTAATTTATTGGGTAAGGGATGGTATTACAGTGATCCGGCAACAGGTGGCACTGGTGGCGGACATTTTACCGGTGATTTTGTAGCCGGACCGGATTTCACACCGGGAGTATATCGTGTCCGGATAGATTTGAATAAGAATATATGTATGTTTATTGATAAGGTGGATGAAGGACAACTTGGACCGGAATCTTATAAAATAAATGGTACGGAACTGACTCAATCTACTAATCCAAGCTATATCGCTGTAGAGTTAAACCTCACGAAAGGACAAGTGGTCGATTTCGAAGGATTTAGTTATCTGGACTATATGCTTCAACCGGAATACTTTACGAATGAAAATGGACAATATAAGTTTAACGCTCCGGACGGTAAGTATCGGATTTCATATAATAAGGATAGAGAACTTATATATGTAGAGAAAACGACCGATACGGAATTCCCGGAAACAGTATGGATAACTGGAGCTGCCTTCGGCCATCCTAGAATCAGCGGACTCCTTCCCGATGACATTGGAAATTGGGGATGGGATAATCCAAAAGACTTTATTTGTTGTGTGAAGACCGGAGATCGTGTATATGAAACTAACCTCCTTCTGAACAACGATTTCATGTTCAGATTTTATAAAAGAAAAGGTTGGAATAATGAAATTACTTCGTTTGATGTGACCATCGTATCTGAAGGTGATTTAATAGCCCGGGGCGGTTATTGGGATGGAGATCAATGGAAGGAAACAGAGAACTTTGGACCGGGAAATAATTTCAGAGCCGGTATATATCATGTCAAACTGGATATGAATACAAATACCTGTACGTTTACAAAGAGATAATAGTCTGACATAGGTATTAGTGTTACATAAGATAAAGAGGCCGGGTTTCACCGAAACACGACCTCTTTATACAAATAGCAATGTGGCTTTTTCTTTCAGAAATGTCTTATCATATAGATTCTAAAAATAATATTCATGAAGAATTTCCTATTTGTCTTAACTTTATTGTTTTCATTATCATCCTTTTCCCAGTCTCCGGTCGATAAGTCTTTTCCTCCGGAAGAGTTGTTTGCTTTGGGCTCTTACTATTATCCCGAGCAATGGGATTCCTCCCAATGGGAGCGTGATTTGAAGAAAATGTCGGAAATGGGCATCAAATTCACCCATTTTGCAGAGTTCGCCTGGTCTATGATGGAACCGGAAGAGGGAGAATATCATTTTGAATGGCTGGATCGTGCAGTCTCTCTGGCGGAGAAGTATGGTCTGAAAGTAATCATGTGTACACCTACCCCCACGCCTCCCGTCTGGCTGTCGAAAAAATATCCCGACATACTGATTCAACGGGATAATGGAGTGACCATTCAACACGGACGACGTCAGCACGCTTCCTGGAGTAGCGATCGCTATCGTCATTATGTAGAAAATATCGTTTCCCGCCTGGCAATACATTATGGCAATAATCCCACTGTTATCGGCTGGCAGATTGACAATGAACCGGGACACTACGGGGTGGTAGATTACAGTGAAAATGCACAAGCCAAATTCCGTATCTGGTTACAGAAGAAATACGGCACTATTGACAAACTGAATGATACCTGGGGTGCCTCTTTCTGGAGTGAAACCTATCAGAACTTCGAGCAGGTTCGCCTTCCCAACCAGCAGGAAGTACCTGATAAGGCCAATCCTCACGCCATGCTCGATTTGAACCGCTTTATGGCGGATGAACTGGCAGGCTTTGTCAATATGCAGGCAGACATCCTTCGGCGGCATATCCACAAAGACCAATGGATCACTACCAACCTGATACCTATTTTCAATCCGGTCGATCCGGTACGGATCGATCATCCGGACTTCCTGACCTACACCCGCTATCTGGTGACCGGACATAATCAGGGAATAGGCAGCCAGGGTTTCCGGATGGGTATTCCGGAAGATCTCGGTTTCTCAAACGACCAGTTCCGTAATCGCGTAGGTAAAGCCTTTGGAGTTATGGAACTCCAACCCGGGCAGGTGAACTGGGGAGTGTATAACCCCCAACCTTTACCCGGTGCCATCCGTATGTGGGTGTATCACGTCTTTGCAGGTGGTGGAAAATTCGTATGCAATTACCGTTTCCGTCAACCTCTGAAAGGCAGTGAGCAATATCATTACGGTATGATAATGACTGATGGAGTAACTCTTTCTCCGGGCGGTGAAGAATATGTACGCATTACGCAGGAGATGAAAAAACTGCGTGCCGCCTATGATAAGAAAAATCGTATGCCCGGTCAACTGGCCTCCCGGCGTATTGGTTTACTTTTCGATATGAGTAATTATTGGGAAATGGAGTTTCAGCGGCAGACGGATCAATGGCGGACGATGGCTCACGTGCATAAATATTACAATCTGCTAAAATCTTTTGCAGCTCCGGTAGACGTGATTTCGGAGAAAGAGGATTTTTCCGGTTATCCTTTCTTGATAGCTCCTGCCTATCAGTTGCTTGACAACAAGCTGGTGGAACGTTGGACTGAATATGTGAAGAAGGGAGGACATCTGATCCTGACTTGCCGTACCGGTCAGAAAGACCGTGACGCCAAACTGTGGGAGGCTCCTTTGGCTGCTCCGATTCATCAACTAGCCGGAATAAATAGCCTGTATTATGACCATCTGCCCCACAATCTGTACGGAAAGATCGATTTCGAGGGTAAGGAATTTGCCTGGAATAATTGGGGAGACGTACTGACACCGGCTGCCGGAACAGATGTGTGGGCTGTCTATACAGACCAGTTCTATAAGGGAGCCGCTTCCGTGATACACCACAAACTGGGTAAGGGAACGGTCACTTATATCGGAACGGATACCGATGACGGCAAACTGGAAAAAGAGGTGGTACGTCGTGTATATACAGAAGCAGGCGTATCGACCGAAGATTTGCCGTACGGAGTAGTGAAAGAATGGCGTGACGGTTTTTACATCGCCTTGAATTATACGTCGGACATTCAGGAAA
>ERZ779649.1391-NODE-1391-length-14011-cov-1.985168_pt1 | contig 14011 bp, 12 predicted proteins | sample MGYA00511882_ERZ779649 | MGnify/ENA primary metagenome ERZ779649 (study PRJEB29588, sample SAMEA2157793) | human gut metagenome | biome: human gut; feature: human-associated habitat; material: faeces | place: Denmark | collected 2008/2010 ... | reverse complement strand
AAAAACCATATCGTATAACCATAGACGGTGAAAAAATTATTGAAGCCGATGCCTTAATCATCTCTACTGGTGCTTCGGCCAAATATTTAGGACTCCCAGATGAGGTTAAATATGCAGGTATGGGAGTGTCGGCCTGTGCTACTTGCGATGGATTTTTCTACCGAAAAAAAATAGTCGCGGTAGTAGGTGGAGGCGATACGGCTTGCGAAGAAGCAGAATACCTTTCCCACTTAGCCTCTAAGGTTTACTTAATCGTCAGAAAAAACTTTCTAAAAGCCTCCAATATCATGCAACGCCGTGTCAATGAAAATCCTAATATAGAAATCTTATTTGAAACTCAGGCCGAAGGATTGTTCGGAGAAAACGGAGTGGAAGGAGTACATTTGGTTAAAGGCAAAGACACAGTGCATGAAGAGCGTTACGATTTACCCATAGACGGATTTTTCCTTGCCATTGGACACAAACCCAATACAGATATATTCAAACATTCCATTACCCTCGATGAAAACGGATATATAGTTACAGCACCTCACACAACCGAAACTAACATAGAAGGTGTATTCGCTGCCGGAGATGTCGCAGATCCCCGGTATAGACAGGCTATCACTGCGGCGGCATCGGGTTGTAAAGCGGCAATGGATGCCGAACGATATCTTATAAATAACAGCCTATAAGGACACTTTTTCTTTATACAAATAAGGAGCGTAAATGATTTTTTCGCTCCTTATTTTTTATTGATATAAATCCCGATTTACTATTAAATATTATAGTTTTTCCTCTTTTAAGGAACAATGTATCAATTTTTTATATATTTTTGTGCTGTAAAACATAGTTATAAGGCAAATGGTTAAAAAAAGCATATTAGAATCCATACTACAACAAGAAATGTCTGATTTTTGGGCTCTACTTGAAAATGAGGAAAAACGCATTATCGCCGAAAACTTTAAAATTCAGAATTTCAAAAAGAATGAAATTATTTACAGTGAGGGAGAAGATCCCGCACAACTAATGTGCTTATTAAAAGGTAAAGTAAAAATTTACAAAGACGGAGTTGGGGGCAGGAGCCAAATTATTCGATTAATTCGACCGGTTCAATATTTCGGCTATCGGGCATATTTCTCTCGCGACCCTTATGTAACGGCAGCAGCAGCCATTGAAAATTCTATTGTGGGATTCTTGCCCATGCCGTTAGTAGAAGAACATATTCGCAAAAATAACGGCTTGGCTTGGTTTTTCATTAAAGAACTATCCAACGATTTAGGCATTTCGGATGCCCGCACAGTTAATCTCACACAAAAACATATTCGAGGACGATTAGCCGAATCCTTATTGGTACTTAAAGAAAATTACGGTGTCGAAGAAGATGGACTTACACTCAACATCTATATGGCTCGTGAAGATTTAGCTAACTTATCGAACATGACCACATCTAACGCCATACGCACCCTATCGAGTTTTACAAACGAAAAAATCATAACAGTCGATGGCCGACGCATACAAATTATAGATGAAGAACGGTTACGAAAAATTAGCAAATTCGGATAATATCCCACTTGGGCTATAATAAGTAAAACAAAGCACTCTCGACAAATTTGTCGAGAGTGCTTTGTTTTACACAGATTAATTATTCCAACTCAAACGCGACCTTCGATCTTATATCACTCGAAGAGGCTCCTATCAATATTTCGAACTTCCCGGGTTCCGCAACCCAGGCATGTTTCTTATCATCGAAATAAGAGAGTTTCGACTCGTCTATCTCAAACTCTACGATTTGACTTTCTCCCGGTTGCAAATCAACTTTCTTAAATCCTTTCAATTCTTTCTTCGGACGGGGCAAACTCGATTTCAAATCACTCACATACAACTGAACGATTTCTGCCCCAGATCTATTGCCTGTATTGGTTACAGGGATACGAACCCGGAGGCTTTCACCTTGTTGCACGACGTTCTTATCGATCTCGGCTTTACCATATTCAAATGTCGTGTAGCTCAATCCGTGACCGAAACTGAACATCGGTCGTATTTTCTTGTGAAGATCGCTCCAACGATAGCCTACAAAAATATCGTCTTTATAAATTTGTTGGTGATTCAACCCCGGATAAACAATCGAATCATTGAATGAATGAGCATGATAATCTTCCAATTTGGCATACATACTGAACGGGAGTTTTCCAGAAGGATTGACATCGCCCACCAATATAGAAGCCAATGCGTTACCGGCTTCACTACCGCAATACCAACCTTCGACGATGGCAGGGACCTGGTCTATCCACGGCATTGCCACACTGTTTCCCGAAATCAATACGACTATCGTGCGGGGATTGGCCTGAGACAAAGCCTCGATAACTCGGTCTTGACCATAAGGAAGCCCATACGATGTGCGATCTCCACCTTCACAATCTTGGTGGCTATTTTTATTCAAACCGCCGACAAAAACGACATAATCGGCCGACTTCGCTTTATTTACAGCTTCATCGAGCAGTTCATCGGCAGACCGAGATTCAGCAAGATTGACTTTGGAAACCACCCCATTATAAGATCCATCGATGTTACCGACATATCCACGAGCATATATTACCTCAGTAGCCTCTCCGACTCTTGCCTTCAATCCGTCCAATGGGGATATCTCATATCGTGCTTTCAACGAAGAGCTTCCGCCACCCACCGTCATCATCTTTATCGCATTCTCTCCGACAACCAAAATGCGTTTGGTTTCGGACAAACGAATGGGTAATACATTGTTTTTATTCTGTAACAACACAATGCCTTCCTCGGCGATTTTACGAGCAGCAGAAGCATGAGCCGGGGTTTTGAAAGAGCCGTAAGGTCTGTTACGATTCATCGTAGTACGAAACATCAGACGCAATATATTTCGAACTTTGCCATCGACAACAGATTCCGGAATCGTCCCGTTTTTCAACAAATCAAGAAACGGTTGTGCCAAATAGTAATTGCTATACGCATCTCCTTTACCATTCGTCAAACCATCTGTCCAAGTCCCGAACTCCATATCCAAACCATTATAAGCAGCCTCCATCGTATTGAATACTCCACCCCAATCCGATACTACGACACCATCAAATCCCCATTCTTTTCGGAGAATATCGTTCAACAAATATTGGTTATGACAACAATATTGATTCTTATAACGATTGTAGGCTCCCATAATAGACCAAGCCTTTCCTTTCTGTACAGCAGCTTTAAACGCTGGAAGATAAATTTCATATAAAGCCCGGTCATTAACCTCCACATTGACAGCATGCCGATCGTATTCCTGATTATTCAACGCATAATGCTTCACACAGGCTGCTACCCCGTTAGACTGTACCCCTTCGATATAAGGAACCACCATCTCCGAAGCTAAATAGGGATCCTCTCCCATATATTCAAAATTACGACCATTCAACGGAGTACGGTAGATATTGACACCCGGTCCCAATAATACATTCTTATTTCTATATCGCGCTTCCTCGCCTATCGATTTGCCATACAACAGAGCCATCTCAGGATTCCAAGTCGCTGCCAAACAAGTCAATGCCGGGAATGCCATACAAGAATCGTTCGTCCACCCTGCTTGGTCCCATTCGTCCCAAATGACCTCGGCACGAATTCCATGAGGACCGTCGGTCATCCAATTTTCGGGCAATCCCAAACGAGGCACTCCCGGTGAACTGAATTTGGATTGTGCGTGGCACAATGCCACTTTTTCTTCGAGCGTCATTCTCGACAGAGCATCCTCTATTCGGTCTTCCATCGGCTTGGTTTCATCAAGATAAACAGGTGTTTGAGCGGCCACTGTACCCGATAACGAAAAAATGGCTACCCATACTAAATTTTGAAAAAATTTCATGGTAAAATATTAAAATGTTAGAGATATATTAAATTTGCAATAAAGGTAAATATAATTTGAGTATTCGGCAAGACAAGTTAATACAAATACATTTTTATTACTATCAAAATAAAATCATAAATTTTATATTTCTAATTCTTTCTCAACGAAGAAAAAGGACTAAATATTCCGTATAACTTTTCCCGAAGACGTCTCCTTAAACTTCTGCACATACAGCACTTTACGCGGGAACTCATATTTATTTACTTTTGCCCGAATCTTTTCCAGCAATATTTTTTCTTGTTCCAGAGACAAAGCCTCGCCTTCTATAACGAGAGCAACCGATTCACCCCATTTCAGGTCGTCACAAGACGTTACAAAAAAACGGCGTGTAAACAGACCTGCTATTTTCTTTTCGATCAACTCTGGAAAAACCTTTATCCCTCCCGTATTGATCACATGGTCATACCGTCCTATCCATCGAAAATTCCGAGAATCTACCAACTCAACCACATCGTTCGTTACAAACTCTTTTACAGAAAAGTGCGGAGCGTGAATGATTAAACAATTTCGTTCATCTATCGAAAAAGATATACCACCCAACGCACAATATAACGACAAAGAGTCACCGATACGGCGTAATGCGACATGCGAAACTGTCTCGGTCATACCATAAGTAGCATACATATCGACAGGAAGTTTTTCCAGCTCCACCTCAGTACCGGGAGATAAAGGTGCACCACCTATTATCAGAGACGTTATACGAGAAAGTCTTGATTTCTGCATCGTACTTTTCAAAGATTCGACTACTTGCGCCGGAACCATCGCGGCAAAATCGATAGGCTCGTCTATTGTCGTCAAAGGCAACGACGAAGGAGTTACGACCAACAAATCAGCACCGGATAACAAGGCTCTTACAATCATCATTTTACCGGCAATATAATCGGGCGACAGGCATAACAACATTACCGAACGACAGGTAATATCGAAAAAGTCATTGGTCAACCGTGCCGAAGCCTCCATATCTCGTTTCAGTAATCTTACCGGCTTTGGAGTTCCGGTCGATCCCGAAGTATGTCCCCAAACAAAATCGGAAGGTGCGAACCACTCATCGAGAAAAGCAGCCACTTCGGGTGTAGAAGCATTGAGTATCTCTTCTCGATTACGACAAATACGATGATTTAGCCTTATTTCCATGAATCCATCGAAAAAATCCAAGTTTTATCAGGATTATATCTCAACTCATCTCCTATCTGCTCCAACGGTGACGGTATATTATTGGTGTACAAAGCTCCCGGTCCCAATCCCTGAGGCATATTTATAGGCAATGTCGCCGTCCATTGCGCAATTGCATTCAATCCCACATTCGATTCCAATGCCGATGTTATCCACCAACCCACACGACAATTCCGAGCAAATTCGATCCACTCTTCCGCACCCGAAAATCCCCCTATCAAAGAAGGCTTCAAAACGATATATTGCGGAGAAATCGTCTCCAATAACGCTAATTTCTCGGTGGAATCGGTTATCCCGATTAATTCTTCGTCAAGAGCTATCGGTAGAGGAGTTTCTTCGCACAACCGAGCCATCGCCTCCCATTGTCCGGCTCGTATGGGCTGTTCTATCGAATGTAAATCATAAGCCGAAAGACGTTGCAAATGTTCCAATGCATCATAAGGAGAGAACGCACCGTTGGCATCGACCCTCAACTCTATATCCTCCCGGCGATATCGTCGCCGAATTGCAGCCAGCAATTCACATTCATCATCGAAATCTATCGCTCCAATTTTCAACTTAATACAAGAGAACCCGGCCGCTAATTTCTCATCGATACGGGAAGCCATAGTGCGCTTATCGCCCATCCATATCAATCCGTTTATTTCAATCGCTTGTTTCCCGGCAGTAAACTCAGACGGGTAAATCATGCGTCGTCCGCCATGCTGCAAATCGAGTAAGGCGGTCTCCACTCCAAAACGGATAGAACTCCATGTAGACAAATCTATTTCATCTATTCGGTCGATACCCCGACAAACCGTTTGCAACATAGCTTCATAATCAGGACGATCGTCTGCTCCCAATCCCTTAAACAGTGCACATTCTCCTATCCCGAAACAATCGGGATTATGCTCGTCCCACACTTTCAAGAAATAGGTCTCCTTTTGCGTGAGAACGCCCCGAGAAGTTCCGCTAGGGACTTTGAAATGAAGTATATAAGGAGTATAACTTGCCTTTAACATCTATCCGGGGAATTTGGGAAATTTCTGGAAATCGGGGTCTCTCTTTTCAAGGAAAGCATTCTTGCCCTCCTGCGCCTCCTCCATGAGATAATACATGAGAGTGGCATCACCGGCAAATTCCATCAAACCCCGCTGCCCGTCAAGTTCGGCATTCAACGCCCGCTTAATCATTCGTATAGCCATCGGGCTACGTTTCAATATCGTTCGACACCATTCGATTGTCTCTTCCTCCAATCGGTCGAAAGGAACAACTTTATTGACCAGCCCCATTTCTTCTGCCTCTTTCGCTGAATATTGGCGACATAGGAACCATATTTCGCGCGCTTTCTTCTGCCCTACGATACGAGCTAAATAGGACGAGCCGAATCCTCCATCGAAACTTCCCACTTTCGGGCCAGTCTGTCCGAATCGAGCGTTCTCCGAAGCGATTGTCAAATCACATACCACATGCAACACATGCCCGCCTCCGATCGCATAACCGTTGACCATAGCGATAACCGGCTTGGGAATGGAACGTATAGCTTTATGCAAATCCAAAACATTTAACCTCGGGACACCGTTTTCATCGATATAACCGCCAATTCCTTTCACTTTCTGGTCTCCACCGGAACAAAACGCTTTGTCTCCCGCTCCCGTCAGAATGATAACGCCAATATCGGAACGTTCCCGACAAATAGACATGGCATCGAGCATCTCACAATTCGTTTGCGGACGAAACGCATTATATACTTGCGGGCGGTTAATCGTTATCTTCGCGATTCCATCGCAATAATCGAAAAGTATATCCTCATACTCCTTAATCGTTTTCCAATCTATCTGTTCCATATTCTTATATTTTTAAATTTAATCATTATCATCATTGCCTCGACCGGCGGAAGTATCCCCGCAAAACCTCGGCATTATAAACATTCGGGGTGTGGACCGCCAGTATAGCCGGCCGATCTTTCTCGGCAAAAAAGAGAGAAAGTACCTCTGCGGCCGATTTTTCATCATTGAGCTCGAAATAACGAAGTCCGAACAAATCGGCATATTTCTCGACCGAAATATCTCTATGTATTTCAAAACAAGTTTCCAGTTCGGGCAAATCGGACGTCGGTTTAATAAATCGAAAGATTCCCCCACCCCCATTACACATTACGATAATTTTAAACCGGGGAGAAAGATAAGTCGATGATAACCCATTTACATCATACGAAAAGCTCATGTCTCCCGTAATCAATACTGTCATCTCCTCACCCACACAAGCCGCACCCGCAGCGGTCGAGGTGGAGCCGTCTATACCGCTCACGCCCCGATTACAATCGCTCCGCAACACCTGTTCGCACTTGAACAACTGGGCATAGCGTACCGTAGTACCGTTGGAAAGCTGCAATGCTGTTCCCGGCGGAATCGCAGGTAATATCAATGAAAATGCTTTCAAATCACACCACCCGACATGAGCGATATAATCGTCGTGCAAACGAGTAGCAATCACCTCTTTCCTATGCCACAGCATCGAGTAGTCGCTCTCTATCGGGAATACACTTCGAGACAATACCTCTAAAAACGATGCAGCCTGAGAATCGATATGGCAAGTCAACGATTGCATCGTATCTACTACATGATCGCCTTGTGATATACGCCAATGCAACTTGGGCTTATGCTGCCGTAAAAAAGCCTTTATCATACGCGACACCAATGATCCGCCTAATGTAATGAGCAAATCGGGTGCATAATCTTCCCATTCCGCTTTATCGATTACCGAATAAACCCTATCGATCGTAGGTATCAAATTCTTCCCCCTCACATTGGCTATGCTTTCGGTAAGAACGACAACCTGCGGCAATTCCGCTAAACGTAAAAGAGCTTGACTCAACTGCTCGTCAGGCTGTGAGAAAGCCACTAAAACCAACACCTTTCGAGCCGACATAAACTCATCGCACAAAAGTTTCATAGATTGCTCATCGGGAATATTCGACGAAGGTATGCGAGTAACAAAACGCTCCCGTACGGAAGGCATATCCATTTCTTGCGTGAGCGGCTCGGAAACAGCGATATTAATATGAACAGGGCCCTTTTCTCCCGACAATGACGTTAACAAAGCGTCGTTTATACAACGATTGAAGTACCACCCGTCCATCGGCAGAGACAGTTCCGCCCGTAAATTATACGAACGTTTCACAAAGTGGGACAAAGCGCCGTACTGCCGCAATGTTTGACTATCGTCCTGATCGATCCACTCCATAGGACGATCCGCCGAAATAACTATCAACGGAATATGTTGGTAATAGGCCTCGGCAACAGCCGGCGCATAATTGAGTAACGCTGTTCCCGATGTACAAACCAATGCCACCGGTTCACCGCTACGTTGCGACATACCCAATGCCATAAAAGCCGCTGTACGTTCATCGACAACGACATAGTCCTGTATATCGGGTGTACGCGAAAATGCCATTAATAAAGGAGCATTTCTCGATCCGGGCGACAGAACGACACGCTTTACACCATGCTCCGCCAAAAGTGTGACAATAATATTACAGCCCTGTTTATCGGTCGTTTTCATATTCACTCTACTTATAACCATTGATAATCGACAGCAAAGTCTGCGCTTTCGCCTCGGTTTCTTTCCACTCTCTTTCCGGATCCGATTTATCGGTCAAACCTCCGCCGACATACAATCTCAATCGGGAATCGTCTACTTCCATGCACCGAAGATTGACGAACAAACGAACATGCTCACCAAACATAGGGCCCAAATAACCGCCATAATATCTGCGCTCATGCGGTTCTACTCGACGAATCCATTCCATCGCAAGTTCTTTGGGATACCCACCCACAGCTGGCGTAGGGTGAAGCACCGACAATATCTCGGCCAATCTCCCGTTTGCCGAACCGACTTTCAGAGAAATATCAAACAGTGACAGGTCACGGGTATCCTTTCCATCCAGATAGACGGAGCCGGTATAAGTCCCCTCATGATAATGGGGGATCAAGCCGTTAAACAACCGGGTCATGGTTGTTTTCCCACAGCCGGAAGTCCCGCAGAGCAGGACAAAAGAACCGTCCTCAATAGTGCAGGAAATATGTTTCAAAGCGCCACCGGCCTGCCTCTCACTGTCGGGTAGGGTACTGGCAGGATAAGAAAAGGACACATCTTGACATTCAATCATTTCCTTCACCCCCTTACGGCAAGCACATAGATTTGCGCTGCAAATGCTCCCAGACAGATCAGCAGGAAAATAACATCCTGCACATGAAAACCCAGCTTACAGATATTCGTTCGTTTTACCGGGCCTCCCAATCCCCGCGTAAGGGCTGCCTGGGACAGTTCCTCTCCGATTTTGACGGAGCAGATCATCATTGGGACAATCCGATACTCTAAAATCGCACCGACTTTTCCACCACCAAAGCGGACGCCACGCATCCGCATGGCGTCCCCAATAGCGCTCCATTCTTCCGCAACCGTGGGAAAGAAGCGAAACATCACAGACATAGGAATGGTGATCTGCTGCGGCAGGTGGAGCCGTTCCATCGCCGCAACAAATTCGCTGACCGTGGTTGTAGTTACCACGAAATATCCCATGACCACGCTGGGGGTGAACCGCAGAAGAATACCAACGACGGCTACTGCGATGTAGTTTGCTACGCCGGTCAGTCGGGACAGGCCGAACATTTCCAGGCACAGACTGCCTCCAAAAATCAGGATATAGAGAACAGCGCCTTTCCATTTTCTGGCCGCTGACAAAAGTAACAGCGGGATTGCCGCCAACACGATGATGTAATACTGCATGATACCTTCATACGAACCGCCTAAAATAAAGACAGCTATGGTAATCAGTACCGCCAGTTTTGTCCGGGGGTCTAATAAAATTCCGCTATTGTTTTTTTGACTTGCAAGAAGTTCACGGCTCATTACACAATTCCCGCCCGCTCAAAGTGCTTTTTGAAAATCTTCCGTCCGATCAGGCCGCCGACAAGACCACTGACGAAAGCAGCAATAAGCAGTGCCGGCAAAATCCAGTCTGGCATATAAGCCATGAGCGTGTCGGCATATTCCTGACCATAGCCGGGGAGCAGGCTCTGGTAGTAAGCGTCACGCGTCACAACGATGGGAATAAACGCCCCGATTACCCACATGGAAAAAACGCCGTGGATCAGCACTTCACGCTTGGCGTTCTTGTAGTCACAGGCTTTCATCATAAAATCGGAAATCAGCCCGAAAATCAGCCCGGTAGGGATGCACCACCAGCCCATGCCGGTCAGCAACATAATGATACCGAGCAGCACCCCGCAGATGGTAAGCATACCGAATTTTTTGATTTTGGAGAAGAACAACATCATCGGAATACCGCCCACAAGCGGCACGATCACGCTGATAAGCGGAATGAAAATCGGGATAAAACCGATGGACGCCGCAGCGAAAATGACGATAAAATAAATCGCCGTGAAAATACCGATATTGATGAGATCCTTTCCTTGCAATTTGTTGTTCATTGCGAAACCTCCTAACATGATTACTTTCGTCTTGATTAGTTCTTGCTAACCGACCCTAATGATAGCATAAATTCAGCTGTGCTTCTATGCACATATCGGTATTTTAAGCCCGTATAGCAAGGAGCTTTTTCGCTCTACCAGAATATCCATTGACCAGGAGTTTTCTCGCAGGTATAATACTATCAGCGATTTTGCGTGATGAAAGGGGCGAAGCAGTTGCGTAACATGATATACAACATTTTAGAAAACAGCGATGCTGTTTCTGGTGTGACCTTGAAAAACAGTCCAAATAGCAGCACATTGCTTTTGGATCGGGCAGATGGCAAGGGACGCATGACATTCCATACGCTCTTTCCGGGGCTGACTTTGGCTTTTATTTTTGTAAACGCTCCCGTATGGCCGGAGTCGGATGAAAATTCAAATCTAAAGCCTTTGCTGATTAACTATTGCGTTTCGGGCAGAAGTGAATTGCTTCTGGATGACGGCTCCTACATTTACCTGAAGGAAAATGATTTTTGTGTCAGCGAACAGACCGCACAGAAAGAATATATCTTTCCCACACGGCAATATCAGGGCATAAAAATATACTTTGACCTGCCACTTCTTTTACAGTCCTGCGGTGAACTTTTGAAATCTTTTTCACTTGACCTCCCTACGCTGGAAGAAAATTATTGTGGCAATCATAAGACATATATCAACGAAGCGGATAGTGAACTGGAAAATATATTTCAAAACCTCTGGCGGCTTTCTGAAAGGCCTTCTATCTTCCATTTGCAAATCTATACGCTTGAACTTCTCCACCGGCTTCTTAACATGGAAATCCGGCCTCCGAAAACTTGCGGCTTCTACACGGAAACACAGGTTGAAATTGCAAAAAGGGCGGCACAAATCCTTTCTGATGACCTTCGCCAGCACATCCCTGTAAGACAGATTGCAGAACGATTTTCGGTCAGTGAAACCAGCCTGAAAAATTATTTTAGAGGCGTATATGGACAAAATATATCCACCTGGCTGCGGGAAATCCGTATGAACGAAGCCGCAAGGCTTCTTTCGGACACAAAGCGTCCGATTGCCGAAATATCCGAACAGATTGGCTACTCTAATCAGGGAAAATTTGCAGCCGTGTTCAAAAAGCAGTTTGGTCTTTCTCCGCTGGAATACCGGCGGTCAAAGAATTTGGAAAACCGATAAGAACAAAGCCGGGATTTGCCACTTGTCAGCAAAATCCCGGCCTTTCTTATACCTAAAATCTCATGCGGAAACCAACTCTTGAAAAATTATTTCCTCCGCCTGCGCCTTCAGCAGTCCGGGAACGCTGCCGACAACCGCGGCGCTGCCCAGCAGGGCGGCGCTCTTCTTCAAAAATTCACGACGAGTCTGCATCTGAATAACCTCTTTTTCGTTCCGCATTTTTTGCGGTGTAATACCATTTATTATACACGACGGGATGGGATTGTCAAGACTTCAACAAAATCTCGGCGTAGAATTTGCCGTCGCTTCTTTGTGAGGTTTGACAACTGCACCTTCATTTTCTTGTGATTATGGGGAAAAAGAAAAGAAGAATGCAGCGCGGGCTTCACATGCGGTCAGTCCATCCGAACCGCCAGCACCGCCATATCCTCCCGACCGGGCAGCGTGAGCACGACACGCCCGCTTACGCCCGTTTGCAGCGTCTCGCGGGTCATATTCCATGTGTCCAGCACCTCGACCCGGTATCTATGCGCCGGCGGCAGCTTGATGATTTGCTCCCGAGCGGTTTGCTGACCGTAATACCACAGATAAGCGTCCTCCGCGCAGTGCGCCGCCCAGAGATGCTCCCCGCAAAGCAGCATGTGCCGGTCGGGCGGAGCCATTCGCGACAGGCTGGCAAGGAAGGGGCGAATCCAGTCGGGACGCTGCGCTTCGTCCTGCCGCTCGGCCTCCTCCCATACGCTTTCCAGCGGCGACAGGAAGCCCGGAAGCTCCTCGATGACGCGGCGCAGAAACGCGATGCGCTTCGGGCTTTCGCCCTTCAGGACGCCGCCGCGTGCCCACCACAGCACGTCGTCCGGCGACAAAAAGGTTTCGCCGTGCGTGCAGGCGCCGCCGCCAACATAGCAGCGCCAGAAGCGCCGAACCATCTCCTGACCGGATATGCTTCCCCAGATATGCGGCAGGTCGCCTTCGTAGCAGCATTCATCGATGACGACGGGCTTGCCGTATTCGCGCAGATAACGAGGAATTTCCGTCAGCGCCCGAGTCTGGATGGAGGCATGGGTCACGTCTTTTCTTTTGAAGTCCCAGAAGCAGAAGCAATTATGGCAGGACAGCAGGTGATGATACGGATCGCAGGAGGCGACAAAGGCTTCGAGCGCCTCCCAGTCCGCAAGCGTTTTCTTCGGCATACACAGGTCGTATTCATTGGCCAGCGACCACCAGATTTCCGGCATGGCGGACAGGCGGCGGAGCAGATAGTCTAAATAACGGAAATTATCCGCCTGCGGCATGGCGGCAAAGCCCCAGCAGTCATAGGGGTGGAAGAGAATCAGGTCGAGCTGAATGCCCAGCGCGGCGATGCGGCGAAGGATGCGTTCCAGACGCTGATAGAAGGCGATGCTTGGACGCGATGTGTCCCATAAGCCGTCCTCGCGGCGCGCAAAGGCGTACAGCGGCGGCTCATTGTGGTTGTAGTCGTAATCCTTGGGAAAAACGCACAGGCGGAGCTTATTGAAGGGCGCGGCGGCAAGGGATTGCAGCGTTTGCTCCACCAGCGCGTCGTCCTGCGAGATAAGCGCATAGACGGTTGTGCCGAAGGGAATATAAGGCGCGCCGTCCGCAAAGGCAAAGTGCGTGCCGACGGCGCGGACGATTCCGTGCGCCTCCGGGGAGGACGCTTCGCAGACAATTTCGCCCTCCGCCGTGACCGCGCCGCGGACTTGATAGCGATAAACGCCGGCATATTGCGGCAGGAAGCGCACGACATAAACGCCCCGCCCGTCGCTTTCCCCGTCATAGAAGCCCTTGACCGTCAGGGACTCCTGCGCGCAGGAGAAGGTGGCCGTCAGGTCGATCTGCGCCCACGCGTCCGGCAAGGTCTCTCCGCCGAAGCGCAATTCAAACGTTTCATACTGTTTCATGTTCATGTGTTTTTCCCCCTCCTGCCTTTCGTTGAGCCATGCACCACGCGAAGCCGTCCGCACAGCGCTTCTCTGCGTCCTGAAAGTGATTTCCAACGTTCCATTGCAGCGTATGCCGCACGCCCCGCTCGCTGAGCCGTGCGTCCTCCCGTCGGATGGCGTCGCCGACGCTCGCAAGCACGGGATTGCGGCTCTTTTCCTCCCGGTCGCCCAAGCTGAGGTAGACGACGCGGCTGCGAAGCGCGTGCTGATCCGCATATGCGCGCCAGCCGGGAAACCAGACGGAGGGCGATACCGCGGCGACGGCTGCGAAATCATCCACCTGCGCCGCGCTCCACAGGCTGAACAGCCCCGCC
>ERZ779649.1385-NODE-1385-length-14038-cov-1.584710_pt1 | contig 14038 bp, 16 predicted proteins | sample MGYA00511882_ERZ779649 | MGnify/ENA primary metagenome ERZ779649 (study PRJEB29588, sample SAMEA2157793) | human gut metagenome | biome: human gut; feature: human-associated habitat; material: faeces | place: Denmark | collected 2008/2010 ... | reverse complement strand
GTGCAGCGGCTGGAGCTGGAGCAGCAGGAGCGGCAGCAACAGGGGCTGCGGCTACAGGAGCAGCAGCGGCACTTCCGCCGACTTCTTCAACTGCAACGTCATAAGCTTTTCCGTTTACTGTAATATTATATCTTTTCATCTTAAAAAACCACCAATCTTTTTAATTTGATATGTTTATCACAACTGAATATTGCTGTGTTTCTTAGGCAGTCTGGAAATTCTCTTTCCAGCCATTACCTCGATAGAATCCATAAGTATCTGTCTGATCTCGTTCTTAGCGATTATGCCGTCAACACAGCCGTTCTTTGCAGCAACAGCAGCAGAGGCATTTTCCTTAGCAAACTTATCAGCAAGAGCGTTTCTTGCAGCAGTAAGATCAGCAGCACCCTTAAGCTCGTCATGCTGGAGGAACTCAACAGCAGTTACAGGAGCAAGTGCAGAGATAACAGCGGTATCAAGAGCAAATGACAGATCAGCATTTGAACCCTTACCAGCAAGTGCAATAAATGCAGGACCATAAGCCTTACCTGTAACAACAGCAAGTTTAATAGTAGTAGCCTCAGCGTAAGCGTGGCAAAGCTTTGCCATATCCTTAACAGCGCCGTAAGCTTCAGTTTCATCATCAGCTTTGAAGCCCTCAGTATCAACAAAAGTTACAACAGGGATAGCGTAAGCGTCACAAGTTCTTACAAATCTTGCGATCTTTGAGCAATCAGCAGACGTAAGCTTGTCGCCTGTCTTGTTAGTAGCAACAACGCCGACTGTAGCACCGCCAAGTGTTGCAAGTGCTGTATAAGAAGCCTTGCCATACTCAGCATTAAGCTCAGTTACACTGTCGCCATCGCAAACAGCCTTTGCAATGCCATCAGCGTCATCTCCAACAGCCTCAGTTGGATCAGCAAATTCATACATTGGTACTGGTGAAAGGTTGTTCTGTGGAAGTTTTGTAAGTATATTCTTTGCAGCCTCAACAGCAGCCTTATCGTCCTCACAAACAACAGCAGCAGTGCCGTTTTCAGCAGCATTTTCAGCAGAGTTCTTTATGTTTGCGTTTGGTGCAACATAAAGCTCAGCATCCTTTGCGATAACAGTGAAGTCAGCAGACTCAGCGAGCATTGCTGCACAGCCTGCACAAGTGCCAGCGACAACAGCTATCTGAGGAACAACACCTGAAAGGTTAGAAGTCCACATAAGCAGTTCACCATAAGCATTGAGAGCCTTTGAACCGTCGCTTACGTCAGCACCATAAGAATCGAATATTCCGACAACAGGAACTCCTGTCTTAGCAGCAAGGTCATAAACCTTTGCTATCTTCTTTGCCTGTGCCTCTGTCAAAGCACCGTCCTTAACAGTCACGTCCTGAGAAAAAGCATATACAGGATTACCCTCAACATAGCCAAAAGCAGTAATAACTCCAGCAAGGGAGTCACCCGCAGCAGCATAAGCGTCAAGCTCTGTAAATTTTCCTTCGTCAAACAAATATGTCAGCCTGTTTCTTGCAGCAGTAGGAGTCTGTGACGCAGCTTTAAGCTCAGCAAGAGTAGAAATTGAATCAGACATACAGTTTCCTCCATTCAAATAATTTTTGTGATAAAATAACGCAAAACTACTGGATTTTATCATATTTATACACTTAATATTATACTATTTTTTTGCCGAATTTACAAGAGTAAATTGACCTATTTCCGCATATTTTACGTTTAGTAGCATAATCAATATCGATACACGCATATTATTAAGCATTTTGCACAATAGCAAAGGGCCTCCTGACAAAAAGAGACCCTCGATGAGCGTTATTTTTTGGTGATAGCATTTCTTAAAGCCCTTAGCTCGTCAGGTTTAAGCTCTCTATACTCACCTGGTTTTAGCATGCCCAGTTTAATCGGACCGATGGCAGTGCGCTTTAGTCTTGCGACTTCAAGTCCCACAGCTTCGCACATTTTTCTTATCTGACGGTTCCTGCCCTCATGGATAGTCATTTGAAGCACAACCCTGCCAGGCTGTTTGTCGAGCACGACAACTGAACACTCCTGCGTCATTTTGCCGTCTATTTCAACTCCTGAAGCAAGCTTTATGAGTTGCTCATCGTTTATGTCAGGTCTTACTGTAACACGATAAGTCTTAGCGATATGCCTTGAAGGGTGCATGATATCATTGGCAAAGTTTCCGTCGTTTGTAAAAAGCAACAGTCCCTCTGAGTTCTTGTCAAGTCTGCCGATAGGATAAACTCTTTCAGGCACTTTTGTGATAAGTTCAGTTACGCACTTTCTATCAAGCTCATCGCTCATTGTGGTAACATATCCTCTTGGCTTATGGAGCATGATATAATAAAGCTGTCTTTTCTTGGCAACATATATTTTTTCCCCGTCAAGGGTGATTATATCCTTGCCTGCCAAAGCCTTGTCGCCAAGCTTGCAAGGTCTGCCATTGACCTTTACCCTTCCCTCTGAGATATACTCCTCTGCCTTTCTTCTTGAACAAACACCACTGTCAGACATTATTTTCTGTATACGAATCTTTTCCATATTTTCTCCTTATTTATGTACGGCTCACATTGAGCCGTTATGCAAACAATTTTTTCAGCTTATCTAGATAATAGTGGAATATATCTGGCTTTTCAGGCTCTGCAAGCATCGCATCTTCCACCGCCGTGATATCCGTTCGGGCTATTTCCACATCATTGTAGTAAAACAATGCCAGCCCTATTTTATCTCCACTTTTCACAGGCGCATAAACAAACCTTGGCAGATATATCTTTATCTTGACTTTGTAAGCCCTGCCGTTCAAAAGCACAGCACTTGCATGCCCTACCTTACATTTCACACTGTCGCTCACTCCGCCAACAACTGCAACATCAAAACTACTTTTATCCAATGGAAGCTTCTGTTTAGATACAAAATCAAAGCAATAATCATAGAGCTTTGAGTGATCATTCCAATCATCAGGAGCATTCAAGGTAACGCATATAAGCTCTTTATTCTTTCTGTCACAGGCTGAAACAAGACATCTCCTCGCCTTGTCCGTAAACCCCGTTTTTACGCCCACAATACCCTCACAGCTTTTTAAAAGCTTGTTTGAGTTAATTAGCCAGCGGTCATACGGTGGGGTTCCATAGCACAACTCAACCTTTTCAAGGTGACATATAGCCCTGAAATCTTCATTTTTCATTGCTTCCGCTGCAAGCTTTGCCATATCCGCTGCAGTGGAATAATGCTCATCTGTATCATCATCAAGCCCTGACGGCGTTACAAAATGAGTATCATTAAGCTCCAATTGTTCAGCCTTTTTGTTCATAAGCTGAACGAACTTGCCGATACTTCCTGCCACTCTTACCGCAGCAGCATTTGCAGCGTCATTTCCGCTTGGAAGAAGCATACCACAGCATAGATCGCGTAGAGTGACTTTGTCACCATCTTGAAGACCCATGGACGAGCCTTCGACCTTTATAGCTTCGCTGTCTACCACGAACTGCTTGTCAAGATCTTCACCACTTTCAAGCACAAGAAGCACAGACATTATTTTGGTAGTGCTTGCCATCGGACGCCTTTCATAGGCGTTTTTCTCGAACAGCACATCACCTGTTTCACCGTCTATAACTATAGCACTCTTCGCAGATATCTCACTGAGATCGTCAGCACTGACATTCATACAGCAAAAGCACATCATCATGACCGTACAAATAAATACCGTCACGCATTTCAAACAAACCACACCCTTAAAATCAATTTCAAGGATTAGTTTGCTCACTTGTGCTTTTAAAATTCAGTAAAATTATTCCTCGTCTTCGTCCTCGTCGTCAGACTTTTTGCCAAGAAAATCTGTTATCTTATCTATTACCTCAGGTACCATATTTATGATAGCGTTTTCCTTTGTCGCATTCATTGAAAGCTGTAAAAGCTTTGCTTCACCCTTGTAAACAGCGATAAAAGCGATAGGCTGGATAGTTACTCCTCCGCCTGAGCCACCGCCGAACGTTTCCTTTGTGCTTTTTGTTGGCAAGTCGGAGCCACCCGACGCAAAGCCTACTGATATCTTTGAAACTGGGATTATAGTAGTACCATCTGCGGTAACGATAGGCTTGCCCACAACAGTTTCGCAGTCTGCCATTTCACGGACCTTGTCCATTGCAGTTTTAACAAGTCCCTCGATCTTTGTACTTTCGCTCATTTTTCTCAACCTTTCGTATTTCAATTTGTTGCTTTAACTTCATTCTTCTTAGCCGCAAGCTCTTTACTGCGACGCTTGGCAGCACGCTTTTTCTTACGTCTGCCTGAAAGATATATTTTAAGAAAATTAACGCCCGTGCAAAACCCTATTGCTATCAAAGTGCTTGGTCTTACCCTGACTAAGGTATGAACGTCATATTCGAACTTTTTTTCATCAAAAATGCAGTTTACATCAGCTTTTTTAAGCTTTACTGTAAAAACACCCGCAAGTATTGCAATGGTATTGAAAAGCCCTGCCTGCACCTTGCCATATAGCATAGCCGCTTCGTAAGCGTCCTCTTTCCCAACGTCAAGAACTATCCTTGTGTCTGTAAAGCGTATAGCTTTCAGAAGCTTTTTGAAATATTTCCAGCCCATTGGAATGTAAGGCTTCACCTTTTTATACTGCGCTTTCAGCTCATAGAACTTGCTTTTTTTCTTTTCTTTAGATTTGGAAACCGGCTTCTTTTCACCCTTATCCTTTTTATGAAAAAGCTTTCCGACAAAGCCCTTTTTCTCCTGTTTCACAGTTATTTTCTCTGGTTTGTCCTCTGCACCAGCTTCAACATTAGTATCAGTATCAATATCAGAGATATCTTCCTGCTTATCCTCTACCTCAGCCACGCTGACATTTTCATCTGCTTCATTCTTTTCTATTTTTTCAGGCTTAGCTTCAACAATTTGCTCGGACACTTCTCCTGTTTTATCTGTCGTATCATCAGTCTGTGGGACAGGTAAGCTTTCTTCAATATTGTCCTCAAACTCCTCAAAATCATCAAAACTATCCTCAGGCAGTTCAGCTTTTTTTGATCTTTTCTGTTTTTTCTTCTTAGGCTTTCGTGGATAAATGTCAAAAAACATATACCGTACTTTAAGATCAAAGCCTTTTTTATTCAGATCTATCTGTGCCGTAATGGAAAAATGCAGCAGGATAACAATAAATGCTATAATACCAAGCAGTATCCATAAAACAATTATCGTTATCATCTCCCCTCACGGTCATACTTTATTCTTCCGTATCATTCTATTTTGTTATCTTATCAATGGTTATCTGCTCCTGCTTATCAGGGATAGGCGGCAGATCGTCCAGGCTTGACATCCTGAAACAACGGAGAAAATTGTCCGTCGTCTTGTATGCAATAGGTCTGCCAGGCAGGTCAAGTCTGCCTGCTTCTGCAAGCAAACCCTTATCCACGAGAGAATTTACAACTCCCGAGGAGTCAACTCCCCTGACGTGTTCGACAAAGCCCTTTGTTACAGGCTGATTGTATGCGACTATTGTCAGCGCCTCCATTGCCGCAGGGCTAAGAACGGAGTTTTTCTTTATCTCTAAAGCCGCTTTAATGAATGTCGCAAGCTCTTCTTTTGTGGCAAGCTGATATGACCCATTAAGGCTCAGAAGCGTAATTCCGCTTTCAGCCTTGCTGTATTTATCCGCCAAAGAGCCAAGAGCTTCCTCAAGCTGATCTTTGACGATACCAACTGCCTCGCATAGCTTCTCGCACTCCACAGGCTCTCCGCTTGCAAAAAGCACAGCCTCGACGGCTGCCTGTATATTTGAATGTTCCATAGATTATCCCTTTTCTTATTTTATCCGTAGCACCAGAAATTATTGTCTCCGTCATCGCCCACAGGTGAATATCCCCAATAATATCTTCTTTTTGCCCAATAGTTCGGCTTGAATACTGTATCAGGGGTGATATCCGCAAGCTGTTCGAACAGCCTTATCTCCTCCATAGTGGCTTCATCAGACTGTTCGGGCTCTGTCTTCGCCATAACAGGCTCGGTATATACATCAACACTGTCTATCTTTTCAGATATCTGCTCCATTTCTGCCATGACCTCCTCAGCTGACTTCACAGGAGCATACGCCGCAATGACTTCACCTGATATGCGCTCGGATTTTGCAGATATATACCGCTTTGACTGAGAAGCTTCTTCACGCTCTGCGTCAACATCAGCAACTTCTTCTATCTCATCTGCAGGCTCATCGTCAAGTATATTTTCTATAGGCTCAGGCTCGGGGACAGCTTCTGTCGTTTCGCTTTCGATAACAACAGGCTTATCGAAGTCGGACTCGACTTTTTTGTTCTTTGAAGCCTTGTTGAAAAAAATCTTTGAGTTATCGTCATTGAGAAATATCCTGCCAGACTTTGTAAGCTCCAATATAGCAAGAAAAGTAGCGACTTTCTCGCTTTTCTCCGTCATGCCGTCATAAAGGTCGCCCATATCGCATTCACCATGCTTATAAAGTCTTTTAAGGACATGGATTATCTTCGATGTGACCGATACTATCTTATGTGAAACTATCGGCTCGAACATCTTCGCTTTCAGCGGAACGCTCTCACGGGCTTTCTTTGATATGCCCATATAAGCGTCATAAAGGCACTGAGGGTCATGCTCACGGGTATAGGTCTTGTTTACAGGAAGCTTTATCGCCGTCCTTATAAAAACAAGGTCGCCAACGTAAACTTCACGGAGAGTCTGTGCCGCCTGTTTACACAGAGAATACTCGATGATCCTGCCTTCAAGCTCTTTTTTAAGCTCTTTTGACTCCTCGTCATGAGGCAAAAGCGAACAGGTCTTTATGTATATAAGGCGTGCCGCCATTTCAAGAAAATCAGCGGCATCCTCATAATCCTCGTGGTCAAGATCATTGATATAGTCCATATACTGTTCAAGGAGCAAAGATATCTCAATATCGTAAATATTCAGTTTGTGCTTGCTGATAAGGTGAAGAAGCAAGTCAAGCGGTCCTTCAAACATATCCAGCTTGAACTGAGCAGCACTCATTTACGTTTTTCCTTTCATGAACAGTTTTATTTCAAAAATATCGCTTTTAGTATAGGGTCAACCCAGAACGTAAGCTTATCCATTATCCAGAACATACCATTTTGCAACCAACCTATAGGCGTATCAAGAACGCCTGTTACAACAAGTATCATAAATGCAATAGCGATATAGTTCTGATACTGCGCCATAAAGCGATCTACCTTACTGCTTGTAAAGTAAGAAAGTATCTTCTGACCGTCAAGCGGCGGGATAGGTATAAGATTGAACACTGCAAGTCCCACGTTTATAGCTGTAAAGTAATATAATATAAGCGACACATAGTAAAGAGCTATAGAATAATGCACTATATAAAGCACATAGAAAAGCTTATAAAGAACTATTCCGATAAGTCCCATTATGATATTTGAAATAGGACCTGCGGCTGCCGTGAGTGCCATGCCCTTCCTATAATTCTTAAACCTGATAGGGTTTACCTGAACAGGTTTACCCCAACCAAAACCTATGAAGAATATGCACAATGCACCAATAGGGTCAAGATGTGCAAGAGGGTTAAGGGAAAGTCTACCCTGATAGCGTGGAGTATCATCCCCAAGCTTTGTTGCCGCCCATGCGTGAGCGTACTCATGGATAGGTATACACATGAAAATTACGATGAGCTTTGCACCGTAATCAAGAATTTTCTGCGGATCCATATTTTCATGACCTCCTGTCATTTCAAAACAAAATTACACAAATCTCAAGTGTAATTATACACTATTTTCAATGAAATTTCAAGGCATTTTGTCTTTATTTTTAATCGAAAACTATAAATATATACGATTTTACGGAAATTTCAAAAAAAATCTCAAAAAGCTCTTGCAATTTCTTTTCAGTTATGCTATAATATTTAATATTGTGAATAATAGTATTGCATTTTTAAGGGTAAAGGAGGTGCAGCGTAATGGCAAAATGCGAAATCTGCGGTAAGGGCGTTACTTTTGGTATCAAGGTATCACACTCACACAGAAGAACAAACAGAACTTGGAAGCCAAATGTAAAGAGAGTTAAAGCTGTTGTAAACGGCACTCCTTGTCACATTTACGCTTGCTCAAGATGCCTGCGTTCAGGTAAGGTAGAAAGAGCTTAATGCTTGAATATTCCAAAAAATCGACTAGCTTCGCTAGTCTTTTTTTTATGCTTTTTAAGATACAACAAAAAAAACGGAGCAGAGTGTCATACTCTGCTCCGATTTTTATTATGCAGCGTGTCTGCCAAATGTTCTCTTATTCTCAGGCGGTGCAAAAACAGAATTAGCACCTGACGATGAATTGTCACTGTTCATATTGTTGTTGCTGAAACCGTGGTCGGTCTTATATATCATATCATAGTAGATTATAGCATTGGAGATGTTAATTCGCTCCTCGGCATAATTAGAATAATTGCTGATATAATCCTCGTCCACAACACCATCGTTTATTCGTGCGTTACAAGAATCCTGACAGTACGTTTCATTCACAGTGGTCTTGAACAGACCCTGATCGTCGTCCATATACACTGGGTTAGGATCATCTTTATATACTTGATTGCATGACACCGCCGTTGCCACATTTTTGTAATCCGTAAGATCAAAATATGTGTTTTTCTGGCTATCATAGTAAACAGTATCTGTTACAAAATTGCCGTTTGGGAAGATAACAACATTTTCCTCGTTATCAGCAACAGAAAAGATATCATGACCAAGTGCATAGACATTTGAGAAGCCAAACATATTTCCAAGTGTTGGCTGAACGTCATACATACCCATTATCTGCTTGACCTCTGTAGGCTCATAGCCGCCGTCTTTCGACCATATTATGAACGGCACTTTTCTGTTAAGATTGTAGTAGAAATCGTCAACAGGAACATAGCCCTCGTCATCCTCAGTAAGAACAGAATCAGTAAATGGATCATAGTTGAAATATCGGTCATACTCCTCTGCCTTTATTTTTGCGTCATGGTCACCATAAATAACAACTACAGTGTTATCAAGAAGTCCTGCATTGTCAAGGTCTGTCATGAACTGACCGATAGCCTGATCTGCATAGTGAACAGACTTAAAATAAGATCCAAGCTTTGTACCCTCAAGGAACGGTGCAGATTTTTCCTCATACATCCCGTCCTCTTCGTTGTACATCTTATACTTGAAATCTACCTCATAGTCGCTCACACGCTCAATGTCAGTAAACGGCGTATGGTTTGTGAGCATAAGGAACGCACCATACCACTTATCATGCTCCTTGTTTATCTTCTCGATCTTTGGCACTGCCTGTCTGAAGAATGATTTGTCTGACAGACCAAGACCAATAGTTTCATCAATGTTAAAATCTTTGTTATAGTTAAAGAAATCATCATAACCAAGGGAATGATGTAGATTAAGTCTGTTCCAGTAAGAGCCGTTGTTGCCGTGCATACTGAAAGTATAATAGCCCTTCTTCTTAAGCATTTTCTGGGTAGTTGTGTAATCTCTGTCCCAATAGTTGATAGCAACTGTACCGCTTGAAGCTGGCATAAGTGAAGAAGCAAAGGTAAACTCGCTATCTGAGCTTGTTCCCACGCTCTCTTGAGCGTAGAAATTTGAGAAATAAAGACCCTCTCTCGCAAGCTTATTCATATTAGGTGTAAGCTCTTCTCCGTTAATATATGTATCCATACAGAATTGCTGAAAACTTTCAGCGTGGATAACTATAATGTTCTTACCCTTGAAAATATTTGTGTACTTGTTACTCTTTTCGGAAGTTTCTTCAGTCTTTGACTTATCGTCATAGAACTTATTGAAAACCTCCTCGCTTTCCTCGTAACCAAACATCATATTTATTTTCGCATGAGTGCAGGAAATAACATCGCTGAACTGATATGTGTAAAGACCAAAAGTGCCAAGAACATATTCTCTGTTCCACTGCTTAGCAAGTCTTGAATAATCAGTGCCGGTAAGTGTTGAGCAAAATATTCCTGCAAGACCTATGGAAACACAAAATGTTCCAAGAGCATATCCACGGCGTTTTCTCTTTTCCTTGACCTCGGTGATATAATCTCTTGTACGTCTTTTAAGAAGTATGTACACAACAATGATAACAGGAATATCCCACAGGAAAATAAGATCCTTTGGTTCCATGATGTTCTCAGTAACAGCGTCCATTACTCCGCCGAGCTGTGAAGCCGTTGAAATAAGCGACACTGAGATAAACGACTTATAATTTGTATAGTATATAGAATTTGCCGTACAAAGAATAGAAAAAATTATGGTGAGTACAAGCAAATATACAAATTGCTTTCTTGGCTTTTTAAACACATATGAAATTAGAGCAAGCAACAGTATAACTGCCATATCAGCCATGAGCGGTTTTATCTGGCTGTAATTAAACTTAACAGTAAATGCTCTAAGAAGAAATCCATTCAGAACAGATGCAAATACAAATGTTAGAAACAAGATGTTATCCTTCAGGTATCCGCCTATTTCACTGCGGATCTTTGTTATGACCTTATTCATTTATATCTCCTTTTCTATTTACTTTATTCAGTCGCAAAGAATATTGTATAATTTTTTCTGATAAAAGTCAAGCATATTAAAACCTTTTCAGTGAAATACACAAAACTTTCCTCAAACAAGCCAACTAATTTAAGGGCAATATTCCTTGAACAAAGTATATTTTACTCCCATTGAACCTTAATGTCAACAAATTAAGCTGAAATTTCAGCTATTTTTCACTTTTGTAATAATCGCGTAAAACAATTTACATTTTATGTATGTTCAAATAATTTAACTGTACAATAATCTCAATGTGCTTTTGTTTATATGGAATAAATATATTAAAATCGACAAAGTTTTTTGTCAAAAATCAAAAATAATTGAAAATAGTATAGAAATACATTATAATATGAATGTCTGAGCATAACAATGATCACGGAGGAAAACAATGATAAAACTTATTGCAACTGACATGGACGGCACTTTGCTTGACGATAACAAGCAGCTTCCCGAAAATTTTGACAACATAGTAAAACGGCTGTTTAATAAAAATATCAGATTTGTTATTTCAAGTGGCAGAAGCTACTGCACGCTAAAAAAACAGTTTTCTGAATATCTTGACGACATGACATTTATTTGCGACAATGGTGCATATGTTGTTGATAAAGGAAAACTTCTTTCGGTTTCAGTGTTGCCAAAGGAAACCGTTAAAGAAGCTGTTAGATTTTGCGACAAATTAGGACTTACAGTCCTTCTTTGCGGAAAAAATGGCACATGGCATAACTCAAGAAATGATAGTCAGCACCAAGAAATAGCTTCATACTATGTAAATCAAGTAAAGATGGAGGATCTCACCCTTGTTGACGATGATATTTTCAAGATAGCCGTTTTTGAAGAAAGCGGCATTGAAAATGACGGCTACAGCAAGCTTAAAGAACGCTTCGGCGAAAATTTCAACGTGCAGCTTTCAGGTAAATACTGGACGGATATAATGAATAAGGGCGTAACAAAAGGCACTGCACTGCGAACCATAGAAAACCGCATTGGAGTACGATATGAAGAAACCATGGCTTTCGGCGATTATCTTAACGATGTTGATATGCTCAACAATTCTTACTACAGCTTTGCAATGTCAAATGCTCATGAGTCTATTAAAAAGGTAGCAAATTTCATGACAGGCTCAAACAATGACAACAGCGTTATGAAAGAAATCGAAAAACACTGCCTTGCATAAATAAAACATAAACAAAGCGATCTGACCAAAAATCAGACCGCTTTTTCTTATAATCTCATTTTAAAATCATCATAGCCGAACTCTTTTATAAGCTCCAACTCGCCGTCAAGCTTTTGAAGATATATTGACGGCAAAGGCATTCCGTTGAAAGTGTTGTTTTTACACATGGAATATATAGCCATATCGCAGAAAACAAGCCTGTCACCCTCTTTAAGCGGCTTATCAAAGGAATAATCCCCGATTATATCTCCTGCAAGACAGGTCGGACCGCCAAGGCGATATGTGTAAGCCTTTTCGTCTGCCTGCCCTGAACCGATGATATTCGGTCGGTAAGGCATTTCCAGAACGTCAGGCATATGACAGGCTGCTGATGCGTCAAGGATAGCAAGATCCATGCCGTTTTTAGCCGTGTCTATCACCTCTGAAACAAGATGTCCTGCATTGAGTGCAACAGCCTCACCAGGCTCAAGATAAACCTGAACACCATATTTGTCATGAAGATAATTCACACACTCGATAAGGGTATCTAGGTCATAGTCATCACGGGTTATGTGATGTCCACCACCAAGATTTATCCATTTCATATTGTAAAGATACTTTCCGAACTTCTCCTCAATATGTGGTATCGTTCTTTTTAGCACATCAGAGCCTTGCTCACACATAGTATGAAAATGCAGACCATCTATGCCATCAATAAGACTGTCATCAAAATTATCTAAAGTTGTTCCGAGCCTTGAATTTTTGAAGCATGGATTGTAGATATCTGTTTCGATCTCCGAATACTCAGGATTGCACCTTATTCCACAGGATATCTTCCTGTCGCTTTTTTCAACAATGCCCTTGAATTTCTGCCACTGTTTTGGTGAGTTGAACACGATATGATCGCATATCTGAACAAGCTCATTCATGTCCTTTTCTGTGTATGCAGGAGAATAAACATGAACTTCCCCATCAAACTCCTCCCTACCTAGCTTAGCTTCATACAAGCCGCTGGCGGTAGTGCCTTTCAAGTGCTGTGATATCATAGGATATGTGCTATACATGGAAAAAGCTTTCTGTGCCAAAAGTATTTTGCAACCCGTTTTCTCCATGACATTATCCAAGATAGTCAGATTTTTTAGAAGCTTTGCTTCGTCAACAACATAACAAGGGGTTTTCACCTTAGAAATATCAAACATTCTTTTCCTCCACAGCTCATCTATATGAACCATCGTTGATAAAGTTTACTGTAATATTTTTGTTTTTCATTCTTGCGTCCATAAAAACACTAAGAACACCCTTGGCAAATTCAAGACTCTCCTCAGGAATATCGTCAAAGTCATGTATCATTATTTCCAATGGCTCTTCGACTTCACAGAGCTTCTCATAAAGCTTGTCGCCGTTAGCTATAGAATCCATATCATGAGCAAGCGCCTTGCTGACATATGGGTAAAACATATCAGCATTTACCATTTTAACATCGTCTATCATCAATATCATTTACTCGTCCCCCATAAATTTTACTGCTGTTCCGTATGCAATGACCTCAGCCGCGCCTGCAGCAATAGCAGATGAAGCATATCTTATATTAACTACTGCATCAGCACCCAATTGTTCAGCTTCAACCACCATTCTCTTCGTGGCAAGAGCTCTTGCATCATCTCATTATAGGCTGTAAGTTCTCCGCCAACAAGATTTTTAAAGCTCTGCATGATATCCTTTCCGACATTTTTGGTCTGGATAGTTGAGCCTTTGACAAGCCCAAGCATTTCAAGCTTTTTGCCAGAAATATAATCAGTATTTACTAAGATCATCATCTTCGCCTTTCTTTATTTCTTTTATACGCTGAATAAGCACCGTTATCGCAACGCCTGACAGCAATGCAGGAACTACCAGAGCAGTTATCTTTGCAGCCGTATCCGGGGCATTGATGCCTGCAATCATGAGATAGGATGCAGGCCGGAAGTGTTTGCAACGGAGTTCCGCTATCTGCGGATCCTTCCCTTTGGAAATTCCAATGAGAGACGGAAGAGGCGGCATTTTCCGCTGCTGGCAGCTACGTATCATGTGGGCGAGGATTTCCTCGACCTGACGGACGGCCTGCGTGCGATAGATGAGGCAGTCTGCTTCCTGAATCTGCGCAGCGGCGAGCGTCTGGGCCACGCACTGGCGCTGGGAACGCTGCCCAAGACCTACTACGAGAGCAAAGCGTATGCGGTGACGCTCCCTGCGCAGGACCTGATGGACAATCTCATCTGGCTTTTGTTCCGCACCCTAGAATGGGATGTTCCGATGCCAAGCTCTCTGCGGAAAAAACTGGAGCAGCAGGCAACCGCTCTGTTG
>ERZ779649.1374-NODE-1374-length-14117-cov-1.943678_pt1 | contig 14117 bp, 9 predicted proteins | sample MGYA00511882_ERZ779649 | MGnify/ENA primary metagenome ERZ779649 (study PRJEB29588, sample SAMEA2157793) | human gut metagenome | biome: human gut; feature: human-associated habitat; material: faeces | place: Denmark | collected 2008/2010 ... | reverse complement strand
CAAAATATTGAGAAGTGTAGATTTCCCACAACCGGAAGGTCCCATAATGGCTACAAATTCACCTTCTTCTACATTCAGACTAACATGATTCAACGCTACTGTTTCTACTTCTGAAGTGCGGAACACTTTACTAATGTCACTAATCTGTATCATAATCATTTCTATTTAATTCATTTGTTTATTCACTTTTAATACTCTTTACCGGATTCTCGTTGGCAATATGCCAAACCTTAATCACTGCACTCAAAAAAATCATAGCCAATACAACTATAGCTATCAGTACAAACCAATATACCTGTAAACTGATTCGTTCAGCGAACTGTCCGAGCCATTGTATGCCCACAAAGTATGCACCGGCAGTTCCAAACAACACCGCAGGCGAGGCAGTCCAAATAATATCTTTGGAAAGCAAGTTCAAAATATGAGATACTTCCGCCCCATTGACTTTACGTATAGCGATTTCTTTACTACGACGTTGTATTTCGTCAGAAATATACCCAATCAACCCCATCAGAGATATCAGCAAAATAACGACGAAAGCCAACATTACGGCATCACGAAAACGACGTACATTCTGATATTGATCCTCAATGCTATAAGACAGGGACTTAAAAACAATATCCTCTGTAGGATACATCTCTTCCATTGATTTATTAAGTGATCGCAAATTTTCCTCGTATGGTTGTTTGAGCCGGACATGATAGCAATTATTAATCTGCTGTTGACCGATGAATGCCACGGGATCTTGCTCTTCATAATAGCTGTTTACCGGGAAATTCTCCATGACTCCCACTATGGTGAAATTTTCATATTTCTTTCCGACAGCTCCATCAGTCCAACGCATTTGTCGTACAAACTCTTCGTTTACCAATGCCTGATCGGGACCATTGAGATTCCTTCCTTCTTTGATACGGATACCCATAAACGGAACATAGTTATATAAGCACGCATTCAAACGTGTAGTAAATAAAATAATCCCATTCTCATCGGTAACAGCCAAACCTCCATATCCCGAGATGATACTCGATTCACTATCTGAAACATCGCTGACCATAGGAAGTCGGCGAAGATTGTCTAATGCAGACTCCGAATCGGCAAAATTATGATATGTAAATGCGATTCCCTCCGGATTATAGCCTATCGGTTTCGTAGTGATCCGGTTATATTGAAGCAACACCACACATAAGATACCCAGCACAAAAGTAACTCCAGTAAACTGAAGAAAAAGTAAAGTACGCTTCCATCCCCCCTTTCTTTCGGTATAGTTCCGGAAGACATGGGTGACAGGAATAGAAGAAAACAAATGTCCCGGAATAATGCCGGCAACTATAAACAGAATCACGATAACACAAATAGGTACCCATAAAGTCTCCCAAGTGAAAAGAGCACCGATTGAAGCAGAAGCAAGATATTCAATATCCTCTCTGAAATTCAAAACCAATACACCCACCAGTATCAGCGATATCATTATAATGATACCCGTCTCCCAGAGAAACATCGAGAAAATATTCCTTTCACTGGCACCATTACATTTATGTACGCCTATTGCTTTGGCACGTCGGGCAAGTGAAGAGATAGAGATTAGCACATAATTCATGGCAGCGATAAAAAGAATCACCAATCCTAACAGTGACATAATCATCACCATCTTTTGTATGACAGGAGCGCTGGCATGAACTCCACGAATAGGTTGTAATGAATAGCGTATGGCAAATCCCTCTTCAGGTCTGAAAGGAAGATGTTTTTCGATTATAGGATCGATACGCGAGTTGACTTTATCCAGATCAGAGGCATTTTTCAATCGGATGTATCCTTGAAAACTATCTCCACATTCCCAACCCATACATTCCCAATGATGCTTTTCAATAGTAGAGAAAGAGATTACAACTTCGTGATATAAAGAACTGTTCTCCGGAATGTCTTCATAAACTCCTTTTATCGTCATGGGCAAAGTGCGATTATAAAGTAGCGTTTTCCCTATCGGACTTTCATCACCAAATATTCTACGAGCAAAACTCCGTGAAACAAACATGGTTTCAGGATTGACCAATTCACGTGGATCGCCGCTAATAATATCGATACCCATTGTCTTGAAGAAAAGTGAATCAGAAAGAATCATTTTCGGACACTGACGGACATTATTATAAAAAAGAGTGTTATCACCATACCGGATACGAACAACTGTAGATGATTCGATCTCGTCAGGAAAACCTTCGGCTATGGCACCCGGAACCGGAGCAAGAACGACCTGATGTGCCTCTCCTTTCTCTCCGCCAACGTAATAAACAGCATTAATCACACACAATCTATCAACTTCTTTATAATGACCATCAAAGCTCAACTCAAATGCAACCCTGGCAAATAACAGGATGCCGACCAAAAGCCCTAAAGTTAACGAAATTATTTTGGTCAGATTTATACCTCTTCCACGGAGAAGAGTTCGGAAAGTGTAGTACAATTGTCTCATATCAGCCCTGTTTGTATTTTAGAATTTTAATAAATATAAGGTGTCTCTTTCATGCAGATCACCTGAAATTCTTAATTGCACAAAGCGTGCCAAAAGAAGTAACAAACAATATAACAACGGATTACATAATTCATAGTGCGAGAATATTGTCTAATTATTAGACACAGTCGTCTATTAATTAGACAGCAACATTTTGTTTTTCATAAAGAAAACTTTATCTTTGCATCGAGTTTTCATGCACTAAAATAAAAATTATGAGACAAATAAAAGGAATTACCGCAATCTTTCTTTGTTGTCTGCTAGTTTCCGGATGTGACTTGATAGATTATCATCCATATGACGTCGACATAAAAGGAGAAAGAGACATTAATGCGAAAAATATTCAAAAGATCGAGGCCAAATGCCTGGGAAAGTCTACTATACGCTTTATCGCCATGGGTGACTCGCAACGCTGGTATGACGAAACCGTTGACTTTGTAAACGCTGTCAACAAAAGAGACGACATCGACTTTGTAGTTCATGGAGGCGACTTCAGTGACTTCGGACTTACCGATGAATTTCTTTGGCAAAGGGATATAATGAATAAACTAAAGGTTCCTTATGTAGGACTTATCGGAAACCATGATTGTTTGGGAACCGGAGAAGATGCATTCCGGCAAATATTCGGCGATACAAACTTTTCGTTCATAGCCGGAGGTGTGAAATTTGTATGCCTCAATACCAACGCAATGGAATATGATTATTCGGAACCGATCCCTGATTTTGACTATATTGAAAGACAACTCACAGAACGTGCCGACGAATTTAATAAAACCGTATTCTGTATGCATGCCCGTCCCCTTTGTGATCAGTTCAATAACAATGTGGCCAAAGTGTTTCAAATGTATGTTCGCCAATTTCCCGGTTTGCAATTTTGCACTGTAGCTCACGAACATCGGATCAGTGCGTCAGATGTGTTTGACGATGGCGTGATGTATTATGGAAGCAATTGTATGAAAAATCGCAGTTATTTAGTATTCACGATAAAACCTGATGGTTATGATTATGAAGTGGTTGAATTTTAATTCCATTATTGGCATGGCAGTACTATCGCTGCTGTCTTACACAGAAAACGTCGCTGCACAAACCGACAAAAACGATACCAAACAAAAGATAGATACCATCCAGACAACACAGTCGAAATACAGCAAATATGACAAACGTATTCACCGCTTTCGTAAAGGATGGAATTCACTTATACCTACACACAACAAAATACAATATGCGGGTAACATGGGAATGTTCTCGTTCGGAACCGGTTGGGATTACGGAAAAAGAGATCAGTGGGAAACGGATCTGTTCTTCGGCTTCATACCCAAACATGACTCCCATCGGGCTAAGATGACCATGACCTTAAAACAAAATTACATGCCTTGGAGCCTGGAGCTTGGGAAAGGATTTTCAACCGAACCTTTGGCATGTGGTATCTATTTTAATACTGTTTTCGGACACGAATTCTGGGTACACGAGCCTAGCCGTTATCCGGAAGGATACTACGGATTCTCGTCCAAGATACGCACACACATCTTTCTGGGACAACGGCTGACATACGATATAGATAGAGAACGCCGGTTCTTTGCAAAATCTGTGACTCTCTTTTATGAGCTGAGTACTTGTGACCTGTTATTGATCAGCCGCGTAACCAACAGTTACCTGCGGGCTCGGGATTATCTGAGTTTATCCTTCGGACTTAAATTCCAATGGCTTTAGTTGATACGGAAGTAAAATAGGTGCATAAAGACAAAGACACCTTATTTAAACTCTTTCGAAATTCATAAGAATAAGGAAATGTTGCTAACTTTGTTGCCGACAAATTATTATTCGTATTTAATATTCTATTGACCAAAATGGGAACTATCATCATTGTTGACGATAACAAAGGAGTGCTGACAGCCGTACAATTACTATTGAAAAATCATTTTTCGAAAATCATTACCTTATCCTCTCCTGTCAGTCTGTCCACAGTGCTTAGAGAAGAAAATCCGGAAGTTGTCTTATTGGACATGAATTTCACTTCCGGAATCAATAATGGTAACGAAGGTCTGTTTTGGTTACATGAAATCAAACGGCAATACAGAGACCTTCCGGTAGTACTATTCACAGCTTATGCTGATATTGATCTTGCCGTACGGGGGATAAAAGAAGGAGCATCTGATTTTGTAGTGAAACCATGGGATAATCAAAAGCTGTTGGAAACTCTTTTAAATGCCGCTTCACAAGCAAAAGACGGAAAGAAAAAGAATCGCAAAAAGGAATTATCTCCGGTTTCTGCCATGTATTGGGGTGAAAGCAGTGCTATGCAGCAGCTCCGCACGTTGATTGAGAAAGTAGCAACGACCAATGCGAATATACTGATAACAGGTGAAAACGGAACGGGAAAGGAAATGCTCGCACGTGAGATTCATGCTTTATCACCACGCTCTGCCGAGAGCATGATATCCGTTGATATGGGTGCTATCACCGAATCCTTGTTTGAGAGTGAACTGTTCGGACATGTGAAAGGTTCTTTTACTGACGCCCATGCCGACCGTACAGGTAAGTTTGAAGCAGCAGACCGAAGTTCCCTGTTTCTTGACGAAATAGGAAACCTTCCCTTTCATTTGCAGGCTAAGCTACTGACAGCCATTCAGCAGAGAAGCATAGTTCGTGTAGGTAGTAACCAATCTATCCCCGTAGACATTCGCCTAATCTGCGCAACTAACCGAAACTTGCAGGAGATGGTAGACAAAGGCTTATTCCGTGAAGATTTATTATACCGTATCAACACCATTCATGTAGAAATTCCTCCACTTCGCAAACGTAAAGAAGATATTGTTCCGCTAGCTGAGCGTTTTATAGCCCGCTTTTGCAAACAGTATGACAAAGCCTCTATCAGCCTGAGTCCGGCCGCTTGCGAGAAACTGACCGCACATGCCTGGTATGGCAATATCCGCGAATTGGAACATTCCATTGAGAAAGCAGTCATTATTAGCGATGGTGAAACCATCCCCGCTGAAATGTTCCAATTAGTGCAGAAAACGGAGAACCCGGAAACAGAGACCTCTACTCTTGAAGATATGGAGAAAGCCATGATTCGCAAGGCTCTCGACAAATGTGGAGGCAACCTTTCGGCTGTAGCCGCTCAATTAGGCATTACCCGCCAAACATTATATAATAAGATGAAAAAGTTTGGTTTATGAAAATCCATTTAAAGTTACTCACAGAGCGCTATTGGTTTCGTCTCGGACTAAGCCTCTGTTTCGCCATAACTGCGGCTCTGTCTTATGCCGACAGAGACTTCATTTGGATGGGATTGAGCCTCTGTTTGCTACTATTCAGCATTTGGTGGCAACTTTCACTTTACCGTATTCATACCAAACGAGTTCTTTTCATGATTGACGCCCTCGAGAACAATGACAGCGCCATTCACTTCCCAGAAGAGCAGATAATGCCTGAGACCCGAGAGGTCAACCGTGCACTCAACCGGGTCGGACGCATATTATATAATGTAAAGTCGGAAACGGTACAGCAAGAAAAGTATTACGAACTGATAATGGACTGTGTAAACACCGGTGTACTCGTTCTCAATGAAAATGGAGCGGTTTATCAAAAAAATAATGAAGCGCTTCGCCTGCTCGGATTAAATGTGTTTACCCATATCCGCCAACTGAACAAAGTGGATATACAGCTGATGAAGAAAATAGAATTCTGCCGTCCGGGAGATAAAATACAAACTATTTTCAACAATGAACGGGGTACAATCAATTTATCCATTCGTGTATCAGGCATCACTGTTCGTGAAGAACAATTGCGCATTCTCGCTTTTAACGACATCAACAGTGAATTGGATGAAAAAGAAATCGATTCGTGGATACGACTGACACGTGTATTGACTCATGAAATCATGAATTCGGTTACTCCCATCACCTCTCTTAGCGAAACACTACTATCGTTGGCCGATACCCGGGATGAAGAAATACGCCGGGGCTTACAAACAATCAGTACTACGGGAAAAGGCCTGCTCTCCTTCGTGGAATCCTACCGCCGTTTTACCCGTATCCCGACCCCGGAACCATCCTTATTTTATGTAAAAGCTTTTATTGACCGAATGGTAGAACTGGCACGCCATCAAAACAAATGTGACAACATAACGTTCCATATAGATATTGCTCCTGCTGATCTGATTGTGTATGCCGACGAAAATCTGATTTCGCAAGTAGTAATTAATCTATTGAAGAATGCCATACAAGCTATCGATACACAGGCCGATGGAAAGATTGAAATACAAGGACGATGTAATGCTGCTGAAGAAATATTGATTGAAATAAAAAATAATGGCCCTGCCATTCCTTCAGATATAGCAGATCATATATTCATTCCTTTTTTTACCACCAAAGAAGGAGGTAGTGGTATCGGATTGAGCATTTCACGTCAGATCATGCGCCTGTCAGGTGGAAGCATCACTCTGCTGCAAGGCAAAGAAACTAAATTTATTCTGAAATTTAAATAAGTACATAGATTCATAGTGTAATTACTTGCATCATTAACAATGTAATAGCAAGGATATCCGGCAAACAATAAGAAAAGATTTCTGTTATTAATAATATCATTTCAATCTTAAAATTATGACCTACCTCGCTACCAACCCCCTATTCCATGGAATCTCTCCAGAAACGCTTTCCCGTGATTTTGACGGAATCATATCTCACCTCCGCATGTTCCGTAAAGGAGACATTCTTGCCAGGCAAGGTGATGTATGCAATCGGCTGATGATATTACTGAAAGGCAGTGTCCGGGGAGAAATGATCGATTACTCGGGCAGATTGATTAAAGTGGAAGATATTATTGCTCCTCGTGCAATTGCCCCTCTTTTCTTATTTGGTGCAGACAATCGCTACCCGGTAGAAGTTACAGCAAACGAAGCTACCGAAGTTTTCGAAATTCCGAAAGAAAGCGTACTGAAATTATTTCGACGGAATGAGAAATTCTTAGAGAACTACATGAATCTTTCTGCCAATTATGCCCGAACACTTGCTGACAAACTGTTTTTTATGTCCTTTAAGACGATTCGGCAGAAACTTGCTTCCTATCTGCTACGGATGTTGAAACAACAAGGAGACAGTCCGATACAACTTGACCGCTCACAACAGGAACTGGCTGATTATTTCGGAGTATCTCGTCCCTCTCTGGCACGCGAGCTGGCTCATATGCAGGATGACGGTCTGATCAAAACGGACAGGAAATTAGTGCATATCTTGAGAAAAGAAGATATGATGCAACTGATACAATAAGTTTGAGCAAAATTTAAAGCCTGTTTAAGTATCAGACAGATGGAACGGTAACAGAGTGAGAATCGGACCTTTTTCGCTAAAGACATGGAGGAAAACAAAATGCTTTTATAGGCATAAACAGATAGAATAATAGATACATCACACTATATATCAAACCATTGCGCTTGATTTCTCTACCAAAATAGAAGGTGGAAGATGGAAGATCGAAATGCATTTTTGTAGGAAGAGTGTACAAAAGCTCCTCTTTGTATCAGTCACTCAAGCGTCCGGATCTTTGATACCTGTCTGTATCACCCGGACAGAAGGTCCGCTTATGGAGCAACGTTCGGTTGCCACATCCTCGTTATCGAAATAACGGTCTGAAATGATTCCGGAGGAAAATTAAAACAGTCTCTTAAACAAACTCTAAAATTTCCAATCTTTTTTCTCTTGTTTGTAACATTGGTTACAGAATTACCCCAAATCCTCCTCCTATCTTTGCATCCAGAAAAGAAACCTATTAATACGTAAAAATTATGAGTATGTTCTGTTTTCAGTGTCAGGAAACCGCAAAAGGTACAGGTTGTATCTTAAGCGGAGTATGCGGGAAAACTCCCGAAGTAGCCAATATGCAAGACTTGCTGCTTTTTGTAGTACGCGGAATCGCAGTCTACAATCAGGCGTTACGCAAAGATGGACGTTCTTCTGCCCGGGCAGATAAGTTTATCTTTGACGCATTGTTCACTACCATTACAAATGCCAACTTTGATAAACACGCCATTATCAAGAAAATAAAGAAAGGACTGGAGCTAAAGAAAGATCTAAGTAACCAAGTCACAATAGAACATGCGCCCGACGAATGTACTTGGTATGGTGACGAAACAGAGTTTGAAGAGAAAGCCCAAACGGTGGGGGTGCTGCGAACTTCTGACGAAGACATTCGATCATTGAAGGAGTTGGTTCACTATGGTATCAAAGGAATGGCTGCTTATGTGGAGCATGCCTATAATTTAGGATATGAGAATCCGGAGATATTTGCATTCATGCAATATGCTTTGGCTGAATTGACCCGCGAAGATATTACTGTGGACGAACTGATAACCCTCACACTCGCTACGGGTAACCATGGTGTGCAGGCTATGGCCCAACTCGATACTGCCAATACCAGCCATTACGGAAATCCGGAAATCTCCGAAGTAAACATTGGTGTTCGAAACAATCCGGGTATCCTTGTCAGTGGACATGACTTGAAAGATATTGAAGAACTTTTGCAACAGACTGAAGGTACCGGTATCGACATATACACACACAGTGAAATGCTACCGGCTCATTATTATCCTCAGTTGAAGAAATATAAACACCTGGTAGGAAACTACGGTAATGCCTGGTGGAAACAGAAAGAGGAATTTGAAAGTTTCAACGGTCCTATTCTCTTCACTACTAATTGCATTGTTCCACCACGCCCGAATGCGACTTATAAAGATCGCATCTATACGACAGGCGCAACCGGCTTGGAAGGTGCTACCTACATACCCGAACGAAAAGACGGAAAGCAGAAAGATTTCTCCGTTATTATTGAGCATGCACGGCGTTGCCAACCACCAGTGGCAATAGAAAGTGGTAAGATTGTAGGTGGATTTGCTCATGCGCAAGTAATCGCACTGGCCGATAAGGTGGTTGAAGCAGTAAAAAGCGGTGCTATCCGTAAATTTTTTGTTATGGCCGGATGTGACGGGCGAATGAAAAGTCGCAGTTACTACACAGAGTTTGCAGAAAAGCTACCGGCAGATACGGTAATCCTGACAGCAGGGTGCGCCAAATACCGATATAATAAATTACCTCTGGGGGATATTAATGGCATTCCTCGTGTACTGGATGCAGGACAGGGTAATGACAGGTACTCATTGGCTATAATTGCTATGAAGTTGCAGGAAGTCTTCGGACTAAAAGACATCAATGATCTTCCGATTGTATATAACATTGCGTGGTACGAACAAAAAGCCGTTATTGTTCTGCTGGCTCTGTTGGCACTTGGAGTGAAAAAGATTCATTTAGGGCCGACGCTTCCTGCATTCTTATCTCCTAACGTGAAGCAGGTACTGATCGATAATTTTGGAATTGGCGGTATCAGTACAGCAGACGAAGATATTGCAAAATTTTTAGCATGATAATGTACAAGTAAGTAAGAGGAGCGTTATAATTCACCACAGAGTAACACAGAGTGAACTTAATCTATTTATTTGTGTAATCCTGTGGTGAATATGAATACTGACACCTCTTCTTACTTTTTTCATTCATCTCTCTTCTCTTGGCAGTACCAGATTCAAGCCTACTCCTACCAATGCGGCAAGACCGATTCCCGACAGTGAGAATTCGCCCCATGCCAATACGGCACCACCGATGCCAATAGTCAGAGTCAGTGAGACAATAATGATATTACGTGTCCGGCTCAAGTCAATACAATTATTGACAAGGTTAGCAATTCCCGCGCAAGCGATCGTACCGAATAAGAGTAACATGATTCCTCCTAATACAGCCGAAGGAATAGACTTCAATAAAGCGCTGACTTTACCGATTACGGAAAACAGAATGGCCGTAATCGCCGCTATTCTTATTACTTGAGGATTCGTCACTTTAGTAAGCGACATGGCTCCTGTAACTTCCGAATAGGTAGTTACAGGAGGTCCTCCCAATAAACCGGCACAAAGACATGCCAAGCCATCACCTAATAGTGTGCGATGCAACCCGGGATCTTTTACATAGTCTTTTCCCGTCACAGTGTTTACCACATACACATCCCCAATGTGTTCTATCACCGGAGCAATAGCCACCGGCATCATAAACAAAATAGGTTCCCACGAAAACTGTGGAAACACAAACTGTGGAAAACCCAACCACGCAGCGTTTCTGACTCCCGACATATCAACATCATAAAAGATCAGCGCAGCAATATATCCCATAATAATTCCACAAAAAATAGGTATTAACTTCAATAGTCCCTTCGCCCGAATAGATACAATCACGGCAGTAAACAACGAAAGCAACGCCAATGTCCAGTTTTCCTTTGCCATATTCACTCCAGTCCCGGCAAGTGAAAGCCCTATCAATATAATTACCGGACCAATAACTACCGGTGGAAACAGGCGCTCGATCAACCTGATACCCTGCCATTTAACTAAAGCACTCATAACAAAGTAGACCATTGCAACGCCTACCATTCCCGAAAGTGTGCCGGCAAGTCCATACAGTTCGGTTGCTTTAATAATAGGAGCAATAAATGCAAAACTACTACCTAAAAAAATAGGGACCTTCCCTTTTGTTACCAGATGAAAAAGAAGTGTGCCGATACCGGCAGTAAACAAAGCTGTAGAAGGATCGATCCCGACCAATAAGGGGACAAGTACAGTAGCTCCAAAAGCCACAAAAAGGAACTGTACTCCTACTACTCCTTTGCGTAAAGGAGAAAGATGATTTGAATCCATATAGAATAGAATAATATTATTTAAACTGCAAAAATAACATTTTTAAACTATTTTACAGCTATTTGGAACATAAATACATCCAAAGAGCGTTTCTATTTGTTACATAATTTAAGTAACTTCGCACAGTGAAATGTAAAATAACAAATTAACAACCCTTAGTACTCATTGCTTATGATTTTTACCGCTGAAAACATTCTACTCATTGGTTCTATTTTACTATTTGTCAGCATTGTTGTCGGAAAAACCGGATATCGCTTCGGAGTGCCGGCCTTATTATTATTCCTTCTTGTAGGTATGCTTTTCGGAAGCGACGGATTGGGATTACAATTTCATAATGCCAAGATAGCCCAATTTATAGGTATGGTTGCCCTTAGCGTCATTCTGTTCTCCGGAGGTATGGATACTAAATTCAAAGAAATTCGTCCTATTCTTTCTCCGGGAATCGTACTTTCAACAGTGGGAGTATTTCTCACGGCACTTTTTACCGGATTATTCATTTGGTATCTTTCGGGAATGAGTTGGACCAATATCCACTTTCCATTGATCACTTCCCTATTACTTGCATCTACCATGTCGTCAACGGATTCTGCTTCAGTATTCGCCATCCTCCGTTCGCAAAAGATGAATCTGAAACATAACCTACGTCCTATGCTTGAACTGGAGAGCGGAAGCAACGACCCAATGGCCTATATGCTTACCATAGTCCTGATACAATTCATTCAATCAGATGGCATGGGTACAGGCAACATAATCGGTTCATTCATCATCCAATTCTTGGTAGGTGCTGCTGCCGGATATATCTTGGGAAAACTGGCGATATTGATACTCAACAAAATAAATATCGATAACCAATCACTTTATCCCATTCTGTTATTGTCTTTTGTATTCTTCACTTTTGCCATCACCGATCTGCTTCGCGGTAATGGGTATTTGGCTGTATACATTGCCGGCATGATGGTAGGTAACCATAAAATAACTTTCCGAAAGGAAATTGCAACATTCATGGATGGTCTGACCTGGCTGTTCCAAATCATTATGTTCCTTATGTTAGGACTGCTTGTCAATCCTCACGAAATGATTGAAGTTGCCGTTGTAGCATTGCTTATCGGAGTATTCATGATCGTTATCGGACGACCATTAAGCGTATTCCTTTGTCTTTTACCATTTAGGAAGATTACTTTAAAATCCCGTCTGTTTGTCTCGTGGGTAGGGCTACGAGGAGCTGTACCCATCATTTTCGCAACTTATCCGGTAGTGGCAAACGTGGAAGGATCGAATATGATTTTCAATATCGTGTTTTTTATTACGATTGTTTCATTGATTGTACAAGGAACAAGTGTTTCGTTTGTGGCACGCTTGTTACACTTGTCCACTCCACTCGAAAAGACCGGAAATGACTTCGGTGTAGAACTTCCGGAAGAGATAGATACTGATCTTTCGGATATGACCATTACTATGGAAATGCTGAATGAGGCAGACACCCTGAAAGATATGAATTTGCCAAAAGGTACTTTAGTAATGATCGTCAAACGTGGTGATGAATTTCTTATCCCCAACGGCACACTAAAATTACATGTAGGAGACAAACTACTGCTGATCTCAGAGAAAAATAAGCAGGAAACGGTTAAGAATGAATAGAAAATCATGATAAAAACACAGAGAACGTGAAATCCACATATCATTTTCGATATTGGCAGAACGTGTCTCTGTGTTCATTCTATCTTAGATAATCGATAAATAGAATAATCTACCCTCCGTTAATTTAACGTAAAACTTTACGAGAGAATTCGGTTTCCGTTAATAGAATATTAATTTTGCGCAGTTTTTAACTGAATGTGCAGAAATTACAAAATGGAACAAGAACAACGGTTCATTGGTTATATTGAACAAAGCATCATAAACAACTGGGATGCAAACGCCCTGACAGACTACAAAGGAATCACGCTTCAATATAAGGATGTAGCCCGCAAAATAGCCAAATTTCACATTATATTAGAAATGGCCGGTATTCAACCGGGTGATAAGATCGCTGTCTGTGGCCGCAATAGTGCCCATTGGGCTGTAACCTTTTTGGCCACCGTGACTTATGGTGCTGTAATTGTTCCCATTTTACATGAATTTAAGGCTGACAATATCCATAATATCGTCAATCACTCTGAGGCAAAACTCCTCTTTGTAGGTGATCAGGTATGGGAAAACCTTAATGAAGATCGGATGCCTTTACTTGAAGGTATATCTTCTTTGACAGACTTTACTCCACTTGTGTCGCGCAATGACAAACTGACATATGCACATGAACACCGTAATGAGATATATGGACAGCGATATCCTAAAAATTTTCGTCCGGAACATATCTCCTACCGTAAAGATATGCCGGAAGAGCTGGCTGTTATAAATTACACATCAGGAACAACAGGTTATTCCAAAGGAGTGATGTTACCCTATCGTAGTCTTTGGTCAAACATTGCTTATTGTCACGAAATGCTTCCGGTAAAACCTGGTGATCACATCGTTTCGATGCTTCCCATGGGACACGTATTCGGCATGGTCTACGATTTTCTTTACGGATTTTCTGCGGGTGCACACCTCTACTTCTTGACACGTATGCCGTCTCCCAAAATCATTGCACAATCATTTGCCGAAATCAAACCGAAAGTAATTGCTTGTGTACCGTTGATTGTAGAAAAGATTATTAAAAAAGATATTCTCCCCAAACTGGATAATAAAATAGGTAAGTTATTGCTGAGAGTACCCATTGTTAACGATAAAATTAAAGCAGCTGCCCGGCAGGCAGCAATGGAAATTTTTGGTGGAAATTTTGATGAAATTATTATCGGAGGAGCTCCGTTCAATGCAGAAGTGGAAGCTTTTCTTAAACAA
>ERZ779649.1369-NODE-1369-length-14142-cov-5.678001_pt1 | contig 14142 bp, 16 predicted proteins | sample MGYA00511882_ERZ779649 | MGnify/ENA primary metagenome ERZ779649 (study PRJEB29588, sample SAMEA2157793) | human gut metagenome | biome: human gut; feature: human-associated habitat; material: faeces | place: Denmark | collected 2008/2010 ... | reverse complement strand
TGTCAGCCGTGAGAGCGGCATATATTTGTCAAGGTACTTGATATGGTGCGTTTACGACAGAACAGCAAATCTACAGCAAACAAATACAAATGGCTATAAACTCCAAACTGATAAATGTGATGTTGCAAAAGCTATTGCAACTGTTGAAACTTGGGGAACAGATGGGAAAAAATACAGTCCTTCATTAGCGTATCAACGACAACTACGCACTCTTTATGCAGACTTTGTATATCGACTTGATACTAATTATGCTAAAATTGACCGTATTGAGCATAAGGAAATTGAGAGATTTAAGTCTAAAGTATTAAACACGCAATTTCAAGGAAAAACCATCAAACAATGGAGTGACATTCTTTCATCCAAAGATGATGATATCCTCGAAACCGCATTAAAATCTATTTTATAATTCTGATTTTAATCTACTACAAGCAATAGAATATACTTCTTCATTATTTTCGGCAAGATAACATATTCTATTCAAATTCATTGCCGCTATAGCAGTTGTACACAATCCCGCAAACGGGTCCCAAATAACATCACCTTCATCAGATGTCATTTTAACTATATTACTTATAATTTCTAATGGCTTCTGATTAAGGTGTACTGCTTTCTGATTTATTTTTATACGTTCCTTTCCCCTTAATTGCGGAATTTGCCAAACATTTGTCATTCCTATCGGGCAATAAAATTTTGCTCTCATTTTTGACCACTGCTCTTTTGTTATTATATTCTCTCCATCTATAGAAAAATAAGGTTTTCCATCCTCATTCCCATATTGATTAGCATATATGGCTATTTTTTCAAATGCGTCCGCTGGTGGCATATACCACAAATGACACTTTGTAAAATATTTTCTTGTTGCCGCATCTTTGACCCCACAAGCTTCATTTGTTTTTGCAAATGGTAATCCAGTTCTCTTCCATTCATAACGTAACCATTCTTTCATTGTCATAGTCGTATTGTCTACAACAAATTCTGGTACTTTAACATACTGTACACAAACTTCCGTAACAACTGGCAAATGACGTATAGTTTTTGTATTTGTATTGCCTGCGACATGACTCATCCCCTTATCCCAAATACAACATGATACATATTTCCAACCATATTTCTCAAGTATTGGATGAACCGTTGCCCATCCAACTTCTGTATTCCAAAACCATAATGTGGTTAGTGGAGTAGATTTTTGTGTCCATGCTTTAATATGTGGTTCATACCATTCTGCTAACCCCTCATATGAATGCAAATCTCCAGGATATCCATTAACTCCGTATGGTCCATCACACATAATCATTGTTGGACTTTCCCATTTTTCATACAAATTTATCGCATTATCACAATACAAATGTACATTATTTAAATCTAAATGCTTCACTACTCCTTGTCCTCCGTTTTTATATGCATAATCACATCAGATACACTACAATCAAAATAGTTGCAAAGCTTATCTATTATTTCCATTGATATATTCTGTCCTCTACCCATTTTATCTACGGTAGATTTTGATATATTAACTTTTCTCATCAATTCTTTTTTACTCATATCACTATCAATTAGTAATTTCCATAATGGTTTATATGAAAAAGACATTTGTATACCTCCTAAATATATTTTTATCATAGCATAAAAGTACTGTCTTCTCAACACTTTTACATTGTTTACTTTATATTATCTATTTTATATTTGCAAAACAAAAGAAGGTCTTTTTCAACCTTCTTTTATTCATCCACTAATAATTTATCTATTCAATTACATTAAATATCACATTTTCCATAACCGCTTTAGGATGCTCTTTTAAATCTCCAACTAACTTCACAGCTTTACCATGCTGGTGTGCAATTACTGCATTCTCATAATCCTCCTTATCTAATTTCACCGTAACCGACTTAGCTCTCTCATTATCTCCGACATAAACAACAACCACCATTCCAAATTGTCGTTTATCGATAACTGGTGCCGCTTTTAATTGCTTTATTTTTCCAACAATCGTTGTTCTTTCATTTGTACTCTCTTTAATCTTCGAAATAATATTCCTTATCGGCTCATAATAGTCATTTGTAACAGAGACTTTATTATATTGGCATCTATTGCTTTTTACTGTTGGAGACCATTCTGCTATAAACTCAACAGTTGTATTCTCCGCTTGTAAGTCCAATCCATTTAATGCTTCATAAAAATTAGAACTTATTTCCTCTTCATAGTTAATTAATGATTCTGTACATCCCTCATCTATTTTTTGCTTTATTATTGCCACATTTGTCATTAATCTATTAGTTACTTTTCTCGTCAATGAATTTGCACATTGTTCTTCATCCGAAAAAATACTTAATTGTCTATATCCCTCTGTTTCTGATAGTTCAGCAAACGGACAAACTACCGAGACTACATAGCTTCCGATTTCTGTTTGACCAAATCTACACTGTGAAAGAAATTTTTGAACTGATTCATCAACCCTTCCCAAATGAATCTTTTTAGGATTAATTATATCTAATGCCGTAGCAGCCAATAACTTTTTTGCATTATCATATAATTGTATCGCATCATCAAGTATAATATTTCCTGATTCAACATCTTTTTTATCCAAACGTATTTTTAATATATCCGTATTAGGGTTAAGCAAATACAACATTTCCTGTTCAACTGATTTGCCTTCTATATAAGCCATTTTACAAATTGCATCATACATAGTATTTTTATAATCTCTTAAATTCTTATCTAGTGGTATTGTAATCTGCTCAAATAAACCATCTTTTTCATATTGAAAAATTTTAATATCCATTCTCTTTAGCGGATATAGCTTCCATTGTGTTTCCATTAGATATTTAGTGACAGCAAGGGGATTCAATCTCAATGTCATATCCACAAAATTTACGGAATATATCATAGTTCCCCCTCCTCTGCTACTTTTTCTATTAATTCTTCAATTGTGACATTATTCAATATATTATTTTTGGGTATCTTAACCGTAACGCTTGCACTATTATTAGATGTCTCTTGGTCTCTTAATGATAACCAGTACATCTCTCCATTTATCATTAATTCATCTGGAGTCCATCCTATCCACTCTTCTTCTATTTCTGGTAAAATAAGCAACGCTAAAACACTTGGCATAGATGCTGGAGTGCATAAATCGTTATAATTCTTCACCTTCAATACATATGATATATCAGCTTCATTTATCATATATTGTGAAGCTGATGACGTTGCCTTTAACTGAACACTAATTTGAGAATTAAATTTTGGTTTTCCATTATCATGATAAACTAGTTTTTTTATAATAACATCCACACTATCCTCATCATGCTCTATTCTTTCAAGGGCAATCCCATTAACTGCCGCTATTGTTTTAAGGTAACATATGCTCAAATCTTCTTTTATCTTTTCCTTATCCATATACTACCTCCTACAGATGTTATAACTGTTAACAATATATCATATATTATTTCAAAATAGAAGCCTCTCACTTTTATTGTTTAAAAAACAAACATTTAATTTTACTACTTATAATTTATTAACATAACGATAAAATGTTGATTTACTCATACTAAGCTGTTTCATCAGTTCAAATGGACGTATTTCTCCTGACACCACTTTCTGATAATGCTCCGAAAATTCATCAATCGACATTACCGCTGGTCTGCCGTAATCATCCCATTCTCCACGAGCCTTTTTAGAATCTATACCTTAACGCTGTCTTTTCTCTTTCTTTTCAATCTCTGCCTGCGCCATAGCTGCATATAGCTCTATCAGCATATTATTGATGGTTTCCATCAGCATACGAGCCATAGCATTATCCAGCTTTGATAAATCCATAAGCGTAGTTGGAAGCTCCAGTATCTTTACACGGATGTCATTATCCCTGTAATACTGCAATTCCTTTAATGTCTCCTGCTTATTTCTACCAAGTCTGTCTACCTCAGTAATAATTAACTCGTCACCCGCTCTTAATACATCCTCTTTCAATACCTGATATCTTGGACGATTAAAATTCTTTCCTGTCTGCTGGTCAGTAAAAATCTTTTCCAGTTCCAGATTATTCTGCTCACAATAAGCTGTAATCTCCTTGATACCTCTGTCTAAATGCTGTTCCCTTGTACTTGTTCTGTGATAACCATATCTCTTCATTATTATTCGCTCCTTTCCTTAGTCCTGAAATGTGTACTTTTTGAAACTACAAAAAAAGGACTGCTAAACAGTCCCAAAATGTATGAACATCCATTTACGGAACGTTCCAGTATTTTTGTATACTTTTTGTAAACGTCAAATCATGCGCGTGCACTTAAAATCAACGCCACCCTTATGAGTGACGTGGTTTTCGGCATTCCTCCGGAAGCTCTGATGACCAGGGCATCAGAATGTCCAGTTTTGCCGGATCTATATTTCCTTTTTTATCGCACAGCTTCGGCAGCTCTGTCAGGATATGTCTGAAGTAATAGTACGGGCGCAGGTTATTCAGTTTGGCTGTTTCTGAAATGCTGTAGACAAGGGCACTCGCTTCGGCTCCTCTTGCTGTGTTATGGAACATCCAGTTCTTTTTACCGACACAGAAAGTACGGATAGCCCGTTCCGATGCAGAGTTATCTATGGGAACATCACCATCTGTCAGGAACACTTTTAAATATTTCTCCTGATTGATGATGAAATTCAGTCCCTGACCGGTTTTTGACTTTGGCGGTACGGCATATTCAGACACCTGCTGTTTTACCCACGCAAAAAACTCCTCAACCATCGGCTGTATTTTTTCCTGCCTCTGCTTAAGACGTTCTTCCTTCGGAAGCTCTTTTAACCCGGTGTCGATGCTGTAGAATTCCGCGATCTTCTGCAATGCCCGGTATGCCACGGAGCTTTTCACGGCCTGCGGATCCTTTTTATCTGCTGCTTTCACCGCATCCGCAAAAGCTCTTCTTGCATGCGCCCAGCAGTTGGCATTTGTCACATCCGGCAGCTTTCTGTCCAGCAGATGATACTGCTCCAGACTGTCCGTGACAAGGATCCCTTTATAATCCCGGTAGAAATTCAGGGGCTTTTCGTGGCCACGTCCCTTCTGGTACTCATAGACCACTACCGGACGGTCTTTATAGAACTCTCCGGAACGGTGCACCCACATATAGCACATGCTGTTGGGGCGGTCACTGTCCCCAATCACCTGTGTCGGAGTCTCGTCTGATTGTGTGACGGGAAGTGAAAGCAGTTCCTGCTTCATGCATTCCACAAAAGGAACAAAATATTTTTCCGAGCAGCGGATGATCCAGTTCGACATGGTCTGCCGGGAAATATTTACACCGTTACGTTTAAATTCCTGCTCGATCCTGTGCAGGGCAGAGGAATTCACGTACTTTACATTCAGGATGGACGCAAGCAGGGAAGGAGTAACAATGCTTCCGCGAAGCAGATCCTTCGGGCGCTTTCCGCGTAAGAATTCATCCTGGTGTTCCCCACCTGTTCCGAGATAGACCTCTACGGTGTGCACTTCAACCGTCCAGGATTCCGGCTCATGCCGCAGCCTTTTATAGGTTTCATCCTCCAGTCGGCGCCAGTTGCCTGCTCCGTAAAAGTTATCCAGTTCTTCTTTGGATACACGATAAGGAGGAATGATATCCACCGGGAAATCTTTCAGGTCGGTCTCACGCTGTCCCTTTTTCTTCCGGCGGCGTGAAGGGATGACTTCTTCTTCGGCCGGTTCCGGTGCAGACAGGTCACAGCAGCTTTCCGCCTCATCGAAGAAAGATAGCTGTCCGTCAATGGAATCCAGGGTTTCCGTGTGTTTTCCAAACCGGTAACTGTTGGCGATACGCACCTGCTCGATCAGCTTCTCGATGTTCTCATTCAGGGCATCCAGCTGTCCCTGCATCATGAGGATCATCGTGATCAGTTCTTCCCGGCTGCAGTTATTCAGTTCTTCCAGTGTGTGTTTTGCTGCCATCATCTGCTCCTTATTTCTGGTCTTATTATACCAGAAAATAAAAGGGATTGCGAATCGTCTGACAAGCAGGCTTCGTCATTCTGCCTATACCTGTAAGGCTGTATGACAGCTGTAGGCATAAGGAAATATAAAGTTTTCAAGGAACTGAAAAAGCCGTCCTCTCCGCACGGTGCAGGCATGGGCCCCATACAGAAGGCTCAAAATCCGGCTGGCACTGCTACAAACCGGGACCGCTATACGGCAGGAAAAAATCTATGTTTTGCACAAATCAGACCGGACTCTTTGGCGTTACTTCCTTTACTTTCGGGTTCAGTGGATTCAGCCCCATCATAAGATACCGGAACTGCTCCTCGGTAAGGTCTGCGGCTTCTTCACCGGTTCTTGGCCATGACAGGGAACCGGCTTCCAGCCTTTTGTAAAGCTGGAGGAAACCGTCACCCATCCAGAGAAGGCCTTTGATCCGGTCAGACCGTCTGCCGCAGAAGAGGAAGAGGGTTCCTTTTTCAAAAGGATTCTGATGATATCTGTCACCGATGATCATGGACAGACCATCGATCCCTTTACGGAGATCCACATATCCGCAGGCAAGAACTACCCTGCGGATCCCGGCTGAATCTTCAAGCATGAAGCACCTCCTGTAAAAGACCGGTCAGCAGGGATGCTGAAATATCGTTTGAAATTTCAATGGTAAGTCTGTCTGTTTTTAGTACCGCGGAAGGTACCATGCTGATATCTGTGTGGTGTAATGCATCGGAAGATTCCGGAGCTTTTAATGGCACTTCCACAAAAGAGAGTTCTGAAGACTTGGTTACATCCGGAAGTTCTGCCCTGTGCTCATAGGCTTCCCGGCGAATCTTACGGAGCCAGTAATAGTAAGATTTTTCATTTACATCATTTTCGGCAAGCCATTGCTTTGCCGAAATACCGGCAGGACGGTTCTGGCACTGACTGATGATGTTTAGCCAGTTGGTCATGCGAACATCGTGAGTTGATTGATCCATTGTGTTTGCCTCCTCTAAAAAACTATTAGTTTTTTCGTGTTCTTTAGAGTTTGGCATAAAAAAGTCAGTTCGACAAGGCGCATGATTTGACGTTTACTACTTTTTGGCACCACCTCCTTAAAAATGGGTATAAAAAAAGAAGGTGTATTTCAACCTTCTTTCTATACTACGCAGCTCTCATCAATCGCTGATTTGCTACATAAACACCAAACCCATTATCGACAGCCATTATTGCATACATACGGAGTGCATTGCCAATTCTTTGTATGTTAGAAACTGGATATTCTGTTTCTAAATAAAATCCTATTATATCCCCTTTTGTTATAATTTGTGAAATATACTTCCTATTCTTTGTCTGTCTGTTAGAAGCATTAACAAAATAATTATTATGTCTAATTCTTGCATTCTCTAGAATTTGCAATTCGTTCAAATTAAAAGCTGAAGACAATCTTGTTGCTATTTTCATTTCCACATAATATTTATTTGGATACATCTCTAAACCTCCTTAATTATTCATGTAAAATAGTAATTATTCTTGCTATTTTATCATTAGTCTCGCTATCCGAGTTTTTAAGCAATTCTGCCATTTCTGCTATCAATGCTAATCTCTGAACCATCGGAATCTGAACATCCTCTGATTCAGGCATAGGTATGACTATATAATTCAATATGCGATTACCAACAACTGCTTCATTATATCTACCATCACAGTATTTCATTAAGTAAGCAGATACGCCTCTCAGATGATTCCCTATACTAAAGGTTTCTACAATCTCTTCGGGAATCCGCATATCCATAACCACCTGTGTATCATTTACAATTCGAGGCAACTCTATTCGAACATTATATTTAGAGTACAGATTTAATGATGCACTTTTAGCCGCTTTTCTCAAATCATGAATACAATCAACCGCATGCCATTCTGAATTAGCAAATTCTATTTTGACAATTTTTGTTACTAACATATTAATCCCCCTTTCAGTAGTAGTTACTATTAACAGAATAATAACTCTTTTTTATTTGTGTGTCAACAATTATTCTTACTACTTTAGCAGTACCACCTACTACTTTTTTATTCTAACATCTCAAATATTTTGAAACAATCCTTTTGTTATAGATATCAAAAAAGAAGGTATCTTTCAACCTTCTTCTCTGACAACTTATAAAATATAAGAAATGACACCATCTCACCCTTGATCTATCGTCATAGGCGAAGCGGTGTCAATACTTACAAGTTTTGATTTTCTATTTTATATATCAAGACATTTTGATATCGCTATTTGTAATTTATGTGGTTCTCTATCACTGGATTGTTTATATTTTTCTGCATACTTCCTTGCAATTAAATACTTATTATCACTATTTTCTGCGAAATCAACTATTATCTGCTTCTTATGGACATAAGAAATATCTGTAACTACAATACAACTATTATCGCCTTTTAAACGTGATTGCTTTGCACCTGTAACAAAAGCATACTTGCTCATAATCTCTCTCTCATTTTCTGTTCCAACAACATTTATAACATCCACAAGACTATCATAGTATATTTTAGGAATTAAACAATCTTCTATTTCCGTTTGAGCATATGTATTATTTAATATAGTTGGGTCTATTAACCGTATTTCTCCACTATCCAGCTGTAATCTTCTAATGAAAATATTATTTTTTTTACCACCACTCAACTCTAATGGCTTATTTACTTGTTTAAATTGCACATCCGTATCAATTAAAAACAGGATTTTACTACATATCGATTGAGCCTCTTCCTTTTCCGTCATTGGACTATATAATAGCTGAAATAGCTTTACCACATTTCCACAACCACCTACTGGCAGTATTTTTAAATTATCTTCATCTTCAAACATACAGTCAAGGTAAGTTTTATCATCACTGCCCTCACATACTATCCAATTTGTCTCTGGTTTATTACGCATATATGTTAAAATACTAGTTGCCAAATCAAACATACTTTTTAATTCAATTACGTCAGGGTAGTTTCTTCTATCTTCTAAGTAATTATAAAAATCAAATGTATCAATTTTAACCTTATTATCTTCTTTTCGGGATATATGATGCATATTGCCAAATTGTGTAATAGGTAAAAACCCATACCAATGTGTTGTTATGATAACTTGCTTTCCATATATTTTTGCCAAACTTTCTAACATCATAAATTGATTAAAACAATTTGATATATGCATTGATGTTTCTGGTTCATCAATTGCCAAAATAACTTCTCTTTCAGTATCATTGTTCCCATTTGCTACCAATACGGAATACGCAACATCAATTAAAGCTTTTCTCTGTTCACCAGAACTAAGTTGACTGATTTTTCTACCATTACGTTTTAACACTCTCAATGGGAAGTATGCTTCAAGAATTTTTTCCCTAATATCTTTTGCAGTCAAACTCTTTTTATAGTTTTCTTCTGTAGAAAAACTATATGATTCATCCACTGCAGATATTGCTTCATTGACCTGTTCAATAAATTTATCCAAATATTCATTTATTTGTTTTACTATTGATTTATTTCCAACTCTATCCTGCTTCTTAGTTAATATCTGCTCTATTTCGTTAAGCAAGTTTTTGTTCAACAACATTTGCATTTCATTATTTTCTAGTTTCAGCAGTTCATTAAGCGATTGTTCTACAGGAATATAAAGATAACTATACCTTGAAAAAATTTCATCCTTTATTTCGTCTAAAACATTTCGTGCTTCTTCCCTTTCCATATTAAAATTGTTCGTAAATTTATTAATGAAATCTGAATCGAAAGTACTTGAAAAATATGAATGCCTATCACTAATCTGTGTCCCTATTAATATCAAATAGTAATCTGTCTCATATTTTTCTTTGATTCTATTTCTATAGTCCAAAAAAGCCATTACTGCTGCTGTATTTCTTACACTTGGATTAGTACTATCATCAACATGCCAATAGTAATTACTAATATACGCATATTCATCTAAATGATTACTAATACTATCTTTCTTTATTAGAAAAACGGGACATATATAAGCTTCACTCTTTTTTGCTCCAGACGTAGTGTTCCATTCACGATTGTTTAATACTACATCCAAAGATTCTAAAATTCCACTTTTTCCTACACCATTATTTCCTACATATACTGTATACTTACAATCAACATTATCACTTATTGGCAAAAAATTAACATTTTCGTAGTTTTTATAATGTCTCAACATAACAGCTGCAATCATAGTATTTCTCCTATCGTATTTTTCGTTTATATCATATTATAATGCCTCAACGCATCCTTAATATACTCCACCTTTTCCTGTGGACACTTCTTTACCTCTGGATTCTCCTTCTTGGACTTATTATAATTCTCGCCCATATCCAGTCCACACATTCTCTTAACCTGTGCAATGTAAGAAGTATGCACATTCACACCATACTTGTTCTTCACATATTCCTTAATCTTCGGATATGTAGCTTTTTCTTCTGGTGTGTAATTACTCTCTTCATCAGGCTTCATTGTAACCTCAATCTTAGGTGTATCTTTTTTGAGGGATAATTTGACAACAGTCTCAACATGTGTCGATAGGGTAATTGAGATGCACTTTCCAGAATTTTCACTGTACTCTGGAAGTGAAAAATGCTTCCATCCTCTCTGATGAGGCTGCAAAAAATTGACATGATGCACTCTCTTATGTCCCTGCATAGAAAAAGATTGCATTGTATTTTAGATGTAAGCCAGACCAGCTTACGATTGACTCTGCTCTTTCTCTATGGTCCACTACTCATCCCTTGATGATAAGTTCTAAGATATTGTACCATAGATTGTTTATTTGGGAAATTACTTCCCGATAAAAATGGGCAGAAGAAAACCTCCAAATCTGTTTTGGACTTGGAGGCTTGATTCCAACCATTTTATTATATATAACCGGTTACTTTTCTAATGATTCCAAGCACAATCTATGCAAAAACCATTTCCACCATCATTTCTTAAACTTATACCACACCCACAATCTGGGCAGGTGTCAAAGACATCATCATATCCATCATCTTCTGCCTCTTGTAGAGTCCAATCCGCATCAAATGGATTAATATCCTTGGCACTAATCCTTCTTGGTAATAAAGGATACCAACAATCCAACTCGTTTCCTTTTTCAATCACATTTCCCCACCATAATACTATCGGGCATGTGTTAGATATGTTTAAGTCTGTAGCACAAAACGAACCAAAACCAAGCGAAGGTGTGAGATTATAACCTAATGGATATAGCCCCTTATGCTCCTGTATATTTTGTGTAATCGCAATACCTTTTTTCAGAAATTCTTCCTCTACTATATCCCTGTTTACTAAATTTGAGAATATGCCCGCTGTATATTTGTATCCAGCATTCCGAAAACAATAATATACTTTTTTCCCTTTGATTTCCTCTAACTTTTCCACATATGCACTAATTTCTGGTAACTTAGATAACTTTGATGAGGGCCATAAGCAATCCTGAATTGGCTCATATGAAACTCCATTATCATGCCTTTTAATTTTTTTATTATTACATATCTCACGCCATCTAAGAATATTAATTTTAATGTTCTTAGTTTTACACAACTCTTCTAATATTCTTTTTGAAAAATCCAACCCACTCTGACACGCAATCATATAAATAACATCTATACGAGACCCTTCTGGAATCATTTCTATGCAACGTTTAATATCTTTTCTCAATCTACTTCCAGTGTATAATCCATCATCTAAATATACATAATATTTTTCACTTATCAGCTTTCCGGTTCTTATGCCACACCCATATTTTTGATTCACTCTATCGTTTAACATCTCAACCAATTGCGACTGACTTTTCCCACTTTCTTGAATATTCCAAAAATATATATCTTTCATGGGTTCTTCATCTGTTGCATTTTCATTTTCCGATTTCAAATAATCCATCATCTTGTCTAAAAATAAATTGATCTTATCCTTTGGGAAATACCATTCTTTCAGTATATGTAAAGTTTCTTCCAGAATTATATTCTGAGTATCTGGACTAAACTGAGAAATCCACTTATGAACATGTTCTTGGTTCATTTCAATTTCAATGGAATCCTGTCTAAAACCTTTAATTATTTCTGCTATTTCTCTTTCCATTATATCTTTTTGCATTTCAGCAACATACCTCTTTCTAATATGTTTGCTTTCCTATTAAATTATTAGAAAAATCAAACAAATTATCATAATGTATTATATCAATATCATCAGCCTTTTTTCGTTCCCGTTTTATAATATATGTCTTATCTCGAAAATCCGTCCTTCTTCCAGCAACTACTACATAATGAAAACGTGACATATCTAAAACATAAAATTCTTCCGGCAAATCAAACGCACTATTTTTATATTTCCGCATAATCTCTCCAAAAGAACTATAATTTGCCGGAAGCCATCTTTTCCAATCTTCCAACTGTGATATTCCATCTCTAAATTCTGCTCCTAGTTGTCCATCTTTTAATGTAATATTCCCGTATGGGCTTTCTAATTCAACAAAAATAAACTCAAAGCCTCCAGAACTCTTTCCCAAGAGAAGATAATCAGCTTTGTACGAACTTCCCAATTGGAATTCTGGGAATAAATATGCTCCATGATTCCCAATATTAATAGATAATCCCCAAATGATAGATCCTATTATATTGTAGTATTCTTTTTCTCTTATGAAATTTAATATACTTCTTTCTGTGCATTCCGTATTATCCAACAAAGAAAGAAATTCTTCATTTGCATACTCTAATCGTTCCACATCTCGTAATTCAGCAACATCTAGATAATTATTGGGAAAAAGCGATTTGCACATTCTTGCAGCTTTAGGATATGCCATAAAATTATTGACTCTTCCGAATCCACTTACCCTCTTTTCCCAAAATTTTCGTCCTGTTATTTCTTCATATTGCTGTTCTTCCGTTTCTGTTAACCCTAAATAGTAATCCCTCTCATATAACATACATTTGTACTATCCTATTCCATTGCAAAATAATTTTTTACTTTATTCTTTTGAACCGTTGCAACAAATGCTTTTTATGCTCATCAGCTATTGTTTTATCATAAATCAACATTTTTCCATCTTTATTAGACATAATTTCTGTTTCATTATTAAAATCCCAAAAAGAATGATTCGCTTGTTTATGTAACAAAACCTTACTTTCACAAAATTCTATTGCAGACGGATGGCAATTAAAAATTGTATAATTAGCACCTCCGGGAGTTAAAAAACTTTTATATTTAATTCCATCTATTCCCGTTTTTCGCAAATGATCCGCTATTATCTGTGTCGCCCGATAAGCATTTTCGCCCCTCACCGGCTGGGTAAAACGGAGCATTAACTGCGAAAAGAATACACCCATGCTCATTCCGTAAAACTCAGTATCTTTTCGCTGAAAAGTCTTTTCGGACTCAAAATCAATAATATATAATGGTTTTAGCACTTTGAACTTTGCAAGAGAAATCAAATCGCCAAACTGTGATTTTATCTCCATACAAGCTGTTTCTGGATTAGAGGCAATATATAAATAAGATGCTCCCGCAATATTATTTCTCCCTTCGCTTCCTATTCCTAAAATAGGTTCTCTTGAATTTATATCATCATACCCCATGAACTTATTATCTTGAGTTTTTCCAATCCCTTTTTTTTAATCATCATCATCCTCTGGATTAATAATTCTTGCTCGATAATATTCTGTCCCCACCTCTAAACATTTTTTAAACTGCGATATCTCTTTATTAAGTACGATATCATCAATAATAGATTGAATTCTTTGAATTTGTTCAATTAAACCTTGTTCTGTTTCTATTGCGTCCATAAATTTATTAAAATTATTTCTTGCATTTACAGACCATCCCCACGCATTCATTGATTCCTTAAAATCTTGCAAGTTATCATCCATATATTTCCCACCTATACATAAAATATTTTTTCTTAACTTTGCCAAACTATTAAACAGAAGCCTTCAAGTCATTAAACTCAAAGGCTTCTCATCTTCATTAAAAATTTTCTTATGCAAGTGCAGGTTCCTTCCCTGCAATAATCGCTTTCACTTCTTCTATATCCTTATCTGTGGCTGAGGCTATCTGCTCTGCTGTAAAACCATTCTTATACATTTTCATAATGAGTCCTGCCTCTCCAATCGCAATACCATCTTCTTTTATTCCCTGACTCAAGTTACACATAACGCTCACATCCTTCCTGAAGTTCTCCTCAA
>ERZ779649.1353-NODE-1353-length-14252-cov-5.192858_pt1 | contig 14252 bp, 10 predicted proteins | sample MGYA00511882_ERZ779649 | MGnify/ENA primary metagenome ERZ779649 (study PRJEB29588, sample SAMEA2157793) | human gut metagenome | biome: human gut; feature: human-associated habitat; material: faeces | place: Denmark | collected 2008/2010 ... | reverse complement strand
ACGCCAGAATGGAAAAGGCGCAAGCAGATGGCGCAGGTGAATCTGGAAATAGTATAAGGCGTCGCCCGGCTGTGCGGTGTCGCCTTAAAAATGCAGTTCCGAAATTGGTGCGGCAAACGGCCCCGGCAGCGGAGAGAGAACATGCTTCTGTCCGCACATATCCGTATCAAGCGTCAGCGGTGATCCATCCGGCGCTTCATAGCGCTGCTCAGGCTCAAAGGCACTGCCCAGCACATCGCTGCAGACGCACTTCGTATCCACCGCTGGAAGAAAATCATAGAGGTTTGTTGTCAAGCCGTTTTCCGTGACTGCAAAAGTCACAGGGGCTGGCACGGTGACACTGCCAATATCACAATCCGCCGTCTGCGCGCCGTTCAGATAGACGTTTCCGCCTGCCTTGACGGGTAGATGACCATAGTAAATGCTGCGGTCGCCTGCAATGCGCTCTGGCGTAAATTGTGACAGGTATTCGCTTTCTGTCGGGAAGCCCTGATAGGGCAGCGTACCGACGGTGAGGTTCATTTCGCACAGCTGATTTTTGCCAATGCTGTTGATGTAGGCCGTATATTCCTCAGAAATCGGCTGTTGCACAAACAGGTTATTCCAAAATTGTGCATCGCCGTGGAGAATAGACATGAAGCCCGCCACAGCCGTCTGATGCGGCACATGGTAAGGCGTGTAGCGCACGGAATCAGGGCGGGAAAGCCCCGCGTTGTTTGTCCCCGCACCGACAAAGGTGAACGAACCGGCAATCAGGTTCTGCGCAAATGCAATCCCTTGTGTGCTGATGCGCCCTGCCATTGGGCTGAGCAGAAGGTTGTGGTCAATCAGAGTAGGGCCATGGCTGACCTCAACAAAAATGTCTTCGCCAAAGCTCAGCTGTGTGCGGATTTTCCGCCCGCACAGCGGCTGATTGTGGTGAAATGTATTGCCCGTCACGCGCGTTCCCTGCGCCTGCCAGTCCAGCCACAATCCGCGTGTACAATGGTGAATGTGATTATGCGCAATGATGGTGTCAATGGCGGCGTGCAGCTTAATGCCGCCGATTTCGGCGCCGTTCAGCTCTTGCTTGTTGTTGATATGGTGAATATGGTTGTCCTCAATCACGGAGAAAACGCAGCCAAGATGCCCGGCAATGCCTGCCTGCCCACAGTCGTGAATGTTGCAGCGGCGGATAACGTGGCTGCCGACATGCGCCCGATCCCAGCCTTCCAGCTGCGCCTGGCAGATGGCGTCCCGTTCATTCTGCGTTCCATGTTTCAGCCCGAAGCGGCGCCACTTGTTTTCGTTATTGGGCTGAAGGTATTTGCCAAGCGAAATGCCAACGCACTTGCTCTCGTAGAGTTCGCAATCCTCAATGACCCATCCCTTTGCCCAGTGCGGGCCAACCATGCCCTCTTGATACGCTGTCGGCGCCCATTGCGGTGCTGCCTTGCAAAAAACAAAGCCGGAGAGCGTGATGGAATGGATACCCGTTTTCATGGGGTAGAAGCAATGGCGGCGCGCGCTGTACTCCAAAAGATGACCATCAGGAGAACCGCAGAGCAAATGAAGATAGAGGGTCGTTTCTGTCTCTGTGCGTTCGCTCATCCACACATTGCGGGAGAATTCCGTATCCCACGCATACGGCGACGGTTCAGCGGCAAGCAGCGCCTCCCGCGTAAAAACCTCGCGCAGGGATCGGTTGTCAAGATATATATCTGCCCGATGTACAGGCTCGGCGGCATCATCGTAGTACCAGTCGCCGGAAATCAAATCCGCAAACGGATTATCCTCACCCAGTACGTCGTTGGGGATAACGGTTTTCCAGATGCCGCAGCCGCATTCTTCCCACTGTGACAGCACTTCTGCCCCGGTAATCACACTCTGCCCCGGTACTTCGGCGCGGTAGATAATCCGGTTTTCTTCGCTGCCGCCGCGCAGAGGATGTACATCCTCCCGATAAATGCCGGGAGCAACCAGCACTTCATCACCCGGCATGGCAGCATCTGCCGCCTGCTGAATGGTTGAAAAGGGGCAAGCCTTCGTCCCCATACCGGGGAAAGGCTGATTACAATTCACATAAATTTTCATGGACAATTCCTCAGCGCGGCAAAATCACGTTTTTCTGTTCGCCATGCAAGAAAGCATAGAGGTTGTCAAAAACAATTTCAGCCCGCCGAAGCATGGATTCCTCGCTGGCAAAAGCAATGTGCGGCGTCACCAGGCAGTTCTTCGCGTTCAGCAGCGGATGTTCCCGCGGGATGGGCGGCTCCATTTCAAACACATCTGCCGCTGCCGCAGCAAGGTGTCCGCTGTTCAGCGCATCGGCCAGCGCCTGCGAGTCAACAACGGGGCCGCGCGACGTGTTGATGAGGATTGCGCGGTACTTCATCATGCTGATGCGCTCCGCATTCATCAGGCCGCGCGTACTTTCCACAAGCGGGCAATGCAGGGAGACAACATCCGCATGACGCAGCAGTTCATCCAGCGAAGTTTGCTGCACATAATCCGGCATTTGCGCAATGGGATTGCTGTCATATGCAAGAATCGGACAGCCAAAGGCATGGAACAATTCCGCCGCACGCCTGCCAATTTTGCCGAAACCGATGATGCCGACCGTTTTTCCGCCGAGTTCACGGCCGACCAGCCCCTCCTTCGTCCCCTGCTGACGGCAGCGCGCGGAGACCGCCTCCACGTTGCGCAGGCAGTCAATCGTCATGCCCAGCGCAAGTTCCGCAACGGACTCATTGGAATAGCCGGATGCATTGCTGACAGCCACATGCATCTCCTCGGCAGCCTGCAAATCCACATGATCCACGCCTGTGAACGCCACATCAATGAATTGCAGATGCGTGCATTGGCGGATGATGCTGCCCTTCAGCGGCATGTTTGCCAGCAGGAGAATATCCGCATCCTTCGCGCGCTCGCAAAGGGCTGCTTCATCATCACAGCGGGAATAAGCGCAGAAGGTGTGCCCTTTCTGCTCCAAATCGCGCGTGTATTTCTGGAGGACTTCATCGCTGACAGCAAGTGATTCCAGCAAAACAATCTTCATAAGCCAACGCTCCTTTTCGCTTTCCGCGATCGTTTGATCACAGTTACCTATTATTATAGAGAAGCTGATGGCTGTATGCAAGTTGAAAAAACATCAACACTCAAAAAGCGGACTGCCCCATCGCGCGGAGAAGGAAATCAGGCGCTGGAAAAATTCTTCCGATTGCTTTAGCTATATGAGCGGCTCTTTAATGCATAAATGATATACACTCCACAATTTAGTCGTTGAATGTATGTATCAGGGAAAAGCATCCTTCCCAACTGTCTCCTGTTGCATCTCAATCTTCCAGTGCAAACTTCTGCTTGTCGTGGACGTCGATTGCTTCACCCAGCTGTACTTCGATCAGCTTCAGTTTTGTTTTGGCAATAACAGTATGGCGGCAGCCTGCGGCCATGGTGATCACGTCGCCTACCTTCACGTTCTGCTCTATGCCGTCCACAACGGTCTTGCCCTCGCCCGCAATGACCGTCCATACTTCGTCCCGGTGCTGGTGGCTGTGATAGTTCATCTGGTGGCCTGCATTCAGGGTTACTTTGATGGTCATGGAAGCCTTGTCGATGTCGATGACCTTAAAGCTTCCCCACGATTTTTCAGCGAACATGACTCGGTGGTCGAGTGTGTTGACGAAGGGCTTGATGTAACTGGACTGCTCCTTATCTGAGACCAGAATGCCCTCCGGGCTGGCAGAGATCACCACGTCCTTCAGACCCATGCAGAGGATAGGCACATCCAGCTCATTGACCACATGGACGTTCTCGCACTTCTCATTAAACAGTGCCTCGCCTACTGCGTGGCTGTCCATTGCTTCGGTCAGGGTGTTCCATGTGCCGAGATCTTTCCAAGTGCCTGCGAAACGCATGACTTCGATCTCCGGCTCGTGCTCCACCACGGCATAGTCAAAACTGATTTTGTTCAAGGTGTCGTATTTGTTGAACAGGTCCTTATAGTCCACAAAATCGATCAGCTCATGGGCACGTTTCAGCACATAGCCCAGCTTGAACGCAAACACGCCGCCGTTCCAGAGCGCTCCCTTTGCAATGTAGTCCTTTGCCACTTCCTGCGTGGGCTTTTCCTTGAACATGGACACCTTGCTGACCTGCTCTTTGCCGATGGGGATGATATAGCCGTATTTCTCGCTGGGATAGGTCGGTTCAATGCCCATCAGGACCAGATTTGCACTGCTGACGGCAGCACGGTCGCTCAGCGCTTTCAATGTCTCAAAGTAATCATTCTCCGCATAGGGGTCTACCGGGCAGACGACAACGGATTCTTTCTCGCCGACGCCCTGCACATCCTTCAGGTAAGCAGCTACCAGTGCGATGGCTGGGAAGGTATCACGGCGGCAAGGTTCCACGCTGATGCCAACATTCTCACCCAGCTGATTGTGGATGGCCGAGACCTGAGACTTGGAGGTGGCAATGGTGACCGTTGCATCCGTATCGACTGCCTTGATTTGACGGTAGACGCGCTGCACCATGGATTCCAGCTCGCCGTCTTCGCGATGGAAGATCTTGATGAACTGCTTGGAACGGATATCGTTGGAAAGCGGCCATAGGCGCTGACCGGAGCCTCCAGACAATAACACCAGATTCATAATTTTCCTCCTGCCTCTATCAAAAAAGTCGTGGTTCTGCACAAACACACGACCTTTTCAAATCGTTTGTTTATTTTTAGCGCTCTGCACGCATCGGGTTGTTCAGGAAGTCCTCGTAGGACAGGCGCAGACCGTCTTCCAGTTCCGTCTTGTAAGTCCAGCCCAGATTGGTAGCCTTAGACACATCCAGCAGCTTGCGGGGCGTGCCGTTGGGCTTGGTGGTATCCCACTTGATCTCGCCAGTATAGCCCACGACCTTAGCGACCAACTCGGTCAGTTCCTTGATGGTCAGCTCCTTGCCGGTACCGGCATTGACGGTTTCGTTGCCGGAGTAGTTGTTCATCAGGAAAACACACAGGTTTGCCAGATCATCCACATACAGGAACTCACGCAGCGGAGAGCCATCGCCCCAGCAGGTAACGCTCTCTACACCGTTGACCTTTGCCTCGTGGAAGCGGCGGATCAGTGCCGGGACCACATGGCTGTGGGTGGGGTGATAGTTGTCGTTGGGGCCGTAGAGGTTGGTGGGCATGACGCTGATGTAGTCGGTGCCGTACTGGCGGTTCAGGAACTCGCAGTACTTCAAACCGGAGATTTTCGCCAGCGCATAAGCCTCGTTGGTCTTTTCCAGCTCACTGGTCAGCAGGCAGCTTTCCTTCATGGGCTGAGGCGCCATGCGGGGATAAATGCAGGAGGAGCCGAGGAACTCCAGCTTCTTGCAGCCATTCTTCCATGCAGCGTGGATGACGTTCATCTCCAGCGTCATATTGTCATACATAAAATCGGCCAGCGCTTCCTGATTTGCCACGATGCCGCCGACTTTAGCAGCAGCAAGAAACACATACTCCGGCTTCTCCTGTGCGAAGAACGCTTCCACGGCATCCTGACGGGTCAGATCCAGCTCCTTGTGCGTACGGGTGATGATATTGGTGTAACCCTGACGCTGCAGCTCACGGACGATTGCAGAACCCACCATGCCGCGATGACCCGCGACATAAATTTTCGCATTCTTTTCCATCATAATAAGCTTGCCTTCTTTCCAAATTACAGAACTGCCTTCAGTGCCTTTTCGCGCTTTGCACGCTCACGGTCGTGCTTGGCCATAATTTCCACCAGCTGCTCGTAAGTAGTGGACTGCGGATTCCAGCCCAGCACGGTCTTTGCCTTGGTGGGGTCACCCCACAGGTTGTCCACATCGGTGGGACGGAACCACTGCGGATTCACGCAGACCAGCATCTTGCCAGTCGCTGCATCATAGCCCTTCTCGTCGATGCCGGTACCCTCCCAGCGGATGGTGATGCCATTGGCTGCGAAAGCCTTCTCGGTAAAGTCACGGACAGTGTGCTGCACACCGGTAGCAATAACGAAGTCTTCCGGCTTATCCTGCTGCATAATCAGCCACATGCACTCAACGTAGTCCTTCGCGTAGCCCCAGTCACGCAGAGAATCCATGTTGCCCAGTTCCAGATGATCCTGCAAACCCTCGGCGATACGACCGGCTGCCAGCGTGATCTTACGGGTGACGAAATTCTCGCCGCGGCGCTCAGACTCATGGTTGAACAGGATGCCGTTGACGGCAAACATGCCGTACGCATCGCGGTACTCCTTGACCATCCAGAAACCATACTGCTTTGCGACAGCGTACGGAGAGTAGGGATGGAACGGGGTGGTCTCACGCTGGGGAATCTCCTCGACTTTGCCGTACAGCTCAGAGGTAGAAGCCTGATACACCTTGCAGGTCTTCGTCAGCCCGCAGACGCGGACAGCCTCCAGCACACGCAGAACGCCCAGCGCGTCTACATCACCGGAATATTCAGGCGCATCGAAGGAAACCTGGACATGGCTCTGCGCAGCCAGATTGTAGATTTCATCAGGTTTGATTTCGCCCACCAGACGGATCAGACCAGAAGAATCGGTCAGGTCTCCGTCGTGCAGGGTAATCGCGTTCTTCTCAATCAGATGGTCGATACGAGCCGTGTTGGAGATGGACGCACGGCGGACGATGCCGTGGACTTCATAGCCCTTCTCCAGCAGAAACTCTGCCAGATAGGAACCATCCTGCCCAGTGACACCCGTGATAAGTGCCTTTTTCATGTATTTTATTCCTCTATGACGTTTGATGTATTGTGCTTCATTTTGTCGCACACTTGTATTTTATAAATTAAGGCACATTCTCTTAAGTGGTAAAGTAGTGCTTTATTAGCATAATATTGGTTTTTTAGTGCCTACGAAATATACGCAACTGTATCCATGCAGTTTTGCGAAAGTCTCGACCTGTCCCATGACATATCTCGAACACACAATATATCTCTTATTCCCACAACAGCTTACAGTCCGCCACATCCACAAGGCTGTCCATAAACACCTCATGCAGACGCTCTGCCACCTGCTTCTTCGTCACGCCTTTCTTCAGCACGACCTGCAAAAAGCCACCGCCGCCTGCGCCGCAGACCAGCCGGCCATCAATCAGCTCCTCAATGCTGCTGAAGATCTGCTCGATCAACGTGTTGCTGCTTCCGGCATCCACCTTCTTACTCAGCTCCCAGTGGTAATCCAGCAGCTTCGCAAAGCCATCCACGTTGCCGCGCTCCAGTTCAAACCGCATCAGCGCCGCCACCTTCTGGATCTCCTCCAGTGCAAACACACTGTCCGGCTCATTGCCGGCATACCGTCCGATCACGTCACGGAGCAGGTTTCTTGCCAGCCTGCGCTGCCCGGTGTAAATCAGGCAGAAACGCTCATCCAATTCCTTCCTTGCTTCCTCCGGGATCTCCACATGTACCACCTTCAGCTTCTGGTCGATCCCCGGCATGGAAGTGATATACTTCAGCCCCGGTGTAACGCCGCCCACCTGATCCTGCCAGCCGCCTCCGGTGGACATGATCTGCTCCATGGCCAGTACATGGGAATACAGATCTTCCTCTGTATATCCGATTCCCATAAACTCAAACACCGCCTTCACACAAGCAGCGGAAAGGATTGATGAAGTTCCAAGGCCGGAACCCTTCGGCACATTTGTCACCTCTGAATGCATCACAAAGCCGCCGCCCAGACGCTCCAGTATCTCTTTCAGGCTGTGCCCCTTCATCGGGATGATGCCGCAGGCAAGCAGACATGCCTTCTGCAGGGCAAAGGGATCAAACGGATCCCCGGTGCGCTGTAACTCACCGATCTCCTCAAACTCCCCGTGTACATCCATGTCACGGCTGTCAAAGACTACTTTCAGTTCATCCATGCGTTCCAGCTTCACCACCACCGGCTTCTCACCGTTCAGCAGGATCGCCGCATTCAGCACCGTACCGCCATGCTCATTGCAGTACGGAGGGGTATCGCTCCATCCGCCGCCCCAGTTCACACGCAGCGGCAGTTCCACGGTATGGGTATCTTTCACAATGTGTGCCGTTTCATTATAGCTGAGACTGCGCACCGTAGCCTCCAGCACTTCCGACTGGATGGTCCCAAAGCACTTCTGCACCTCGTTCTCATCCTCCAGCACCACACCAAGGTAATAATGCAGGCGGAGCTTCTCACTGAAATCCGCCCTTGCAAGGCCTTTTTCCAGCCAGTCTCTCTGGATCTTCGTCAGTACCTTACGCTTCGGAAGCGTCTGTGCCGGTACCTGTCCGCGAATCGCTTTTGCCAGTTCATCCATCATCACCAGGTCTGCCATACGGCGGTTCCATGCGATGATGGCATCCGGGTCAGCCGCATTGAAGCCGGAACACAGCGACTTGCGCGGACTCTCTTTCCAGTCCTCCAGCCTGCCTTCCCCGGTCACAAGCGCATACAGGTTCAGCGCCGCCGCCACCGCTTCCCTCACGGTGTCCTTCTCCGGATAAAGTTCTGCCGTCCAGAGGGTATGGTTTCCGCCATCCCAGAGATCCGTACCAAGCTTTTCTGCCACCTCATCCAGATCCCTGCCAAACAGCCGGTTTTCCTTCGGATTATCCTGCACGCCAAAGATGTGCACGACGAACTTCCCGTCACGCTGTTTCAGCCCATGCAGAACCACCCCATCCGGGATCACCTCATCGTGGATGTCCACAAAGGAAAGGACACAGTTGTTTCCCACCTTTGCGCGGCTGTGGACATAGGATACCTCCAGATAGCAGTCCTTCCCAATGGAAGCACGGCTGCTCAGCACGCTGTTATACCCGGCTGTGCTGCCGCTGATGCTGCTTGCCACACGGCTGCTCCAGCCAAGGCTGGCATACGCATCCACGCCGCCGCACATCAGTGCCAGAATCTCCCTCGTGGTGCCAAAGTGGATGAACTTCGCCGGGGCAAGACGCAGCAGCTTCATCCGGTAAGGACGAAGTACCTTCCATACCTGTTTCCTTGCTGCTGTCAGTTCCTCACAGAATTCCCCTTCCGGCTTTTCCAGATAAAACTGCTCCAGCGTAGAATCTTCCGCTAACGGATAGAGGAAATCCGCATACAGGGACAGACGCACCGTCCCGTTGACATACCGGTCATACCCTTCCTCTGTCCCGATCAGGGAATACAGTGAATCCATCATGGCAGTGCTGAAGATCAGCGCACCGGTGTCAATGTCCACACAGCCTGCCTCATTCACCGCACCGGCCTTTCGCAGTTCCTCCTCCGCCTTCTTCTGGAGACAGCATTTCACGTTGCCGTCTTCCCCGTTCACATACACGCCATGGTTCTTTCCGACTTCCACGCGCTCCTTAAAGGAAATCGCTGCCGCACCGACATTGTTATAGTCGATCTGCAGCGGATTAAACAGAAGCAGCACATCCCCGGACAGCAGCACCATCCCCTCACGGATACGGGACGGGACTGAACTCATGCAAATCATGAATTCATCAAAAAGTGTAGAGCTGCGGCCATCCGGCAGCTGGTGTGGCACCGGCGAGAACAATTTCCCCAGTGCGGAATACTGCGGCACACGCTTGCTGTCGCCACCGGAATGGATGACCAGAACGCGCAGCTTCCGGAAGTCTCCCTCCTGCTCATAGAGATACTTTAACACCTCCAGCGTCGCACCGCCGGAACCCACACGCTCGCCACCCCGATCCGGGATCGCTGCAAACCTTGTCCCTGCCGGAAGATACTCCTTCCGCTCCTCGATCTGCCTGCGGAACCCCTCTGCCTGCTGGTCATTGGATGCCGTCAGAATCACATAATCCCATCTGGGGAAGTTTTTCAGTTTCATGGAACGGTTGTAATCATCCCAGCAGTCCTGATAGGCCTGGGATAAAAACATTGAATACAAGCTCTTCATATTTCTTTCTCTCCTCTTTTCTCAGAATTTCCAGCCATCCGGCCGGTTTCTTTGTCTTTCCTTTTTCAAAAAAAGCACAGCGATTTCTCGCTGTGCCTCCATGTCACCACTGTTTCCGATATTCCCTTGGACTGATTCCTTCTACTTTGCGGAACATCCGACTAAAATAGTTTGCATCTGCCATGCCGACCGCAGCGCCTATTTCATCCACAGTCATATTGGTGAAGCGAAGCAGCTGCTTGGCTCTGGTGATCCGCTTTGAGATCAGATAGTTGTTGACCGTCGTTCCGTAAGTCTCTTTGAAGATTTTGGACAGATAGAACTTGTTGATGAAGAACTTCTCTGCCAACTCATCCAGCATAATTTTCTCTGTAAAGTGTTCGTCCAGATGCTCCTTCACAGCTGCCAGTTCCATTCTCTTCCGGCTTATTGTCGCGCTCTCTGGATGCCAAGACTGCTCCATCAGGAGCGTCAACAGCGTCCCCAGCTTCTCATTGATCCGCATATCCCGGATGTAATCGGATGAGGAAGCTAAGTTATAAAGCTCTGTAAGTAAATCCGTAAATGGCTTGATATCCGCCGGGTGGAACACCGGCCGACCGCCGCCCCCGCCGCGCTCCTTGTATTTCTCATACACAGCCGGAAGGGATGGGGCATAGAAGTGACACCACTGGAGCGACCAGAGATCATCCGAGGTGGAATGGCTGTACGCTTTCCGGCAGTCAATGAACACACAATCGCCTGCGTGCAATTGATAGGTCTGCCCCTCGTAGGAAAGTTCACCTTCGCCAGACAGAACGATGAAACACAGAAACGACACCAGATTCTCTCTCTGAGATATATGCGGGTGAACAGCCTGCAAAGAGCCGACCTCCTGCAGATGGAGCAACGATGTCCGGGCAAAGGTTGATGGGGTGTAAATGATTCGGGAGGAACTTACGGAAGAAGATTGTGGGTTGAATAGTTCTTGGTCCATGAGCTGCTTCTTTCCCATTTTCGTCACATCTCACTCAATTCGCATTATATCCGAATTTCCTGCTTTGCAGAGTTTCCTTCCACCAGCTTTCTCTTTCGAGAATCACGCTGTCATCCACTTTTGCATTATAATTTTCAAGAATGGAATACTGGAAATTTCTCTTTATGTAATCAATGCCTTCTTTATTTACCAGTTCAATCAGTTCTTTATTGCCGCCATGCCCTGAATCAATATAGTTTGCCCATCTCTGCAGCAGCATCCCGTTGTCGCTTGTAGCCGAGCCGACATATAATTTTCCATTACTTCTATCAGTAATTAGATAAACCGCTTTCTGATTCTGCAAGGCTGCCATCCAGTCCTTCTTGTGCTGTTTGATGATAATTTCAAGTTGCTCCCAAGTAAGCCTTACCTCATCGTATCCCGGAAAATCGTAGCCATCAAATGCAGCAGGGAGAAGCTGGTTCACTAACAGTTCATCACATACATTTTTATAGTAAATCCCCTGTGCTTGACATGTCTTATGAAACTGTATGATCAATCTTCCATAGTAGGGTTTATACTCCGGCAGTTCATCTCCGTCATAAGATATTCCACCTACAATATTAAGATCCTTCGTAATTTTCTTTATCGTGGTCAACAGCCACTTATCCCAGCCTATTTTCAAAAAACAAACTGCAATCTGGCCTTCATAGAAATAACGTTTCTGTTCTCTCCAAAACAACCACTGTGTATTTACAATATCCGGATTCTTTCTATAAAGATCCAGCGGATCTTCATCCGGGCTTGGCTGATTAAATTTTATTTTAACTTTGTCCATATCACTTTGCGGAATACGCAAAAGATCATCTATTTTTAATGGCATAAAACACTCCTTCTTTTTAGGATACCCCTTATAATTGCGCCCAAACCATCCACATCATCCCCGCCGACCCAAATTTCGAGAAAAAGCGCAGTTCAAGCGCACTGTTTGCACGCGAAATAAACCTCGTTACGCAACCTTCATTCGATTGCGAGCAAGGTATAAATTCGCAAGTGCAAACAGCGTGCAGCAATGCTGATGCAGTTTTTCCCGTCCTCGGAATCGTGTTTTGCAAAAATGAAAGATTCTCTTTATCACGCAAAACACATGTTCCACTTTGGAACGAACCGAGGATTTCGCATGTTCGATTGCTTTGAGCAGCTCGAACTTTTCGCCGCTTGATTTCTTCAGCTGCGACGGACGCTTGTTGATTTGATACCGGATAGGATGTCCTTCATTGTTGACAAGAATTGCATCATCCTTCTTTTCTGCACCCAGATACCCGCTGTCACCATAAATTTCCTCCTCTGTTCCTTGAAGAAGCTCGACAACCATGTTGCTGTCGTGCACATTGGCAGATGTCGTTTCCACCGTGTGAACCAGTCCGCTGTCCGCATCCACGCCGATGTGCTCCTTGTAGCCGAAGTACCACTGGTTGCCCTTTTTGACGGAATGAGCTTCCGGATCACGCTGCTTTTCCTTGTTTTTCGTCGATGAAGGCGCGGCTATCAGCGTCGAATCCACAATCGTTCCCTTTTTCAGCATCAGATTGCACTTCTGCAAACTTTCGACCACATTCGTGAAAAACGCTTCGCCAAGCTGATTCCGTTCGAGGATATGCCGAAAACGCCCGATGGTATCGCCATCCGGCACCTGATTGCTGGAGTCCACACCGCAGAACTGCGAGAACGCACGGCTGTCGATGATTTCATTGCGCGCCGCGTCATCCGCGAGGTTGTAGAGGTGCTGCAGCACATAGATTCGGAGCATCAATTCCAAGTCGTAGGGCTTATTGCCGCGCTCTCCTTTGTAATAGTGCGGCTGCACGATCCCGACCCATTCCGACCACGGAATCAGTTTCTCCATGATTCCCAGAAACTCTTTCTTCTTCGTTGATGCCTGCCCCAGCTCGTCGCTGATCAGGCTCATCGTCAATTGCTTCTTCACCTCTTTATTATACCTCTTTCCCGACTTTTTTGCTGTTCTTTCTTTGTGCGGGATTGCCTTAAATACAGCAGTCACGGCTGCACGCGCAATGCATCTAATCCGCAGCATGTGGCAGAAAACAAGCTGAACCGGGATTTCCATGCGCAAAAGCCGAATGAAAAATGGCTGACGGATGTTACAGAGTTCAAATGGTATGAAGGTGCAGAAGTCCACAAGCCCTATTTGAGTGCCATTCTTGACCTGTACGACAGACGCATTGTCTCGTATGTAATTAGCGACCGCAACGACAATGCGATTGTGTTCGACACATTCAAAGCCGCAGTAAAAGCCAATCCTGACGCACATCCTCTGTTCCACAGCGACCGTGGCTTTCAGTATACAAGTCACGCTTTTCACTACATGCTGGATGATGCGGGAATGACACAGAGCATGTCGCGTGTAGCCCATTGTATTGACAACGGCCCGATGGAAGGCTTCTGGGGCATTTTGAAACGCGAGGAATACTATGGCAGAAGATTTACTTCCAAGCAAGAGCTTATTCTGATGATTCAGAACTACATTGTCTACTACAACACCCAGCGGGTGCAGCGCAATTTGGGTGTTATGACACCGATGGAAAAACACTTACTGGCATCCGCTGCATAAAAAACTGCCAAGAAACGTGCTCTTGGCAGAAAATCTTGTTTTTTTCATTGTCCTCTTGACGGGGAGCGGTTCAAAATCGGGGGGTGGCTTTTGGTGTTATTGCGGTGTGTGGTCAAATCCTGCGAAAGCAGCGAAATAGCGGTTTCTAATCATTTTCGTGAGGTCACGAAGATGATAACTGCAGGCGGTTTTTCTCTGTCCTCCGTGTTGTTTTCACCGCCCAATCATGCTATAATGCAGACAGCGTTTCTGACGCACTAAGATGAAGGGGGATTCTCTTCCATGAACAAGATTCTTTCGACGAAAAACGCACCCGCCGCGATTGGCCCGTATTCGCAGGGCGTTCAGGCGGGCAATACGGTGTATGTGTCCGGACAGCTGTATTTTGTGCCGGAAACGGGCGAGCTGCTGGAAGGCACGATTGGCGAGATGACCGAGCAGTGCATGAAGAACATTGCCGCGATTCTGGCGGAAGCGGACTGCACGTTGGCGGACATCGTGAAAACGACGATTTTCCTGAAGGATTTGAACGACTTTGCCGCGGTGAACGAAGCCTACGGGAAGTTCTTCCCGCAGAATCCGCCGGCGCGTGCGTGTGTGCAGGTGGCGAAGCTGCCGCGGGATGCGAAGGTGGAGATTGAGGCGATTGCGGTGAAGGGCTAATCACCGCAGGTGATTGTCCTTTGGGACGGCATGGCTGTTCTTTTAATAGCGGCTTGCGATTGTCGCAGGGATTTCGCCTCTGCGGAGGCGACAAGGGGGCAATGGAAACAGACGAAGTCTGCGGTC
>ERZ779649.1350-NODE-1350-length-14265-cov-2.415341_pt1 | contig 14265 bp, 18 predicted proteins | sample MGYA00511882_ERZ779649 | MGnify/ENA primary metagenome ERZ779649 (study PRJEB29588, sample SAMEA2157793) | human gut metagenome | biome: human gut; feature: human-associated habitat; material: faeces | place: Denmark | collected 2008/2010 ... | reverse complement strand
GCACCGCCGCTCAGTGTGGCGACGTTGTTGTTCCACAGATCGATGAACTGAATATCCGGTACGCGCTCTGCGAGCCTCGTACAGATGGCTTGGAAAATCTGTTTCCTCATTTCTTGATGAATTTAACAAGTTGCCTATCAAAGTTTGAGACGTTATCCGCAATTACCCCCTTGATAATCTCCTGCGTCCGTTTGCCGTCGCCTACGAACTGGCGTTGCGGCATGGTGAATTTACGCGAGTGCGCACGAACAGTGTACTGCTTGCCCTTGCGGCTGGTGCGGGTATGCTGGCGCACATGTTTTGTTCCCGTGCCGCCCTCGTTGTGGATAGCCGCGTAAGGTACGGCAGATGAAAAACGCACGCCGTTTACTTTTACCTCGGCCTTTACACTGCGCCGCATTGTCCCAGTCACCATCAGCAGCGAGCCTTTGGCGTCCGGATTTGCGCGACGTTTCCATTTTTTCGTGAAAAAGGCTTTGCGATCGAAATTCTTATCGAACTCGTCGGCCAGCTCCGTGCGCATATCTTTCAGAATATTGCGTTTTAGTTGTTCGCCGTCCATCATTGTATGTCTGTTTTATAGTTAAGCGAAAAATAATGCGTATATTTGCCAATATGAAGAATGTTCCGCAAATAGTCAAAGATGCTGCTCATGATTTGATCATCATGTACGGCGATACAATCGACTACCTCGGCAAGTACGAGGGGGCGGATGCTTATATGTACCATTTTCCAGAAGACAGTTGCACCGGTTATCCGTTTGTTTATCTTGTAAAAGACGGGAAAGTTGACATAGTAACAGAAAGTCCTGCATTGTATATTATCGACTTATTTGTTAAAGATGTCGATGAATCCGACGTTGAATAACTTGTTGTCAATTCGCATTATCCCACGGCACATATGATTTTTAGTTGCCCCCTCGTTTGCAAGATATTCGAGGTTCTTCCATTCATAACCTGACCCCTCGGAATTGTCCGCCTGCGGTTCGATGTACCGCAATGTGCCATCGGCAAATCGTTGTAATATGGTAGCGTGTCCGCCGCCGCCTTTCCATCCGATTGACAATTCATATACGCCGACTTCCTTGCATACTTCATCAAAGAACTGCAAATACCGTTTGGGCGTTACGTTCTGGTAGCCTTTCTCCGCCAGCCATCCGTTCAGGCTGGTATGTTGCGCGGGCGTTCCGTCTGTATTTTTCCATACTTCCCAACATTGCATACCGCGACTCAGGTATTCCAATTTTGAGCCGTGTGTGTTAGGTTTTGCTGTTACATTGAATCCCATCAAACGCAACGCATAGGCAGGTGCGCATGTCTGACAGTTTATGCCGTTAGGCTCATCCCTTTTCCTATCGTATGCGGGATTGAGTTTGTAACGTGCATATTTGTCCCTATATATGCCTGTTTCATCAAGAAGGTATTTAGGTACATAGTCTGGATTCGCGCTTTGTTTGTCGGCTTCCTCTATTGTCATGGGCTTTCCAACCGTGATGCCCAAAGCCTGCTCCAACACGTAATTGTTTGCGGCGATAGCATCTTTTTCCATGTCTGTGAGGGTATCAGGCAACTGCTCCCGCAATGTTCCGATGCGTTTCTCCCTGATAGCTTCCTGAGTCACCTGTTCGATGACCTGCTTTGCCTCCTTGCTGGCCTTGTAATAAGGGTGCTTCGGGGGGAATAGTTGCAGCGATTTGCCCGCATTATATCGGAAAATCGCCCGTTTTGCTCCCTCGGTGCATTCATTTCCGCGCTGCATAGCCAGTTCGGGGTCGGACGGCGTGTATTTATTTTTGCGCACCTGTACCGCCGTACAGCGGCAGGTCCAGCCGTTCGGCGGCAAAAACAATTCCCAGAACGGATCGGACGGCGGCAGTGTCGTACCGTTGAGCGCGGCGTGTTCCTCGCGTACCTTATCGTCGCCGGCGGTGCGGTACTGCAGATAATAACGGTCGCCGTCCTGCTCGAAGTCGTGCCATTTTGCCGCCATCTGCGCCGCCCCGACGGCATGGTTGTATTCCGCGTACAGGTAGTTGTGGTTGTACTGCGCGTTTATCTTCTTTACGTCCGTCAGGAAGTCGTTGAACGGCTTAATGTCGCCCTTTTCCGTCAGCATCGACAGCCCCACTTCGCGCAAGGCGTGGAACGTCTTGAAGCCAGAAAAGACAAAGGCGTTGTTTTCGAGAGCGTAGCGGAGTGTTTCGGGTACTTCATGCGGCAGGCCGTTGCCGTTTCAAGCACACGCACAGTTTCTTCGATGATAGCCTGCGCTTCGGGGGTTGTCAGCTGCGCGAGGTCGAAGCCTCCGTTTTCATAGATGAGTTTTGCCGCATCCTCCATTCTCGTATCATTGAACGCGAACTGCGTCTCGTCTTTCGCCAGCGTCAGCAGGTCATGCCCGTATAGCGAGCACAATGCGTTGTTGAATGCCTTGTAGTCACTTCGCAGCCCCACTTTCTCGGTGGGGCTTACTCGAAAAAAGCGTCAGGCTGTGTTTTAGGTTGGCGCACGCCCGTTATGGGGATATTGTAGTTATCGATGAAATACTGCGGGTCTATCTCGTAGTATTCCAACAGCAGGCGTTCTTCCTCGCGTCGTTCAGCAGGGCTGAACGATGCCGCATCATCCCATTGAAATGAAAGCCCCTGCACGGGGAAACCGTGCCGCGCCATGAGTGGCAGCAGCTTATCGTTTACGACATTCGCCACCATCTTTGCATCGGCCTTGATGACATCCTCGAAAATTTCGAGGTGCGTTTCCGACTGCGAAAGGGACGACCCGCTGTCAATGGTCATTGTCTGCATCAGTACGCCTTTCGACAGTTCGCTGTTGCATCTGTCCACGCGCCTGTCGTAGACGTTGTAAGCATCGCCGCGACTGCTTTCCTTGATTTCGATGTCCGTTCCTTCGGGGAATAATGCCCAGAACGCCGCGCCCATCTTATCGAGCGACCCTTCTATGCGTCGGCGTTCAGCTTCATCGGTTGTATTGGTACGCGCCACGCGCATGGGCGCGCCGAATATCTCTCCGAACATGTCCCAAAACGCGAGCATGTTTTTCTTGCTTATGCAGGACGGCGCGCATTTTAGTAGTAGCCCCAAGTCTTTGGGCGTACCCACTTCGATACACCACAGGGCGAAATCGCCCTCGCGATACGGTATTCCCGTGCGCCAGTCCGCGGCAGGTTCGGGCGTGATAACGCCGTATTCAGGGCATACATGCTTGCGCGGTACGAGTTCCATGCCCTCGAAACGCATTCCGTTTTCATCCGACACAATGTCGCCCAGCTGTATGAGGCTGTGCCCCCAGAAGCGACTGTCCAGCACAAGGTCGCAGAAGTTATTGAACCACTCTTTTTGCAGCAATTTGGTACCCTCCGGATTCTCTTTGCCGTCTTTGCCCACCAGCCGGAAATCCTTTTGCAGTGTCTTTCCTTTTCGTTGACCGATACAACCCGTCAGGTGCAAATCTACGAGGCAGTCGGTATAGATGTCGTACAGGCGTGCACGGTTGGGGTTGTCTATGCTAATGGCGGCATGCCTGCCGCCATGTCGCAATATCTTTCTTTGTCAGGCTGTCGGTCTGCTGCATGAGCTGTGCGGTAAGTTTAAGTCCCTGCCTGCTTTTGGCAAAGCGCACGAGCCTGTCCACTTCCGCATCGGTATAGCTGCGGCGGGCGAAAGTCTGCTTTAAGTTGTTGATAAAATCCATTTAACTGCTGTTTGAATACCGTTTAATAATCGTATCTGTTAGGCGGCATCGAGCCGTAACGGACGGGGTTGTGAGCATCCGTTTCCCCGTCGCCGTCCGTATAAGTCGGCAGGTCGGGCGATGCTTTGGAATTCTGCACGTCGCGCAGCCATTTCACTGAATCGTTGTAGAGGCATTCTCGACGTTCGTGTCCCATGTTCTGTGGTAGGCGGTGAATCATCAGCCACAGCGTGATGTTCACCATGCACTGCACGAGCATGGCATTGCGTGCCTCTCCCTCCGCAGCGAAAGCCTGCTGCATGTCGTACCGGTGTCGGGTGTAGCTGCATATCTGTTCCATTGCCGCCCGTTCCGCCGTGAGGCGTTCGGCCTCAGCAGCGCATACCTGCTCGAACTCGAAGCTGTCGCATACGCTTTTGTAGTCGTCGATTGTCAGGAACATGGCATCTGTTTTTTTGAGTTGTCGGGAATGGCGACGTACAGTGCACATTTTTCGGCCTTTTCGGCTGTAAACCCCTTTGCGAAACGGTGCTGCCGTATCAGCTTTTTAATGCCCTGCATGGAAACCACGACGGGCTTTCCGCCGAACACCAGCACGAGGAACTTTTTACCGTACAGCGTAGCGTCATGCTGCGCTTTTTTCTTGGCGCGTTTCAACCGTCGGTCGAACACGAGGGCTTGGAAATACTTTCTTACCATGATACATTTTTTGCATTGTTCCGCCTGCCGAACGACGGAGTAAAACTACTGATCCGTGAATGCTTTTGAAGCAGTGATATTGCGCCCTCGTCGGCGTCGGGCGCATCGTCATGTCCTCGCATCCCTTTCTGGAATGCGAGGGTCTGTTCCAGTCCCGCGAGCATGTCGGGGTCTTGTTTCTGGCTTTCGTCATAATAGACAAAGCCGCGTTCCCAGTTTGCCGCGCTGCTTTCGATACGCAGGAACTTGTCGGGCTTCTTCCGCTTGTCTCCCAGAATGGGCAGCTGGTAGCCCCGCAAATCACCCTCCGTCTTGAAATCTTTTAGAATTTCCTCCTGCATGAAATTGGCCTCCATGTAGAACTTTATCGCGATACCTGTTTCCTGTCCCCACTCGAACAGATCATAACACCATCGCACCATTTCGGGGATGGTGGCTTGTCTGACGAACGCGCGCAGCTGCCACAGCTGCGTTTTGCGTTTTCCCCACAGTTTTGCCGCCTTGTAGTCGTTTTTTACGCTGCTTTTCCACGCGGGGTCGATATACAGGATAAATTCCTCAAATTCTTTCCATTTGGGACGTGTCGCCCATTTAATCCATTCCAGACGGAACACCGCGCCCTCGGTGATGGGGTTGTTCATGTACTCTTTCTGGAACGAGCGGTAGCCTTGGAATCTCTCAATAGCTTTTACCTCGTCCGCCGTCCACTTGGCCGCCCATGATACATTGCCGTTCTTGTCCCAGATGTTCACCTGCGACACATGCACCCCGTCGATAGCGCAGAAGTTCGCCAGCACGCTGTTCTTTGAAATGAGGTTGCCCACCATGATAAATCGTCCGCGTCCGCCGTCCAATGCGCCGAACAGAGCCTCTTTCACCCAATTCGTAAGACGTGTGACGCGTGCGGGACTTTCGCAGAGTTCGTCATCGTCGAGGTCGTCGATTACGATATAGTCTGGGCGGTGCGAGCGGTAGCGCAGACCGCGTGGCGACTGCCCGCGGCCACGGGCAAAGAATGCCACGCCATCCTTTGTCACGAACTCGCCCTCCTCCCATGAACCGTTGTTATACTGTTGGCCGAAGTCGTGGATGTACCGCTGGTTGTATTGCAGTTCGGCCTGTATGTCGGCCAGCAGGGTGCAGGCGTTTTCCTCACTCTTTCCGACCAGAACCATGACGTTAATCTGTCGTATTTCCTGACATTTGAGCCACAGCGGTATGAAAATATCCAGATGGGTGGACTTGGCCGCACCACGATGCCACTTGAACGCCGCTTTCAGGTTGCGTTCGTTCAGCACCTTGTTCGCTGCCTTGATGTGGAACGGCGCGCAGGGCGTTTGCTTTCCCGTTTCGTTGACGGTGTAGTGCGGGAAATAATACTCTACGAAAGCGGCATAATCGGCACGCACACGCTTGATGCGCGCAAGCCTTTCGCGTGCCGTTTCCGCAGTGTTCACAACCGTGGCCTGCTGCACTGTCTCGCAGTGTTTCTGCCATCTTTCTACCGCTTCCTTTAATTCCGCTTTCGATGCCATAAGCTACTGGTTGAATTTGTTTTGCAACAATTCATTAATATACAGGTCGTGATACTTGTTGATGGTCTTAAGCAGTTCTGGCGTAATCTCGTCGTCGAACGACATGCGGAACTGCATCCACTTGCTGAAAGCCATGAACACCTCTATCACGTCCACGATAGAGGCTTTTTTGTCGAGGCGTTCGATGGTGGTCGATAGCTTTGCCAGCTTGTCGCCCAACCCCGCCATCGCTTCGGGGTCGTCGCTTTCATTCACCTGTTCGATGAGTTTGTCAATAGTATGCAGCAGTTTGTTCACCAGTTCTGGGCGTGTGATGTTCGCCGCCGCACGCTGTTCCTGCCAGCCGTTTTCGGCCACCCATTTATTGATCGTCACGGCGGAAACGCCGACCTTTTCAGCAATCACCTTTTGCGTTTCACCCTGCATGAAAAGCAGGCGTGCATACTCTCTCTTTTCTTCGAATTCTTTCTTTGTTGCCATTCGATTTATGTTACACATTACCCACTCTGTGGTATTTCCATGGTACAAAAGTGCTGTAATAATAGAGCTGTAAGAAAAAGATATGCAAAGTTTTACACTCTTTTTGCGGACGTGTCAAGATAGACGCAATTTTGCCATGTCAAACATCGCGGGGTAGAGCAACGGTCAGCTCGCAAGGTTCATTCCCTTGAGGTCGCGGGTTCGAGTCCCGCCCCCGCTACAAAGGTTTTAGGTTAGACGATTGTTTTCAGCTGCGGGCAGGTATAGGGTACGCCGACCCCTGCCCGCCATTTTTAAGGCCAATGGCAAAAGAAGTAATTATAAGTACGAGCGGCTTGAATTGTTACGGCGGTCGTGTGCTGACATCGGGCATCGACCTGACGCAGTTTCTGAAAAACCCGATACTGCTGTGGATGCACCGCCGCAGTTTCGACCGTGACGCAATGCCCATCGGTCGTATCGACAACCTGCGCATCGATGGCGACCGACTTATCGGTACTCCAGTTTTCGACCAGAACGACGAGTTCGCAAAGAAGATAGAGAGCAAGTGGGAGAACGGTTTCCTGCGTATGGCATCGGCTGGTATTGAAATTATTGAAACCAGCGATGCGCCTGAATATTTGCTGCAAGGTCAGACGCGGCGCACCATCACACGCTGTCGGCTGGAAGAAGTCAGCATCGTGGATATCGGGGGAAATAACGACGCCCTGCAACTGTACGATACCAGCGGCAAGGTTCTGAAACTTTCCGCGGGGGAGGACAACGATGTGCTGCCCCTGCTTGCGCTGAATAGGAAAACCGCTCCCGCGGGAACTGCCCCCGACGGCGACGCAGATAATCAAAACAACAAATCAACTCAAAGGATGAACAGAGAATTTTTACAGTTGCTTGGTCTGCCTGATACGGCTACCGAGCAGGAGGCAATAGGTGCACTCCGCCTACTGAAAGACAAGGGCGACAAAGCGGAAAGCCTGACACTGGCCAGCATCACCGCGGTTGTGGACAGCGCAATTGCCGAGAAACGCATCACGGGTGACAAAAAGGAGCATTTCGTGAATATCGGCAAGATGGCAGGTATCGATGCGTTGCGCGAAACCCTTTCATTGATGCGCCCAGCCAGAAAGCCGACGGAGGTAATCCACCAGACAGATACGTTGCGTGACGACGAGCCGAAAACCTACGCTAAACTGTCCGATGTTCCCGCCGAGCAGATGGAGAAGCTGCGCGACGAACAGCCGCAGGAGTACGCCCGCCTGTACAAAGCCGAATACGGCACTGAAATCCCGAACAAGTAATCACTAACAACAAGACAATGAAACTTTTCAAATCTGTGTTTTTGGCCATTGCGGCCTTTGTAGCGTCCGTCGCGTTCAATAGCGCGGCAGGTGCGGCTCTCGCCAGCGTGGTTTTTCGCCCGCAGTAGGCATAATCGGCGGAAACGTAGCAGGTTTTCTGCTCGGTGCATTGCCGAAAGGATGTGCGTGCGCGACGGTATTCACCGAAGTGTGGACGGGCGAAATGGTTAAGGCATTCCGCACTGCGGCTGAAAGCCTCGGATGGTACGACCGTATCAAGAGTTACGACCAGTATGTCGATAACGATGTTATCCACTTCACCGAATTGGGCGGCGATCCCGAAGTGTTGGTAAATAACACTACCTATCCGCTGGATATTGAAACACTCACGGATGCTGATAAGCCTATTTCGCTGGATCATTTCGATACTACGGCCACGCCCGTTACCGACGACGAGCTGCACGCTTGCAGCTATGACAAGATGGCGAGCGTACAAGAGCGCCACCGCGAGGCATTGAAAGAAAAGGTGCGACAAAAAGCCATTCACGCGATTGCTCCTGCCGAAAACAAGACGGAATCACCCGTATTGCTGACGACGGGCGCCGATGACGGTACACGCAAAAAGTTTATCGCCGCCGATTTGCTCGCGCTGAAAAAGTCTTTCGACAAGATGCGTGTTCCCAAAAAAGACCGCGTATTGGTTATGTGCAGCGACCACATCAACGACCTGTTGGAGACTGAGCAGAAGTTCAAAGAGCACTACAACATTAATCAGACCGAGGGCAAAATCTGCCGCTTGTACGGCTTCGACATCTATGAGTACGACGGTACGCCGCATTATAACGCTACCACGAAGAAGAAACTCGCTTGGGGCGCGGCCACTGCCGACACCGACATGCAGGCATCCGTGGCGTTCTATGTCGGTCGCATGATGAAAGCCAACGGTTCGGTTCAGTTCTACTACAGCGAAGCGTCGAAAGACCCGCTGTACCACCGCAACCTCGTGAACTTCCGCAAGTGGGGCATCTGCCTGCCTCTTTCAGACAAAAACTGCACGGTGGCCATCATCAGCGAGAAAGTAACCAAGTAACCGACGGCTGAATGGCAAAGTTGCAGTATCTCGTAATCCACTGTACGGCCACCCCAGAGGGGCGCGAGGTCAGTGCTGCCGACATCAGGCGGTGGCACACCTCGCCCATCCCCACAGGGCGCGGCTGGAGGCAGGTCGGTTATACGGACTTGTTCCATCTGGACGGCAGTGTGGAGCGTCTCGTGGACAATAACGAGGACGGGAACGTCGATCCGTGGGAAATCACCAACGGCGCAGCAGGCTACAACAGCGTGAGCCGTCATATCGTCTATGCGGGAGGCTGTGATGCAAGTATGCGGCCCAAGGATACCCGTACCGAGGCGCAGAAAGAGGCACTGAAAAAGTATGTGCTCGACTTTCACGCGAAGCATCCCGATGTGCGTATTGTCGGCCACAACCAACTGGCGGCGAAAGCCTGTCCCTCGTTCGATGTGCCGCAGTGGCTGCAGGAGATAGGGATCAAGGCATAGTATGAAGCTGAATGGACTATTTGACCATCATCGCGAGTGCATTCTGTTCAATTGTGGGAGCGTTGGGAGGAGGCGGTATCATCTACTACAAGCAGACCCGACGAATGAAAGAGGCCGAGGTGGAGGCCAAGCAGTCCGACGAATGGAAGAAACTCTACGAAAAGAGCGATGAGGACAGCCGCGAAAAGGACAGGAAAATCGACGCACTCTATACCGAGCGGCAACAGATGTATAACCAACTGATCGAGCGAGACAGTATCATCGCCAAAAAGGACATCGTAATCGAACGGTTGAGATTTACACGCTGCGATGTAAACGGCTGCAAGCGTCGCCGGCCTCCGCGTGAATATGAAATTTACGACACCCTTGATAAGGACAATGAAAAGGATAGTACCGCTGTTTAGCCTCGTATTGCTGCTTTCATGTGCTACTACGAAACATACTGCCGGCATTGTACAGACCGAAGTACACACAGACGCGCAGGCGCATTTCGACAGTCTGATGCAAGCGCAATTCGCTTTACAGTTGGAACGTCTGGCCGTCATGGATGGCGAAACCGTAACGGACTTAGTAGTGTTCGACACGGACAAGCCGCCCGTGGACAGTACGGGACTGCCACCCGTGAAAGCAGTCTTGCGCACCCAGACGAAACAGACCCGGCAAAGCCAAGAAAAAGCGACGGTACAGGCGGAAACCGATGTGCAGATGGAGTCGGAAACGGCAGACCGCACAACGGAAGTCAGCCAGACCGAACAGGTCGAGGAGAAGAAGCCGAGCGGTGGTATAAATATCCTGCGGCTGAGTGTCGGTGTGTTATTTCTGGCCGTGGCCGTCTTTGCGATATGGATATTTTACAAACGAATTAAACGCTAACGATATGTCATCTAAAAACAAGCAAGAAGAAACGGCGACCGCACAGGTTCCGAAACCCGAAGCACAGGAACCGGCTGCACAGGCCACCCCTGTCGTCAATGTTCCAGAGTCCACTCCTGTCCCCGCTGAAACGGAATCATCCGTGTCGGCAGACAAAGACAAGGAGGATAAAAAGCAGAGACCTGCGGCAAAGTCCTCCGCAAGTGTTCTGGAGAGTGCGGGCAGGGCGGCCATCGCGCGACACGGCTTCGCAGAAGTATTTGTCACGTCGGACGGTCTGGCGTTCCGCCTGCGTTCGGACGCACAGAATCATGCCGCAGCTCTGGCAAATAAGGACATCGTAAAAGTCACCAGAAAATGAACAGTTTAAAAATCGAACGACAGAACGGCAACGTGCCCAAGAGCGTGGTCGGCGAAGACCATGTATCCGGCTTCATCGCTTATCTGGCCGAGGCCGAAATCCCCGAGGGCTTCAAGACCGACCATGTACAGGCCGTTTCCACCATCAACGCTGCCGAGGCGTTGGGCATCAAGGACGATGCCGAGAGCTGGGGTGTGCGGGTGCTGCACTACCAGCTTTCGGAGATTTTCCGCGTCAATCCGAGTATCTCGCTGTACGTTGGCGTATTTCCGAAACCTGAAAGTTACAAGTTCACAGAAATCAAGACGGTACAGAACTTCGCCAGCGGTCGCATCCGGCAGCTGGCCATCTGGTGCGGCGACAAGGAATTTTCCAGCGATGATGTGACGGCCATTCAGGGCGTGGCCGATGCACTGGATGAAGAGAACGCGCCGCTTTCGGTGCTGTATGCTCCGAAAGTGTCTGCCGTGCAGAGCATGCCTGCGGACGTGGCCGGTGCGAACCAGTGTCGCGTCAGCGTGGTAATTGCACAGGCAGGTAGCGGAACGGGTGCAGAACTCTATGCTGACGAGGCCAACGGCGAGGCGAAAGCCTCCGTGTCGGCTATCGGTGTGGTGCTGGGGCTGCTCTCCGCCGCCGCGGTGCATCAGTCCATCAGCTGGGTAAAGAACTTCCCGACGGGCGTAAGCGTGCCAGCCTTTGGCGACGGGACGCTGTACCGCGACCTCGACAAGGCACTCGTTGAGCAGCTGGATAGCGGGCGTTACCTGTTCTTCGTCACTCATATCGGGCAGGCCGGCAGCTACGTGAACGACAGCCATACGATGGACAGTGCCACGAGCGACTACGCCATGATCGAGAGTGTGCGCACGATGGATAAGGCCGTTCGCGGCATCCGCACCTACCTTATCCCCGAACTGGGCGGTAATATCTATATCGATACAGACACGGGCAAGATGCAGGCGTACAGCGTCAGCCATCTGGAAACGACGGCTAACAAAGCCCTCGAGGATATGGAAAAGGCGGGCGAACTGTCGGGCTACAGGGTGGAAATCGACCCCGAACAGGACGTGTTAAGTACCGGCGAGGTGGAAATCGTTATCCGACAGGTAGCCGTGGGCGTCATGCGTAAAATCAAGGTAAAAATCGGTTTCGCTAAAACAGTATAACAATGGCAAGTACAATCAACAACGGCATCCCCCTGATCAACGGAATGCTTTACTCGTGGGCGGACATCGTGGCAACCATCAACGGCGTACCCCTTACGGGTATTACGGGTATCGAATACGGTGACAGTCAGGACGTGGTAAACAAGTATGGCGCAGGCCGTCACCCTGTAGGCCGAGCAAAGGGACGAATCACTCCGACGGCAAAAATCATCCTGTATCAGGAGGAAGTGGAAACTATACAGTCGCAGTCCCCGAACGGTCGCATACAAGACCTTGCTCCTTTCGATATTACGGTCACCTATTTGCCCGACAGCGGCATCATCAAGACGGACAAAATCCGCAACGTGCAGTTTTCGGGAAACAGCCGCAAATGGAAAGAGGGCGACACGGGACAAGAGGTGGAACTCGAACTCGTTCCGTCGCATATCGAATGGGCAAAATAGTAGCGGATTTTAACAATAAAAGCATATGGAAAATAACGAACCGAAACAGCCGCAGGGAAAGACCTACGACGGCGGTGTAACCGAGGAACAAATCAATAAATGGAAAGCTGCGCACAAGCGCGTTGTCCGTATCAACGTGACGGACGGTGACGACCTGCATGTGGCTTATTTCAAACGCCCGTCGTTGGAAACCATGTCGGCGGTCACGAAAGTAACAAAGACCGACGAGGTGAAAGGTGCCACGGTACTTTACGACAACTGTTTTCTGGGCGGCGACCCCGAAATACGCGAAGATGCGCTGCTGTTCATGGCGGCGACGGCGCAGCTCGGACAGCTGTTCAACTCGTGCCTCGGTAGTTTAAAAAACTTGTAGAGGCACACCTCCTTTCTGAGGACGACGATAAGGACGGTTTTCTGAAGGGGTGTGCCTTGATACGCTTCAACCTCGGCATTGACCCGACGGCTGGGAGTTACGAAGACTGGGCAGCGCACTACGCACAAGCGTTGTGGCTGGAGAAGTGGCGACTGAAAAACAGGACAGAGATGTTAGCGGCCATGTTCGTAGGGAAATGATGAGCGATTACTTTTCCTGACCAAAGAAACGATCGGCTTGACGATTCCCCTGTAAACAAAGTACAGTAGTACAATAGGCAACCCTATATAAAGAGCGCCCCATTGTAAAACGATGGCCACATAGCCGAGTATGGTTAAGATAATATCCATATAACCGCTGTATATGACACAAAGGTAACAAATAACATTCCAATGGCAAATGTATTCGACTATCAATTTAACGTAGGCGGCAATTTTACCACAGTCATAGACGACATGACGGAAAGCACCGGGCGTTTCAATGCAAATGTGGAAACGGCTCGTGCCGGGTTAAGCGCATGGGAGCAACGTTTTGCTGCATTCGGGTTGATAAGCGAATATATAGAGAATGCGAGCAATGCCATGTCAAGTCTTGTGCAGTCCGGCATCGACCTCGACAGCCAAATGCACGACCTCAGTGCCATTGCAGGAGTTACCGGCAAAACCCTCGACAAGATAGAAGGATATGCCCGCGACAGCGCCAAGGCTTTCGGCATCGATGCTTCGCAGGCCGTGGAGGGTTACAAACTTCTGCTTTCGCAGTTGTCTCCCGAACTGGGCAAGTACCCAGATGCGTTGCAGGCTATGGGGAACAGTATCGCTACCACCAGCAAACTGATGGGCGGCGACGGCGTGGCCGCGGCGGAGGTTCTGACCACAGCGATGAACCAGTACGGCGTGAGCCTCGACGACCCGATAAAGGCCAGCGAGGAGATGGCGCGTATGATGAATGTCATGGCTGCAGCCGGTCAGGAGGGCTCGGCGGAACTTCCCGCCATTAAAGTAGCGTTGGAGCAGTGCGGTATGGCTGCGAAAGCTGCAAACGTAAGTTTCGAGGAGACCAACGCGGCCATTCAGGTACTCGACAAGGCGGGCAAAAAGGGTTCGGAGGCCGGCGTTGCGTTACGCAATACGCTGACTATATTAGGACAAGGCCGTTTCATGCCCAAAGATACGCTGGAGGCACTTGAAGCGGCTGGCATCGATGTTATCAGACTTGCTGACACGAGCCTCACGCTGAAAGAGCGGCTTGACATGCTTGCGCCCGTGATGAATGACGCCGCCCTGTTCTCGAAGCTCTTCGGCATGGAGAACAGCAATGCCGCCCGCGCGTTGGTACAGAGCCGCGACGAACTTGCCCGGTTAACAGAAGCAATAACCGGCACCGAATCGGCAGAGGAGCAGGCCGCCATTATCATGGATAGTTATGCAGAGCGACAGGCACGTGTCATCCAGCAGTTTGAGGACATAAAAATATCTCTGTTCCAATTAACGGGAGACTTTTCGTTATGGAGCGGGGTGATTGCACAGGCGTTGATACCGCTGGCGCAACTTACCCCATTATTCCAAGCGGTACTGGCAGGGATGAAAGCCATTTATAATCTGAACTGGGCATCCATGTGGTCGCGTGTGCAGAGCTTTGTCCATGCGGCGCGTTTGCAAATGACCTTGATGAACCGCGAACTTGTTACCGGGCAAATTGCCTCTAACGGCTTTTCCATAAACATGATCCGCGCCACGCTGGCGGTGCTGCGCTTTGCGACGGTGG
>ERZ779649.1345-NODE-1345-length-14281-cov-2.251090_pt1 | contig 14281 bp, 10 predicted proteins | sample MGYA00511882_ERZ779649 | MGnify/ENA primary metagenome ERZ779649 (study PRJEB29588, sample SAMEA2157793) | human gut metagenome | biome: human gut; feature: human-associated habitat; material: faeces | place: Denmark | collected 2008/2010 ... | reverse complement strand
ACGGAGCGACACATCAGTGCAACGAGGATATCGCTCTTATGAGAACTATCCCTGGCATGGTGGTAATAAACCCTGCCGACGACGTTGAAGCAAAGGCTGCCGTTGAAGCCGCTATCCTCCATGAAGGTCCGGTTTATCTCCGTTTCGGCAGACTTGCCACACCTGTTTTCAACGACCCTGAAACATATAAGTTTGAGCTTGGCAAGGGCGTTAAGCTCCGTGACGGCAAGGATATAGCTATCGTTGCAACAGGTCTTATGGTTTATGAAGCTATTGAAGCTGCAAAAACACTGGCAGCTGAGGGTATCGAAGCAACCGTTATCAATATCCACACTATCAAGCCAATCGACGAGGATATCATCGTTGAAGCCGCAAAGAACACAGGACTTCTTCTTACAGTTGAGGAGCATAGCGTTATCGGCGGACTTGGCTCAGCCGTTGCAGACGTTCTTGCAGCAAGACACCCTGCAAAGCTTGTTAAGATCGGCGTTAATGACGAGTTCGGTCACTCAGGTCCGGCAGTTGATCTTCTTAAAGAATATGGCCTCTGCGCAGACAATATCGTTGCAAAGGCAAGAGATGCTGTTAAGGCAAAGTAATAAAAGCAAACGGACGGATATCTTCCGTCCGTTTTTTTGTACACAAAAAAAGACACGCTTATGATCTCGTAAACGTGTCTTTTCTTATGCTTTTACAGTGCCTGCATGAGTGTCGATAATGTTGTTTATACATATGTAAAGATAAGGCTTAAGCTCGCCAATGTCCACAGGCTCGTTGTAAAGTATGGACGAGTAGCAGGTTGAGCTTACAAGCTCAACTATCATGAATATCATGACCTCAGGCTGAACAATATTATATGGAGCGTCAGCAAGCATAGCGTCATAAATGTTGCGGAAGTCGATGTCATCGTCCTTTATAGGCGACGTAAGAGCGTGCTTGAAAACGCCCCAGCTAAGATTCTTTGCAATAAAAGTCAAAAGCGACTTGTTCTCGTTTAGCTGGTTGATGATGTTGTCAACAATAAAAATAATTCGTTCGTTAAAGGTAAGCTTCTTGCCGCTCGCATTTAATGCCTCGATAGCGTTTCTGAAAAGCTGTGACGACTTGTGAGAAACAAGCTTGTTTCTTATGTCATATTTGTCCTTGAAATAAAGATAAAACGTTCCTTTCGCCACACCAGCGTTGTTCACGATGTCTGAAATAGAGGTCTTGCTCACTCCCTTGGTGGTGAAAAGACTGAATGCCGTGTTAAGCAGAGAGTCCTCCTTTACCTTTTTATTGGTATCAAGCTTGCCCATTTTAACACGTCCTTCCTTATTATAATATATACAATTTGTATGCCACACATACACAGGTTTACTGTGGTTGACACTATATTTATTATAATACAAATTCCTGTTAAAGTCAACGGAGCAAAATGACCAATAGTCACTTGTGACCGTTGGTCATTTTGTGCAATTCTACAAAAAGAATGACTAATGGTCATTTTACTATTGACTGTTGGTCATTTTCGTTGTATACTATGAATTGTAAGAGACCGAAAGGTCAAAAACTATGTGAAGGGAATGACATTTGATGCAGAAATTTGGCAGAGGAGTTGTAAAGCTCCGAGTACCGATACTCATAGTCAGCGTTCTGCTGCTGATACCGTCAATATTCGGTTTTCTCAGCACAAGAATAAACTATGATATTCTTTCATACCTCCCGTCAGACATTGAAACCATGAAAGGTCAGGATATAATGCTTGACGAGTTCGGCAAGGGTGGCTTTTCGCTGGTAATGCTTGACGGCATGGACGATAAGGACGTTGAAAAGGTCAAGGAGAAGATCGAAAAGGTAGACCACGTTTGCGATGTTCTCTGGTATGACACCTTGGCAGACGTTTCACTTCCAAAGGAAGTTCTTCCTGATGATATTTACGATTTCTTCAATACAGATAACTCCACAATGATGGCTGTCTTTTTTGACGAAGCAACCTCCGCTGACGGCTCACTTGAAGCTGTCAAGGAGATAAGAAGCATCGCAGGCGAGCAGTGTTTCGTAAGCGGTATGTCGTCAGTCGTTGAGGATATCAAGGATCTGACAATGCAGGAAGCTCCGATGTATGTTGTTATCGCAGTAATACTTACAAGTATCATACTTGCACTTACAATGGATTCGTTCCTTATTCCACTGTTCTTTATGCTCAGCGTGGGCATGGCGATAATCTATAACATGGGAACGAACTTCATACAAGGTGAGATATCGTTCATCACCGAAGCTCTTGCGGCTGTACTACAGCTTGCGGTAACGATAGACTACTCGATCTTCCTGTGGCATAGCTACAAAGAGGAGAAAGAAAAGCACCCTGGTGACAACAAAGAGGCTATGGCAGTTGCCATCGGCAAAACTATCACCTCAGTTGTTTCAAGCTCCATAACAACAGTTGCAGGCTTCCTTGCACTTTGCTTCATGAGCTACGAGCTTGGCATGGACATGGGTATCGTAATGGCAAAGGGCGTTGTTATTGGCGTTATCTGCTGCATAACAGTTCTCCCGTCAATGATACTTGTCTTCGATAAGGCACTTGAAAAAACAATGCACAAAGACCTTGTTCCAAGCCTTGAAAAGCCTTCAAAGTTCATTATCAAGCACCATGCAGCATTTATCGTACTCTTTATAGTTGTACTTATCCCTGCCGTATATGGTCAGATAAACACCAATGTCTACTATAACCTGACAGATACTCTTCCAAAGGATCTCAACAGTGTTATCGCAAACACAAAGCTAGATGAGGAATACCACATGGCAACGACCCATATGCTCCTGGTTGACGCTGATATGCAGCCAAAGGAAGTAAACTCTATGCTCGACGAAATGGGCAAGGTTGATGGTGTAAGCTTCTCAATGTCACTGGATACTCTTATTGGTCCGTCTATCCCTCGTGAGATAGTTCCTGATTCAGTAACAAAAATACTCAAAAGCGATAAATGGCAGCTCATGCTAATAGGTTCTGAATACAAGGTAGCTTCTGATGAAGAGAATGCCCAGATAGATGAGCTTAGCAAGATACTTAAATCCTACGATAAGGACGGAATGCTTATCGGTGAGGCGGCGGCAACAAAAGACCTTATCGACATAACAGATCATGACTTCAAGGTAGTAAATATAGTTTCTATCGCCGCTATCTTTATCATCATTCTTATTGCACTGCGTTCAGTTTCACTGCCGATCATTCTGGTAGCCGTTATCGAATTTGCTATCACAGTAAACATGGGTGTTCCGTGCTTTACGAATACTACCATACCGTTCATAGCGTCGGTAGTAATCGGTACTATCCAGCTTGGTGCAACAGTTGACTACGCTATCCTTATGACAACAAGATATAAGACCGAGCGTAACGCAGGCAAAGATAAGCACGAAGCTGTCACTATCGCACTCACCACTTCAATGAAGTCTATTATGGTCAGCGCACTTGGCTTCTTCGCTTCAACATTCGGCGTTGGCGTATATTCAAGCGTAGATATGATCTCACAGCTTTGTACGCTCATGTCAAGAGGTGCAATAATCAGTATGATAACTGTTATCTGCATACTTCCTTCAATGCTTATGCTGTTCGATAAGGTAATAATCAATACAACAATGGGCATGAAGAAAAAAGAAAATAAGCTTTATAAGCTTCCTGAAATAAACTAATTCGTAAAGGAGATATAGTTATGAAAAAGTATTCAAGAGTTCTTGCAGGCATACTTGCCGTACTTCTTTCCGCAGGCTGCACAGGTCTTTATGCAGCAGCTCAGTCAGACAGCTCTTCCGCTGCCGACAGCACTGCCTCAACAACAAAGAGCGAATCAGATAAAAAAGATACAAAAGATACAAAGAAAGCTGATAAGTCTGACAGTGATACAGAAAAGCAGGCTAAGGAAGAAACAGTTTATGTTATCACTGACGCTTCCGGCAACAAGACAAAAACAGTCGTTTCCAACTGGCTGAAAAACCCACAGGGCGTAAAGAAGCTGGAGGACGTTTCCGACCTGACTGATATCGAGAATGTTAAAACAGACGAGGGCTTTACAGCCAATGGTGATAAGCTCACATGGGATACCGAGGGCGGAGATATCTACTATAAGGGCTATACCGATAAGGCACTCCCAGTTGATGTAAAGGTAACATATACCCTTGACGGCAAGGAGATAAAGCCTGAGGACCTCGCAGGCAAGAGCGGTAAGCTTACAGTAAGATATGACTATACGAACAACGATAAGAAAACTGTCAAGATAAACGGCAAGAAAACAGATATCTATGTTCCATACCTTATGGCAACAACAGCTATCCTTGATACTAACGTTTATTCAAACGTTGAAGTAACAAATGGCAAGCTCATTTCAGACGGAAGCAGACAGATACTTATAGGCGTTGCAATGCCTGGCCTTACAAAGAGCCTTGATCTTCAGGATAACGAAGATATCGAGATACCGGAGTACGTTGAGTTCACAGCAGACGTAAAGGACTTCGAGTCAACAACTGCTCTCACAGTCGCAACATCTGACATCTTCTCAAAGCTTGACCTTAGCGATATCGGTGATGCTGACGATCTTCAGGATAAGCTTGATGAGCTTTCTGATGCTACAGACGAGCTTGTAGACGGCACAGCGGAGCTTTATGCAGGCATCAAGAAGCTGTCCGATTCCTCAGGAACACTTATCACAGGTATCGACAAACTTTATTCAGGTTCTAAGTCACTTGACGATGGTGCAAAGACACTTAACAGCGGTGCAACAAAACTTCGTGACGGAGCAAAGACCCTTGATTCTTCAACAGGTGAGCTTATGAGAGGTATCTCCACAGCTCATAGTGGTTCAACAGCCCTCCTCGGTGGTTTTGATCAGGTAAACAGTGGTATGTCATCCTTGAAGAACGGCTCATCATCACTTTCAAGCGGACTTTCACAGGTATCCTCAGGCGCACAGCAGGTAAATAACGGTGCTGCAAGCCTTGCCGCAGGCACAAATAAGCTTGTTACAGGCGTAGGCGACCTCCAGTCAGGCTCTAAAAAGCTTGCCGCAGGCACAAAGCAGACCTATGACGGCTCAACTGCACTGAAAAAAGGCGTTGCAACACTTAATGCAGGCGTTTCCACACTCTATGAAAAGGTGCAGTCACTCCCTGCAAGCGTTGAACTTCTTTCAAATGGCATAACAAAGGTAGATAACGCTCTTACACAGTCTATCGCATACGACCAGCAGGTACTCGCAGGACTTGAGCAGCTTCTCGGTAATTACGAAGAAGGCTCAGCAGAGTATACGAGCATAAGCAATATGATAGCAGCCGTAAATGGCTCTATCCAGTATCAGCAGGGCGCACAGAGCGGCCTTGGCGATGTTTCAACAGGTGTCGGCACAATGGCTACCGAGGGCAAACAGCTTGTTGACGGTGTAACTCAGATATACAATGGTCTTAACGATAAGAAGAAAGGTCTTGTCGCAGGCGTTGATAATTTGAATACAGGACTTAAAACAGTAAACGAGGGTGCTTCAGCACTTAAAACAGGTATCGGCACACTTGCTAAGTCCAGCAAGGATCTTAACAATGGCGCAGCTACACTCTCCGCAGGCACAAAGAACCTCTCCGCAGGCGTAAGCTCAGCACAGGTAGGCGCAAGCAAGCTTGATAAGGGTGTTGACAGCCTGAACTCAGGCGTATCAAAGCTTTCAAACGGTGCAAAGACTCTTGACAGCGGTCTTGGTCAGCTTGACAACGGCAGCAAGCAGCTAAAAGACGGTACTGCAACACTCTATTCATCACTTGTAGAGCTTGCACAGGGTACAACAACACTTTCAAGTGGCAGTGCAGAGCTGTTCAGCGGTATCGGTCAGCTCAAAGACGGCAGCTCACAGCTTTCATCTGGTGTTAAGAAGCTTGAAAGCGGTGCAAAGACCCTTAAAGACGGCATGGCTAAGTATAAGGACGAGGGCATCGGCAAGCTCCTTGACATCTACAACAACGACCTCAAGGGACTTATCGACAGACTTGACGCTCTCAAGAAAGCAGCCGAGGATTCAACTACATTCTCAGGCGCAGCCGATGGCGTTGAAAGCTCAGTTAAGTATATTTACGAAACTGCGGCTATTGAAAAAGCAGACGAGTAATTTTTACTTCCCACACATAGCAAAGACCCCCTTGGACAGAAATGTCCGAGGGGGTCTTTGTATTTATAAACGTATTATCTGTACAAAAAAACGGACGGGATTTCTCTCTCCGTCCGTTTTATATATTCTACTGTCTTAGATAAACGCCGTTTTCTTCGATGTAGTCCTCCATGTCCTGCTTGTATTCAAGATCAAGAGAATCTTTAGGAAGTGCCTTGAGTGCTTTCTGACCAATGTCTTTTCTGAAATGCTCTCCCTCGAACTTTATCTTGGAAACAGCCTCGTAAGACTTGTCCAGAGCACCCTGAAGCGTGTAAGCATTGCAGGTAACGCCCAGAACACGTCCGCCGTTTGTGTAGAATTTGCCGTCCTCGTACTTAGTGCCTGCGTGATAAATAAACGCTCCGTCTACCTGACCCTTGTCGTCCATACCGAACATCTCGATACCCTTTTTGTACTTAACAGGATATCCTCCGCTCGCCATAACAACACAAGTGCAGTAACCCGACTTCCAGCCGATCTTGACATCAGCCAGCCTGTGTTCATAAATAGCCTCAAATATCTCGCAAAGATCACCCTCCAGCATAGGAAGAACTACCTGCGTTTCAGGGTCGCCGAAACGGCAGTTGTATTCAATTACCTTTGGACCATTAGAGGTGAGCATAAGTCCAAAATACAAACAGCCCTCAAAAGTCCTGCCCTCAGCGTTCATTGCGTTGATAGTCGGCAGAAAGATCTTCTCCATGCACTCCTTGGCAATGTCCTCAGTGTAGTAAGGGTTAGGTGCAACAGTACCCATTCCGCCTGTGTTCAGACCCTTGTCGCCGTCCAATGCTCTCTTGTGATCCATTGAAGAGATCATAGGAACAACAGTCTTGCCGTCAGTGAATGAAAGCACAGAAACCTCAGGACCTGTGAGATATTCCTCCACAACGATAGTGGAACTGCTCTCACCGAACTGCTTGTCATCTATCATGGAGTGTATAGCCTCCACAGCCTCTTTCTCACTCTCCGCCAGAATAACGCCCTTGCCAAGTGCAAGTCCGTCAGCCTTTATAACAGCAGGGTATGTGTTCTGTTCCTTGACATATTTTATAGCGTCCTCACTGTTTGTGAACACCTCGTATTTGGCTGTAGGAATATTGTATTTCTTCATAAGATCCTTAGAAAAGACCTTTGAACCCTCGATTATAGCCGCATTTTTCTTAGGGCCAAAGGTCTTGAAACCCTCAGCCTGCAAAGCGTCTACCATTCCAAGTACAAGCGGATCGTCAGGTGCAACAGCCACCATGTCTACTTTAAGCTTCTTTGCCAGAGCCACAACGCCCTCGATATCCGTTGCCGCAACATCAAAACATTCTGCATAGCGTGAAATGCCACCGTTTCCGGGTGTGCAGTAAAGCTTTCCTACCTTAGGGGACTCCGCAAGCTTCATAACGATAGCGTGTTCACGTCCGCCTCCGCCAACAACTAATATGTCCATTTTCAGACCTCCTCAGTGTGTTTTTTCCAATTATAACAATACCGCACACCTATGCTGTGCGGTATCGTCATTTATTTACTTCGTATATTATTACTTAAGCTCAAAGCTGTCAAGAACTGTCTTGAACTCGTCAGAAAGCTTGCTGTAAGCGTTCTCGCTTGCACCATATGTGATAACAACAAGGTTGCCGTTGTCAGAAGTGATTATCTGATTGAGCAGTACCTTCTGTGAGCCGATCTCGCCTGTTACGTCAACAATGTAAGCGTCCTTGCCTGCAAACTTATCTTCCTTGTCGTTTGTAACAGTGTAGCCGTCCATGGAATTATATGTTTGCTTGATCTGGTCAGCATAATCACTTGCTGTAAGACCATTGAGCAGATCGTTTGACATTGAGATAACGTTGATAGAAGCAGACTCAAGCTCAGCATCATCGCCTGCGTCAGCGTATGTGAACATTACGTCAACACCAGCAGACTCCTGCATTGCCCACTTCTTTGAGTCGATCTTGAAAGTATACAGATCGCTTGTGTAAGCATTATCCTTATAAGTTCCCTTAGCCTCGTCACCGGTGCTTGTTGTGTCGTTAGCAGAAGTTGTTGTGTCAGCAGCTGACTCCTCAGGTGCAGCAGTTGTAGTTGTTGTGTCAGCCTTAGACTCGGCAGCAGGTGCAGTCGTAGTTGTAGTAGTTGTTTTAGCCTCCGCCTTTGACTCACTGCTTGAATCGCTTGACTCTGAGCAGCCTGTAACTGCGAATACCATTGACAGTGCCATGAGTGATGCAAGTAACTTTTTCATAATAAATTTCTCCTTTTCTTCTTGACCTTTATTGTTTTGCATTAATGCACAAAAATTAGTGATGGAACAATCTTATTCCGGTGAATGCCATTGCCATGTTGTACTTGTTGCAAGTCATGATAACATGATCGTCCCTGATAGATCCGCCCGGCTCGGCAATGTAAGCCACGCCGCTCTTTTTAGCTCTCTCGATGTTGTCGCCGAATGGGAAGAAAGCGTCAGAACCAAGGCAAACGCCTGTGTTCTTTGCAAGCCATTCCTTCTTTTCAGCCTCAGTTAGCACCTCAGGCTTTACCTTGAATGTGTTCTGCCATACGCCCTCAGCCAGTACATCATCATGCTCGTCAGAAATGTAAACGTCGATAGCGTTATCTCTGTCAGGACGTCTGATGTTGTCAACGAACTGAAGTCCCAGAACCTTTGGATGTTGTCTGAGCCACCAGATGTCAGCCTTGTTTCCTGCAAGTCTTGTGCAGTGTATTCTTGACTGCTGACCTGCACCGATACCAATAGCCTGACCGTCCTTTACATAGCAAACGCTGTTAGACTGTGTGTATTTAAGTGTGATAAGTGAGATAACAAGATCAGTTTTCTTGTCCTCAGGTATCTCCTTGTTGTCTGTCACGATATTTGTGAGCATATCGTTGTCTATTTTCAGCTCGTTTCGACCCTGTTCAAAAGTTACACCGAAAACCTGCTTTCTCTCGATAGGTGCAGGAACATAGTTCTCATCTATCTTGATGATGTTGTATGTACCCTTTCTCTTTGACTTGAGTATCTCAAGAGCCTCGTCAGTGTAGCCCGGTGCAATGATACCGTCAGAAACCTCTCTCTGGATCATCTTTGCAGTGCAAGCGTCGCACTCGTCAGAAAGTGCGATAAAATCGCCGTATGATGACATTCTGTCAGCACCTCTTGCTCTCGCATAAGCGCTTGCAAGTGGAGTAAGCTCGCCCAGATCGTCAACAAAATATATCTTCTTTTCGACCTCGCTCAAAGGCTTGCCGATAGCAGCGCCCGCAGGTGAAACGTGCTTGAAAGAAGTTGCCGCACACATACCTGTTGCCTTTTTAAGCTCTCTTACCAACTGCCAGCCGTTGAATGCGTCAAGCAGATTGATGTAACCGGGCTTGCCGTTGAGTACCTCGATAGGGAGATCCTTGCCATCCTCCATAAATACTCTTGACGGCTTCTGATTAGGGTTGCAGCCGTATTTCAAAAGCATTTCATTTGCCATAATTTTTACCTCCGTTTATTTAACCTATTCACTCCGCAGATATTACTTGCTGTACTTATTAACTATCTTAGAAACAGCCTTGCCGCTTGCAATATCAATGTATCTTACAAAAAGCGAAACCTTGTTGTCCTCGTTGAGTGCTTCCCAAAGCTTGCCGGTGAACTCTTCGATATCGTTAGGTATCTCCACCTTCTTAGGCTCGCCTTCAAAGCTTGGCAGAGGATTGCCGTCACCCATATAAGTGTGGATAAAATGCCCCACACCGTCAAGAGGGTTTGTGTATGTGTAAGTAAATCTCTCGCAGCAGTCAGGGTTGCCGTCAGCGGATTTGAGTATGCTCATAGCATAATTATATGCGCCGTTCTCAACGTGCATGATACCTGAAATACGAGGAGTGTAGTTTGGAGCGTCGTCCTCATACTCTCTCGTCCTCAGTGACTGTTCAAAAGTCTGCTGCTTGTCCATAAGATCGTAGATAGTGTCCGTCTGATCGCCGTTTGTAACGATAGTTTTGTTTCCAAGCACACGAACAGGGGAGTATATAATAAGGTGTGGGTCAGAAAGCTTGCTAGGATCAGCAGCTTCTGTCTTGATGCCGTCCTCAGTTTCCGTGAAAACTCTGTTTCTGGAATTAACACTTCTGCCCATGATAAAATAAGCCGTTACCGCACTCTTTCCGTCAGCAGACTTGCCTATAACTATTCCTCTGCCCGGATATGAGTTGCTTTTAAGCTCGTCATAAATATTAAGGGTCTTCATATCTTGTCCTCCATAATTTTTCTCAGTCTTTAAGGTCAACGTAAGCCTTGCCGTCCTTAATGCTTATCCTGTCCTCGCAGAACAGCGAAACCGCCTTAGGCAAAAGCTTCCATTCAACGTTTTCCATTATCTTCTTCTGCAAACTTTCAGGTGTTTCGTCATTTGCAACATCTACAGCACCCTGCAAAATAATAGCACCGGCGTCAGCCTTTTCGTTTACAAAATGTATAGTCGCACCCGATACCTTTACACCATATTCCAAAGCCTTTTCATGAACTCTAAGTCCATAAAAACCCTCGCCGCAGAATGACGGTATCAGTGCAGGGTGAACGTTTATTATCCTGTAAGGATAAGCCTTTGTAACGCATTCGTCAAGAATTATCATAAATCCGGCCAGCACGATAAGGTCAGCACCTTGCCTGTTAAGCTCAGCCAGAATAGCCTCGCTGTAACTCTTGCTGTCAGCATATTCCTTCCTCGGAATAACAACAGTGCCGATACCTGCATTTTTCGCCCTCTCCAGAGCATAAGCACCTTTCTTTGAGGATATGACGCAGGTTATCTTGCCGTTTTTTATAATGCCGCTTTTTTCAGCGTCAATAAGCGCCTGTAGGTTTGTTCCGCCGCCCGAAACAAGAACGCATATCTTCTTCATATCTCTTTACCCTTAGCAGATGATAACGCCCATGTCAGAGTCAACAATCTCGCCCAGAACGTAAGCTTCTTCGCCTGCCGCCTTGATAGCTTCGATAGCCTTGTCAGCGTCAGCCTTGTCAACAACAACAGTCATACCAACGCCCATGTTGAATGTGTTGAACATATCTCTCTCAGGAATGTTTCCTGTCTTTGCGATAACGTCGAAAATAGGAAGCACCTGAACGTCGCTTCTTGCTATCTTAACAGAAAGACCGCTTGGAAGTGAACGTGGAATGTTCTCATAGAATCCGCCGCCTGTGATGTGAGATATAGCCTTTACCTTAACAGAATCAAGCAGGCTCATAACAGCCTTTACATATATCTTTGTAGGTGTGAGAAGTGTCTCGCCAAGTGTCTTGCCAAGCTCGTCATAGTGAACAGAAAGAGTCTTTTCGTCAACGCTGAATACCTTTCTTACCAGTGAGAAGCCGTTTGAGTGAACACCGCTTGACTTGATAGCTATCATAACGTCCCCGGCCTTCTGAGTGCTTGGGTCAAGTATCTTGTCCTTGTCAACAACGCCAACAGAGAAGCCTGCAAGGTCATATTCGTCAACAGGGTAGAAACCAGGCATCTCAGCAGTCTCGCCGCCGATAAGCGCACAGCCTGACTGTACACAGCCCTCAGCAACACCTGAAACTATCTGAGCTATCTTCTCAGGATAGTTCTTGCCAACAGCGATGTAGTCAAGGAAAAACTGTGGCTTTGCACCGCAGCAGATAATGTCGTTTACGCACATTGCCACGCAGTCGATACCAACTGTGTCATGCTTGTCCATAAGAAAAGCTATCTTGAGCTTTGTGCCAACGCCGTCTGTGCCTGAAACGAGAACAGGCTTTGTGATACCTGTCATGTCAAGCTCAAACAGACCGCCGAAGCCGCCGATGCCGCTGAGAACACCGCTCGTCATGGTCCTTGCAACGTGCTGCTTCATAAGCTCAACTGCCTTGTAGCCTGCCGTTACGTCAACGCCTGCTTCCTTGTAGCTGTTTGAAAAACTGTTTGTATTCATGATAAAATATCCTTTCAGTTATTTACTTCTTTTCCGATATCTTCGATTCAAATTTGTCCTTAGGCATATCCTTAGGAACTTCGATAGGGTATTTCTCTGTAAAGCAGCCTACGCAGAAATCACACTTTGAATTTCCCGCAAGCTTTTTAACGCTTTCAACACTGAGATATCCCAAGCTGTCTGCACCGATATATTCGCATATTTCTTCATTGGTCATCTTGCAGGCGATAAGATTTTCCTTGCTGTCTATATCCGTTCCGAAATAGCATGGTGCAATGAATGCAGGGGAGGAGATACGAACGTGAACTTCCTTTGCACCTGCGTCCCTCAGCAGCTTGACGATACGTCCAGAAGTCGTTCCTCTGACGATACTGTCGTCTATCATAACGACCCTCTTGCCCTTAACAGTGCTTGAAATAGCGTTGAGCTTTATCTTGACGGAGTTCGTCCTCTCTGTCTGGCTAGGCTGAATGAACGTCCTGCCTATGTATCTGTTCTTGATAAATCCAATGCCGTATGGTATGCCGCTTTCCTGAGAAAATCCCAGTGCAGCGTCAAGTCCCGAGTCAGGCACGCCTATGACGATATCAGCGTCAACAGGGTGTTCTCTCCAAAGATATTTTCCTGCCCTGAGCCTTGCCATGTGAACGCTCGAACCCTCGATAACAGAGTCAGGTCTGGCAAAATATACATATTCAAATACGCATATAGTACCCTTTTTACCACAGTGAGTCGTGATAGAGTTCACACCGTTTTTATCAATAACTATCATTTCACCTGGTTTAAGATCTCTTATGTATTCAGCGCCGATGCTGTCAAAAGCACAGGTCTCCGACGCTACCACATAGCCGTCGTCTATCTTTCCGAGGCAAAGGGGTCTGAAGCCGTCAGGATCTCTCGCCGCAATAAGCTTTGTCGGCGACATAACGAGCAGCGAATACGCACCCTTTATCCTGTACATAGCCTTTTCAAGCGCCGCCTGTATAGACGGTGCTCTAAGACGTTCCTCGGTTATGGCGTATGATATGACCTCAGTATCATTTGTGCTGTGGAATATCATGCCCTTGTTTTCATATTGCTCTCTAAGTTCTCTTGCGTTAGTAAGATTGCCGTTGTGAGCGATAGCCATAGGACCCTTTATGTGACGAACAACAAGCGGCTGAGCGTTTGAAGCATTGCAGTTGCCTGTGGTCGAATATCTTACATGACCTATAGCAATATTGCCCTTGCCGAGCCGTTCGAGAGTTTCCTTGTCAAAAACCTGATTGACAAGACCCACGTCCTTGTGATAGCTGAACACGCCGTCGTCGTTTACAACGATACCGCAGCTTTCCTGACCTCTGTGCTGTAATGCGTAAAGAGATACATAAGTCTGAGCCGCAACATCGCTTGTCTTGTTAGTATAAATGCCGAAAACGCCGCATTCTTCATGGATACCTGTTACCAATTAAATCATTCCCTTCCGTTCCAGCAGTAGGTGCAAAGCTCACAGCTTGGCAGACCCACAGCCTTTACAGTGCCTTCAAGCGACTGGAATTCAACAGAGGTAAGTTTAAGTCTTCTGCATATCTCGTCCCTGAGGAGCTTGCCACGCTCAGTGCTTGAATCGCTGTATTCTTCAATGTATTTAACTCCCTCGATACCCTCGTTCTCATCAATGATCTGTCTGGCGATAAGTTCAAGTTCCGAGGTGCTGCGTGAAAAGTTAAGATACTTGCAGCCATACATGATAGGAGGACAGGCTGATCTCATGTGGACTTCCTTTGCACCGTTCTCATAAAGAAACTCAACAGTTTCCCTCATTTGAGTTCCTCTGACGATACTGTCGTCAACGAACAGAAGCTTCTTGCCCTCGATAAGTTCGTGAACAGGTATAAGCTTCATCTTTGCAACTCTGTTTCTCATAGACTGGCTTGTTGGCATAAAGCTTCTAGGCCATGTAGGAGTGTACTTGATGAACGGTCTTGCAAAAGGTATGCCGCTTTTGTTTGCATATCCTATAGCGTGAGGAACGCCCGAATCAGGTATTCCGCAAACGAAATCAACGTCAGGGAGCCTGCCGTTTTTCATATCGTTCTCCGCCATGATCTCGCCGTTTTTGGTACGCATCACTTCTACATTCACGCCCTCGTAGCAGGCGGTGGGATACCCGTAATACGTCCAGAGGATGG
>ERZ779649.1334-NODE-1334-length-14327-cov-3.115331_pt1 | contig 14327 bp, 15 predicted proteins | sample MGYA00511882_ERZ779649 | MGnify/ENA primary metagenome ERZ779649 (study PRJEB29588, sample SAMEA2157793) | human gut metagenome | biome: human gut; feature: human-associated habitat; material: faeces | place: Denmark | collected 2008/2010 ... | reverse complement strand
CCGTGCGCCGGTTCTCTCCTGACTTTCTGCATATTGAAACCGTGGGAGAGTTTCAACAGTACGCACTTAAAGAAACCGCCAGAGAGGCAGCAAAGGAGGCCTAAACCATGAACAACGCATATATTAAAAATCTTTTATCTATCAACAAAAAAGCTTTTCAGTTTTTGCATGATGTCGAGGGCTTCGACTTTAAAAAGCCGTATTTTATCACACAGCAGCCCGGGAAATTTACCGCAAACACAGTTAAAAAGGCAGTAGCCGAGGCAATGAACCCGGCAGCCTGTAAAATCTCCGTTTTTATTGTTCCTACCGCTTCGCGATGTCTGCAAGATTTATATTTCGCTGTGCTTAAACTCAACAATTTTTCAGCTTGTCGCCGTGATGGTGTTAGTTATTGGAATTATAGAGTCGCTGCCCCTGGTCTTGATATAGATTATTGTTTTAATATTAGAGACTTTGAGGAACTGCGCAAGAAACAGACCGAAAGCGTTTTTATAATCGCCCAGGATAAAGGTTATATAAAAGAACCGAAAACAAAAATATTTGATGTTTCCCGGCGGTATGCCCTGAACGATGTCAGAAAGAGCGCAGACGGACGCGGAAACAATTATATAAAATCCTTAGTATTGACCGCCACGGATGGCAGCGGCGCACGTTTCACATACGAACCATATAACACATTTTACGGAAACGAAAAACGATCCGCGGATATTGCGGACCATATCGACAAAAGCGGCTACTTGTTACGCCCTCACCGCTTCGCATTGATGGAGAGAGCGGAAACATTGAGACGGACCAGAAAACAGGCAGAGGCCGACAACGCCGACTATACAAAAGAGATAGCCGAACTGCAGAAACGCATTGACGCAACTAGAATTTTATTATCTAACGCCGTTTTGAATTGTCAGGACGCAACCGCGGCGCGCGGCGTGTCTAACAAGATGAATTATTTTTCTTATGCTCTTTCTTACTTTGAGACATTCAAAGAAAAAATAAACAGCAAGCGTTATGCAAGTATTGAGCGCATCAATTCAGATATTGAAGATATAAAAAATAAGTTGGATCATTGCGCAGAGTAAGGCGGACGGCGGCGGATCGGCCGCCCCGGCTCCGCCGGATATATTGAGAAATCGGAGGCTTTAGGATGGCTTATAAATATCTGAACCGCTCCGCAGTATTGGAACATCTGCAAGAGGGGCAAACAGTAAATATTGATGAATATATAGAAAAGTTGCGTTTTTTTAAGAAGTACACCGACAGCCAAGGAACCTATATAACGGATCGCCGCTATATTGAGTATTCAGAAATCGGCTTGCACTATTTCAAGTATGATACATTGATAAAATTCTTCGAGGATTTCAAACATAGAAACAACGCAAAACGTATATTGATAACATTCAGCAAAAACCACCGCTTACAATGTGAGCCGGTGCAGGATTAAGGAGGTCTTTATATTATGGGATGGGATTACACACACGCTACACACTACACCAGAACCGGAGCTATTGACAAAAAGGCAGAGATTGACGAGCTTTACACCTGGCAGACAGAGGCAAAGAAAGTTGAAGTTGTCCGCTCTTGCATGGTTGGGGCTACATATTACGCCGCCATAAAAGTAACCGTATTGAGCACCGGAGAGGCTGAGACATTCGCCGCCGTTGCATTGACGCACACAAACAGCCGGGATTATTTCAACTTTGGAGTTAATACGATGGAAGAAAGCATGGGGCCGTGTGAGGACCGCTGTCCGGCTTCTATCCTCTCTCTTCTCTCCCCTACTGATTCAGAATACGCCAACGGCTGGCGCGATAGATGCAGAAAGAACATTGAAGCAAAGAAAGATCCGCACGCATTGAAAAATTTGCCTGTCGGCGCAGTGATCCGCTTTACTCTCCACACTGGGGAAAACATCGAACTATTGAAACACGCCGCGGCGTATCAGTTCAAACGCCCTTTCTGGTTCTGCCAATCATCCGGCCGTTATATGCCAGCAACCAGGATCCCGGCAAATTATGAAGTAGTCACAGCATAACATATTGAGTTTAGGAGGATAAGAAACCATGAATAATACAGCATTGAGAATTGAGAACGGTATGAGCAGTTTTGAGCTACTGCAGGCCAAGGTGTCAAGCCTTGCTGTAGTTCCCGGTTATTACTTGGTATGTTATAATCAGTATGAGAGGATTGCAACTGTTGTACCAGCTGTAGTTCCCGGTTATTACTTGGTATGTTATAATAGCAGAGCTATAAACGTTTTAAGGAGGGGCGCTGTAGTTCCCGGTTATTACTTGGTATGTTATAATATCATTCGTGTTCTGTGTTCCTGCTCATGTGCTGTAGTTCCCGGTTATTACTTGGTATGTTATAATAGGGAACGGTAAACCCTGCATAATCCCAGTGATTATGCAGGGTTTTATCTTTCAAAAAACAAGTAAAAAGTGATTCTAATAGATGAAAAAAACTCATTTTAAGTTTTTGCATCGTAAAAGAAGCCTGCTCATTCGTGAAACACTTCTTTACGCAGCAAAGCAGCAAGTGTTTTATTGCTGAATGAAAATAACTTACTTTCTGTAATATCTATAAAAAATATCTGCCCAATAAAGTTATTTATATGATATCATGGATACTATAAAGAAAACCTATTTGATGCTTTTTCATAGTTTTCAGTTAAATGAAGTATTAATTAGAGGCGGTACATATTTGCAAATAAGAAAGACGAGCAAATAGCACAAAAATTTCATAAAAACACAATACAAAAAGGAGTCTCTCCATGCAATCATACAACGACCTACAATCACAATTAAAAACAATAGACCATAAAAGTTACCCATTATACAAATCCCTGCGTGGAAGTTACCAGTTCCCCAAATACATATTGTCAATTGACCATGTGCAGGGCGATCCGTTTGCGGCACCATCGGATGTGAGGGTGACAGTGGATGCGAAGGCAGCCGGATTCCCGGCATTTGCGATGAAGGATAAGCTGACAAGAACCGCATTGGCGGATGAACTGCTTCGCAATTTTGCGGCAAAAGTGAATCAGTTTAACTTTAAAGCGAAGGGCTCCGGTAAAAGCGGACTGATCTCAGTGACACACTGCGGACAGGAAGTGCTGCAGAGGACAGCATGTGAAATCAGTGAAAAAGAGATTACCGCCAGATTTGCAGTCGGGTTTCCTGCAAATGGAAGAACAATCAACGCAAAAGAACTTGAAAAAATCTTATTTGAATATCTGCCACAGTGCGTGGAGCAGTCTTTTTATTATAAAAATCTGAATGCGCAAAAAGTAAAAGAGGCTGTGGAGCTGGCAGAAGATCAGCAGGCAATCCGTGAGAAGCTGCCAGAACTTGGGCTGGCTGCGTTTGTGGCGGATGACTCTGTGCTGCCAAGGGAGAGCGGTATCTCTTCCAAGCCAATGAAGCAGTCTGTAAAATTTGTTTCTCCGGAAACAATGCGCGTGACATTAGAACTGCCGCACCGTGGTAAGATTACAGGAATGGGAGTTCCCAAAGGGATCACCCTGATCGTAGGCGGCGGTTATCATGGAAAATCTACACTTTTAAATGCGTTGGAATTAGGCGTATACAATCATATTGCCGGAGATGGCAGGGAGTATGTGATCGCAGATGAAACGGCACAAAAGCTCCGCTCTGAGGATGGAAGATTTATCAAAAATGTAGATATTTCCATGTTTATCAATGATCTTCCAAATGGCAGGGATACGAAGGATTTTTCGACTGCTGATGCGAGTGGAAGCACGTCCCAGGCGGCTGGCATTGTGGAAGCGGTTGAGGCCGGCAGCAGACTGCTTTTGCTGGATGAGGATACTTCTGCAACCAATTTTATGGTGCGGGATGCCTTTATGCAGAAAGTGGTAAGCCCGGACAAAGAGCCGATCACACCGTTTTTATCCAGAGCAGTGGATCTGTATGAAAAAGCAGGAATTTCTACCATTCTGGTTGCGGGAAGTTCGGGAGCATTTTTCCACATTGCAGACACTGTGATCCAGATGGATCAGTATGAACCTGTGGATATCACAGAGAAAGCAAAGGAACTGTGTGGACAATTTCCGATTGCGCAGGAGACAGCAAAACCATTTGTTTTACCGGATAGCCACCGTGTCATGGAAAAAGACAGGAATGGAACGGTAAAACGCAGGGACTACAGGAGCGGAGAAGTGAAAAAAGGCGAGCCGGAGCGCTTGAAGGTAAAGACGCTTGGTGTGGATGGCTTTATGCTTGGAAAACAGAATGTCGACCTGCGCTATATCGAGCAGTTGATCGACAGCGAGCAGACGGCGGCACTGGGACTGCTTTTGAAATATACTGTGGAACATCTGGTGGATGGAAAGCGTACCATTTCAGAAACGGCACAGTGGTTAGAACAAAAGTTAGAGCAGGAAGGAATGGTATTTGCCGCAGAGCATGGCGTTATCTCCGGTGGATACGCAATCCCAAGAATTCAGGAAATTTATTCCTGCCTGAACCGCTATCGGGTGTAAATTATTGTAAAAATGAAACAGAGTATATTTTTATAAAATTCCTGAATATAAAACAATGTAAAGTATTGTGTAAAGGAGTTTCGCAATCATCGGTTAAGGAAGGAAGTTTATTATGCGTCCCAAAATCACAAAACAGAATATAAAAACGCTGTTGGAAACAAAGTTTATCAAAGTATTTGATCTTCAGTATGCCGAGGGCAGACATTACTATAATGCAACAAGACGGAGCGCAGATGATCTTGTGGCAGTGAAGTCTACGGAAGAATTTCAAAATATGCTTCCAGATGCGGTGAGCTGCATCACGATCTGGAATCCATCCAACGGTGAGCCCAAGCTCCTGCTGAATCGTGAATTCCGGTATCCGGCAGGACAATTTCTGTTAAGTGTCCCGGCGGGACTGATCGATCCGGCAGATAAAGAGGAAGACGAACCATTGCTTGTGACTGCAAAAAGAGAACTGAAAGAAGAAACCGGAATTGAGGTTTTGGATACAGATGAACTGGAAGTGATCAATCCATGTCTTTTCAGCACACCGGGAATGACGGATGAGAGCAACGCACTTGTGAAAATCGTGTTGAACCGGGATACTCTGACAGGTATGTCACAGGACGGTGCAGAGGGAAGTGAATGTTTTGACGGCTTTTCTTTTCTGACAAAAGAGCAGGCGCAGAAAATTTTAAAGGACGGCGTTGATGAGTACGGCATTTTCTATTCTGTGTATACGTGGACAGCATTGACCTATTTTGTGGCAGATATGTGGAAACGAAACCCTATTTACAAATGCATAAAAAAATAGGATAATAGCTGTGAAAATAACAACATATTCTTTATAAGAAGAAACAGCATTCCAAGAATGCAAAGCCATTCGAAAGGTATAAAGTATTTTTGGATTGCAAAGCATCGGAAAGATGTTTTAGAAGGTAATACATATGGAAATTGAGAGATTAGGTGAAAATAAGATTAGATGTGCACTGTCTGAAGAAGAAATCCGTGAAATGGGATACAATATTGATGAGATTATTGGAAATACCGAGGTGACGCAGGAGTTTATGCGTGCGGTGGTGGAACTGGTAGAGGAGCAGGGCAATATCAGTATGCAGAATATTTCACCGGTAGTGAAGGCAGAACTTTTGCAGGATCACAGCATGGCGATCACGTTTGGCGGAGATTCCGAGATGAGTTTTAAGAATCTTGTGGATACGGTCGGACAGCTGATGAACCAGCTCGCACCGGAAAAATTATCAGAATTTCGGCAGATGAATAAAGAGGAAAAACAGAGTGCTATCGATGATTTCCTCGAAAAATATAAGGCAAAGCACAGCCAGGATGCAAAAAAGACAGAGACAGAAGATGCAAATGGTACTGAGCAGAAAGAGGACAATGAAATTTTTGAGACATCGGTTCCGTTTAGTCTGGAGTTTTCCAGTCTGGATGAAATGCTGCGATTGATCCGTCTGGCACCATTTACAGAAAAAATGCCTACAAGCAGTCTTTATAAATTCCAGCAAAAATACTATCTTGTGATGGATCTGATCCATTTTTCAAGGGAAGAATTACGGCCATTTGCGTTTACAATTGTAGAATATAACAATTGCCGTTATGCTGAGGTCGGACAAATTGCATTTATAAAAGAACACGGAAAATGTATTGTAGAAAATGAGGCACTGCAAACGCTGATGCAATTGTAAAAAGTGATGAAAATTTTTCAGGCAATAGACAAATGTGCCAAATGTCAGAAAAAATATTGTTACTTTTGCCGATGAATTTCATGCGCTAAAATCTACCATATATGCTATTATAGTTGAGGCGCACGTACGAGATATAGTGCACTGCAAATGAAAATATGTTATGTGGGAGATTGGTTATGAGCAGAGAGCAGCTTTTAGAACTTGAAGATGTGAAGAGAAGTTTACTGGTACAGGCATACCGTATGAAACAGGAGCATCCGCATATGTCGCCGGTTGGAATTGAGATGGAGATGTATTCTGCTTTGATGGCTGAAGTAAAAGAGATCACAACGAGAATCCAGATGAGCGCAGAGGCATAGGTGACAACCAATAAGTTTTTCGGGCAGGCTTTTTCAGAGATGAAAGAACCTGCCTTTATTATGACAGAAAATACGATTTGAGTTTCTGTCAATAGATGATTGAAAAAAGAGGAGAACAACCATGAATTTTGCAGAGAGAAGAAAACAGGTTTTTGAGAAAATGGAGAGACAGTCAGCGTTGATCTTATTTTCCGGGATTGAGAGCCATGTGAGTGCAGATGAATATGCACCATTTGAGGCAGACAGAAACTTTTTTTATCTGACAGGATTAAGAAGAGACCATATGATTCTTTTGATGAAAAAGACATTGAAAGAGGAGCAGGTGATTCTATTTATCGAAGAAGCAGACCCGACACAGGAGCGCTGGTACGGAAGAAAAGTGACAGTGGATGAGGCAAAAGAGATTTCCGGTATCGATAATGTGATGTTTTTAGATTCTTTTGAGGGCGCTGTTGACCGCATGATGGCAAGGGAAGATATCGACAGCCTGTATTTTGACTGTTACAGATATCAGTTTGAGGACATGCCGGATTACAATATGATCAAAGCAAAAGAATTTGCAGAAAAATATCCGGGACATGCAGTGAAAAATATTTCGCAGGTGATCGCAGAACTGCGTATGCAAAAAGACGGGGATGAAGTAGCACTTGTGCGGGAGGCGATCGGCATTACCGATAAAGCATTGCAGTATGTGATGAAACATTTAGAGCCGGGAATGGCAGAATATCAGGCACAGGCTGATTTTGAATACATGATCCGCTATAACGGAGCGGAGGGAACTGCATTCCCTACCATCGCAGGAAGCGGTGCGAACGGAACCATGCTTCACTACGACACAAACCTTGACATTTGTGAGGATGGTTCTTTACTGCTGATGGATCTCGGGGCAAAATACCGCGGATACTGCGCAGATATCACAAGAACTTATCCGGTAAACGGAACATACACAGAGCGCCAGAGACAGGTTTACGACATTGTTTTAGCTGCAAACCGTGAGGTCGCAAAGACTGCAAAACCGGGCATGACGCTAAAAGAGTTAAATGAGATTGCAAAGAAAGTGCTTGCAGCAGGCTGCATGAAACTCGGTCTGATCGAAAAAGAGGACGAGATTGATACTTATTATATGCATGGCGTATCCCATCATCTTGGAATCGATGTGCATGATGTCACAGCGGCTTGCAATGACACATTACAACCGGGTGCCATCATTACTGATGAACCGGGACTTTACATTGACGAATGGGAGATCGGAATCCGTATCGAGGATGATCTTCTGATCACAGAGAACGGCTGTGAGTGTCTCTCAGAGGCAATTATCCGTGATCCGGACGAGATCGAAGCATTTATGAAAGACAGATAGAAATGAGGCAGAAATGAGTTGACCATTTCCGGTCACGATTATATAATAGCAATGGAAATTTTTTAGGAGGTGACATTCATGGACAGTTGTGATAGTGCGGGGCGAAAGAACAAAACCGATGGATTTTCTGAATGCTTTGGCACAGGGCAGATGTCTGTGGGCGTCTGACCTCTGTGATAATAGAATATGCCTTCTGAAACCACCGGTTTACATGCCTATACAATAGAGTGCACGCTTCGCGGACAATCTATTGTCATGAACTATAACAGCAGGAACTTACACATGCTGCTTGGAAGTAAAGCGGTGGTTTTTTATGCCCTTTTTTTCAGGGAGAACAGGAGGCAGAAATGCAAAAAGAAGTATTAAAAGAACCGACTTATGTAGAAGAATTATTAACATTATTCCGAAGCAATCTTGGAAAAGAAGAATTGCTCGAAAAAATCTCCGATTATCATGAGAGCGACATTGCGGATGCAATGGAGCAGATGACACCGGAGGAAAGAAAAAAACTCTATCCGTTGCTTGGAGAGGAGTATATTGCGGAAATCCTTTCCTATACCGAGGATGCGGCAGAGTATTTGCAGGAGATCAACCTGGAAAATGCTGCCAGAGTCATTTCGGAGATGGATTCCGATGATGCGGTCGATGTTCTGGAGAATCTGGATGCGGACACTAAGACCAGGATCGTTGATCTGCTGGATGATGATGCGGAAAAAGATGTCAAACTGATTTTATCTTATGAAGATGATGAGATCGGTAGCAAAATGACAACGAATTTTATCGTCATAGGAAAGAATCTGAACATCCGTCAGGCTACGCATGAGCTGATCCGTCAGGCGGGAGAGAACGATAATATCTCAACGATCTATGTAGTAGATGAAAATGAGCAGTATTATGGAGCAATCGATTTAAAAGACCTGATCGTGGCAAGAGATTATCAGAATCTGGACGATCTGATCTCGACTTCCTATCCGTATGTGGGAGCACATGAGAAAATCAGTGAGTGTATCGAACGGTTAAAAGACTACGCAGAGGATTCCATTCCGGTATTGTCAGAGGAAGGAAAAATCTTAGGAGTCATCACAGCTTATGACATTGTGGAAGCCGTGGATGAAGAGATGGGAGAGGACTATGCGAAGTTGGCAGGTCTTACCGCGGAAGAAGATTTGGAGGAGACGACGTTTCAGAGTATGAAAAAACGTCTCCCGTGGCTGATCATCCTGCTGTTTTTGGGAATGGTGGTATCTTCGGTTGTTGGAATTTTTGAGACGGTCGTTGCAGTGATCCCGATTGTGATGTGTTTCCAGTCATTGATTTTAGATATGGCAGGAAATGTCGGAACCCAGTCGCTGGCGGTGACGATCCGTGTGCTGATGGATGAAAATTTAAACCGGAAAGATAAATTTGGACTGATTTTGAAAGAGATGCGCATTGGTTTTGCAAATGGACTGTTTCTTGGAATTATGGCATTTGTATTTATCGGGCTTTATGTGTGTTTCATAAAAGGAAATGCGCTTTCCTATTCGTTTTTGATCTCAGGTTGTGTGGGAGTTTCCTTAATGCTTGCGATGGTGATCTCGAGCCTTGTCGGAACAACGATCCCACTGCTTTTCCATAAGATCAAAGTCGATCCGGCAGTCGCGTCAGGACCACTTATCACAACCGTGAATGATCTGGTAGCAGTGGTTACTTATTATGGACTGGTCTGGCTGTTTATGATCGAATTATTGAAGATTTAACATTTTGTATAGGTAATCTTTACCTTTTCTTTAGAATAATCCATGTGTATTTTAAGAATGAACCGTTATACTCGTTAACAGTAAAAATGTTACAGAGTATAGCGGAGGTCATTCCAAATGAAATATATCACATTTACAATCCCATGTTACAATTCAGAAAATTATATGCGAAGATGTGTGGATTCACTTTTGGTGGGCGGCGAGGATGTCGAGATCCTCATTATTGACGATGGTTCTTCCGACCGGACAGGTGCGATCGCAGATGAATACGAAATGCTTTATCCAAACATTGTAAAAGCGGTGCATAAGCCAAACGGCGGTCATGGTTCCGGTGTGAACAAAGGGCTGGAGCTGGCGCATGGACTTTATTATAAAGTCGTGGATTCCGACGACTGGTTCGACCGTGATGCTTATCTGAAAATGTTAGATAAAATAAAAAGTTTTGAAGTCGCACAGTTCCCAGATCTGATCATCTGTAATTATGTGTACGATCATCTGGATGAGGGAATCCAGAAACCGATGAATTACAGAAATGTATTTCCAACTGAAAAAATGTGCAACTGGAACACAATCGGACATTTTCATCCATCGCAGTATTTGATTATGCATGCACTTATGTTTCAGACGAAAGTATTGAGACAGTCGGGGGTAAAACTGCCGGAGCACACGGTTTATGTGGATAACCTGTTTTCCTATCAGCCGCTTCCGTATGCGAAGAATCTCTACTACATGGATATTGACCTGTATCATTACTACCTTGGAAGGGAAGATCAGTCGGTCAACGAGAAAGTCCTGATGAAGCGTATCGACCAGCAGATCCGCGTGACAGAGCTTGTTGCAAAAAGTGTGGATTTAAGAGAAGTGAAAAAAATGTATCCAAAACTGGCCGTTTACATGATGCGCAATATTTCGATCATGTTGTCCATTTCTTCAATCCATCTTCTTCTGATCAAAACAGAGGAGGCGTTCCAGAAACGTAAAAGGATGTGGGAGCAGGTGAAGGATTATGACAGGATACTTTATTACCGGTTAAGATGTTCTACCTTAAGCGGTCTTACTTATCTGCCGGGAAGATTAGGTGGAAAAATCACAGTCGGCGGCTACCGCATGGCAAGAAAAATTTATCAGTTCCAGTGATAAGAAAAAAGTACAGAGGAATAAAGATATGGCACAGATTTATATTGCATTTGTAGATACACCGGGATTTTTTGCCGGAATGATACGGCAGGTCATCAAACAGAAGTATATTCATGTGGTTCTTTCGATGGATGCGGAACTTGAGGAGGCATACAGTGTGGGACGCAGAAATCCTGCGGTTCCGCTGTTTGCCGGATTTGAAAAAGAGGATAAAAGAAAAATCTTAACGGTGTTTCCAACGGCTGATTATATGGTGTGTAGTATTGAGTGTTCGCTTGCACAAAAGGAGGCAATCCGTCAGGAACTGCGTCTGGCTATGCAGGAAAGATTTCATTATCATTATGCAGTTGCAGGATTACCATTTATTTTGTGGAACATTCCATTTTACCAGGAAAACCATTACACCTGTTCTTCCTACGTGGCACGGGTATTAGAGGAGTACGGCGTCTGTCATTGGGAAAAACATTTTTCCCTTGTGACACCAAAGGATTTCATGGAAAAATTTGGACGGAAACGGATTTTTGAAGGAAGTTTGAGAGAATTAGTGGAAATGTCTGTGCAGGAAGAAACGGTTTGTGCTGTTGAAAAAATTGCGTAACAGTTCTGTCCAAAAAAGAGGAAAGGTGGCTACGTGGATATGAAAAAGAAAATCTTGCAGACAGTCTTATTTCTTGGGATTATGTTTTTGACTTTTTATACGTTACTCCATGGACAGAATCTGTCAGAAATTTATCAGGCAGTAAAAAATATGTCAGTTCCGTACCTGATTGCAGCGGCAGGACTGGCGTTATTTTTTGTCTGCGCAGAGGGCAGCATGATCTGGTATCTGCTCACATCCATGCGGAAAAAAACAGACAGCCAGACAACAGTTCTCTGTGTTGTTGGAAAAGAAAAGGTATGTTCTCTGTGGCGTTGTATCCAATATTCGTTTATTGGATTTTTTTATTCGGGCATCACACCATCCGCAACAGGTGGGCAGCCGGTGCAGCTTTATTATATGAACAAAGATGGAAACAAAGGTTCTGACAGTACCATAGTGCTTATGACGGTGGCAGTAATTTATAAAATTGTGTTGGTAGTTTTAGGTGTCGGAATGTTACTTTTTTGCGGCGGCGCATTGAAAACAGAGCTGCAGTCCTTTTTTCCATTATATTTGCTGGGGCTTGCGCTGAACACGGTTGCCGTTGCAGTTGTACTTGCCGCAATGCTTTTTCCACAGTGGATGATTGTCGTTTGGGCGTGGGTGGAAAAGCAGTTTATCCGGCTCGACATCTGGAAAGCAAATCCACAGCGCATGGATAAGGTGCAGACATTTACGGGAAACTATAGAAATGCCGTGGATTGGCTGAAGCAGCATCCGGGAAAATTAATAGTGGTCATCGCCGTGACGTTTTTGCAGAGGTGTAGTGTATTTCTGCTTACTTATATGGTATATCTCGGACTTGGACAGGCGGGGACTTCCATACAGGAGGTAGTTCTATTACAGGCATCGGTCTACATTGCGGTGGATATGCTTCCGCTGCCGGGAGCGCAGGGAATCACCGAACTGATGTATCGGTCAGTCTTTGCACCGGTATTTTCTAAGGGCAGTCTGATCCCATCCATGCTGATCAGCAGGGGACTGAACTTCTATTTTCTTTTGTTGGCAGGAGCCGGGGTTACGGCTGCAAACCATTTTCTTGTAAAAAAGAAGATTTAAACTCTATTTGCAGGACACGGAGCAGCTCTTATGGCGGAAAAATAAAGATTTGGTAAAGAAAGTATAAAAGATTCGGGAATATATTTTTTTCAAAAAAAGAATGTGTTAAAATAGAAAGCAATTTATGGAAAATAATCTATAAAAAATAATCTATAAAAAATTATCTATGGAAAAGTTTTTTTGATCGAGAGGAAAAAGAGAAGTTATGAGCAATTTCAGGACAAAATATTTAAAAATTGCATGCAATCTGCTTTGGGCAGTGTTTTTATTGATTTTTGCGTTCACATTACTTCCAAAATTGCTGATCTATTTTATGCCGTTTGTGGTGGGAATGATTTTTGCGATGATCGCAAATCCGATGGTGAAGTTTCTGGAGAAACGGATCAAAATTAACCGGAAATATGGTTCGGTCATCATGATCGTGCTGGTCATCGGTCTGGTAGTGCTGGCCTGTTATGGCGCAGGGACAGTGCTTGCGAAAGGAATCGGAGCATTTATGGCGTATCTGCCAACGATGTCTGCCAATGCCGGAACCGAATTTTCTGAGGCGATCGATCAGCTTCAGCAGCTGCTGGAAAAACTGCCATTTACGCAGAATGTGGATTTAAGTGCCATCGGAACTGCAATTCAGGATTTTTTGACAAATTTTGTGTCCAGCTCAGATTCTGCAACGCTTGGGGCAATCGGAGAATTTGCCAAAAGCCTGCCGGATATGATCGTTGGCATAGTCGTAGGACTGCTTGCAGCATATTTTTTTATTGCAGATAAAGACAAACTGATCACCGGGGTGGAGAAACATTTATCTGCCGGATTCCTTGCAAAAACAGAACGTATCTATAAACAGCTTGTGCATGCGGTAGGAGGCTATTTTAAAGCACAGTTTAAGATCATGGGCGTTATTTATGTCATTCTTCTGATCGGTCTTTTGATCCTCCGGGTAGATTTTGCATGGCTGATCGCCTTTGGCATTGCGTTTCTGGATATGCTTCCGGTGTTTGGAACGGGAACAGTGCTCTGTCCGTGGGCGGTTATCAAACTTTTTACCGGAGATTACAAGATGGCGGTCGGCATGATCGTTTTATATGTGGTCTCTCTTGTCGTGCACCAGATCGTACAGCCGAAGCTGATCGGCGATTCCGTAGGACTTGATCCGTTTGCATCGCTGTTATTCATGTTCATCGGTTACAGGGTGGGCAGTGTTGTGGGGATGATCCTTGCTATCCCGATCGGTATGATCCTGATCAATCTGTATGAGGCGGGCGCATTCGATACACTGGTCTGGTGTGTTCGGGAAGTCGTGAATGATTTCAATAACTTCCGCAAGGTTGGCGGAGAGAAGAAATAAGAGCAGCGCGATTGTTTTCTAATGCGGGGGTTACCTTTGAAATCTTGATAAACCCGTTGCATAGTCTGCTTCATTGTCATCAAGAATAAGAAAAACAACGACACTAAATATTGTCGGGACTGATGTCTGATGGTCCTGACGTGTTTCGTGTTTTTGTGAGAAAAGAAGCTGAATAACGGAAAAAGATGGCGGTATTCAAAGTGGTTTTGACCTTGTAAACCTTCCGAAAGACAGATATAATAAATGGTAGTATATAGGTGCAGACGAGAATATGGGAGGTGTGCAGTGGGAATTTATTTGAATCCGGATAGCAGCAGATTCGAAGAGGCAGTCAATTCAGATATTTATATAGATAAAACTGGTTTGTTGAATTATACCAATTCCGTCCTGCATACCATGCAGAAATATATCTGTATCAGCCGTCCAAGACGTTTTGGAAAATCCATTGCTGCAAATATGCTTGCGGCTTATTACAGCCGTGGCTGGGGGGGGGGGGGGG
>ERZ779649.1329-NODE-1329-length-14360-cov-6.017197_pt1 | contig 14360 bp, 10 predicted proteins | sample MGYA00511882_ERZ779649 | MGnify/ENA primary metagenome ERZ779649 (study PRJEB29588, sample SAMEA2157793) | human gut metagenome | biome: human gut; feature: human-associated habitat; material: faeces | place: Denmark | collected 2008/2010 ... | reverse complement strand
AGTTTTATATATTCATTTTTTCTATAATCGCTCATAAAAATGTAATTATTTTAAATTATTCCCTCATAAAAGTGTAAAATACTCTTATCAAGAGGTTAAGAATATGAATGTATATTATCATTTACCGGGCTTATTTGAATTCTATGAATTTTATAAAAAGTTTTTGCCCCTATTTAAAAATAAACCAGAATACTTCTATGACTGGTGTAAGATTGGCTCTATCTATGGCTCGCCATCTGATTGTATATGGTCTGGTGGACGCATCAGTTATGCAGATTGTGATCCAAAAAAAGTATTCGCTTTGATGAAAGAATATAATATATCTTCACGTCTTACATTTAGTAATTCTTTGATTGAAGAAAAACATTTGTCCGATATAAAATGCAATGAATTATGTCGATTATTGAATTTAGATACAAATAATGGAATTATTATTCATTCGGATATATTGATGAAATATCTGAAAAAGAAATATCCGAATCTATATTTTGTATCTTCAACCACAAAAGTATTAACAAATTTTAATGATTTTAAAAAGGAAGTCGAAAATACAGACTTTACGTATGTAGTCCCTGATTTTCGGTTGAATAAACAATTAGAAAAGTTGAATTTACTATCTGAATCATATAAACCAAAGGTAGAATTTTTATGCAACGAATGTTGCTGGTACGGATGTAAAGATCGTAAGGAATGTTATAAATCGGTTTCTAAACAAAATCTAGGCATTGATTGTATGGATCATGTATGTAAGGCCCCTTTTTCTAAGGAAGGGTATCGTTTTTCTAGAGTGATGGAAAATCCTGCATTTATTAGTTTAGAGGATATTTTAAATATCTATGTCCCTATGGGCTATTCAAATTTTAAAATCGAAGGAAGAGATTTAGGAAGTGCTCTATTATTAGAATTTATTCTTTACTATATGGTAAAACCAAAATACCAAATCCATGTTCGTGAAGCAATGTATTTAGATGCAATGCTAGACTTGTTTTAGGAGGTTCACATGATAGAAAAAAGACACACAGTACGTAAGTATTTAGATCAACCATTAGATATGGCTTTGGTTGATTTGTTGAATGATCGTATTAAACAAAATAATAAATTGTATAATTTGACATTTAAACTTGTTACAAATGAATCAGATGGACTTTCTAGTTTGGCTAAAATTATGTCGAATAATACCGTACAAAACTATATCGTTCTTGCAGGCAAAGAATGTTCAAGTTTAGATGAAAAGATAGGCTATTGTGGTGCTGACTTGATTTTGTATGCCCAAAGTTTAGGCTTAAATACATGGTGGTGTGGAGGTATGTTTAATGGCAAGAATGCTCTTAAACATTTAGATGATAAAGATGTTAGAGTGAATGGTGTCATTGTGATTGGATATGGAAAAACACAGGGGGTACCACACAAATCAAAGACGGCTGATCAAGTGAGCCATTATCAAGGAGTAGTTCCAGATTGGTTTAATGCAGGTATCAAAGCTTTATTATTAGCACCTAGTGCTTTAAATAGACAACCATATATAGTGACTGGTGCGGGTAATAAAGTAATTTTTAAAGTAAAAAGTGGATTTTTATCGATTTAGGCATAGGAAAATATTTCTTTGAACTTGGTGCAGAAAAAGAAAATTTTGAATGGAGTTCATATGATAGAAATTGAGAATAAAATCTTTTTAAAAAAGAAATTTGATTTTGAAAAATTGAAAGAATTTGGTTTTTCTTTTGAGAATAATACATATGTTTATAGAGAAGATTTTTTGAATTCAAATTTTAAAGCTGTCATTGAAATATCGGATGTTTTAAAAGGTAAAGTCATTGATAATTCTAGTGATGAAGAATATATGCCACTGCGCATAGAATCCTTTGATGGGGATTATGTTTGTAGCGTTCGCAAAGCTTATAAAGACATATTAAAAAGAATTGCGGATATATGTTGTACAGACGTATTCTTTGCGGATGATCAAGCAAATCGTATTACGAAATTCATTGATGAAACGTATGGAGTAAAACCAGATTTTCCATGGAAGGATGACAATGGTGTTTTTCGTCATTTAGACAATAATAAATGGTTTTCCCTTATCATGTATGTTTCGTTAGATGCTCTATTAAAAAATGGAGATAATAGAAAGTTGAATATTATCAATTTAAAGATAGATACTTCTAAAAGAGATGAACTTTATGAAATAGATGGTATTTATCCGGCCTTTCATATGAATCATAAAACATGGATTTCAGTTGTACTTGACGATACTATAAGTGATGAAAAAGTAATGGAACTTGTAACGTGTAGTTTTGATTTAACAAAATAAGGAGAGAATGATATGTACGGAATTATCGCAACATGGAGAATGGCTTTAGAAGGAATTTCAAAAGCAGATTCTATGTTAAAAAATAACGAAAGTGCGGCGAATTCGATTGAAGAAGCAATCAAAGCTGTAGAGAATTTTGAATACTATAAAAGTGTAGGATATGGTGGACTTCCAAATGAAGAAATGGAAGTAGAATTAGATGCTGCTTTTATGGATGGAGATACACTAGAATTTGGATGTGTTGGAGGCGTTAAAGATTTTGCCAACCCTGTTAGTATTGCACGTAGTCTAATGCACTATGATGCCAACAATTTCTTAGCGGGTCAAGGAGCTGAAAAATATGCTTCAAGACATGGCTTTGAAAGAAAAACAATGCTTACAGATCGTGCTAAGATTCATTATCACAATCGTATAAAAGAAATCACAAATACGGAATTAAAACCATATTCAGGACATGACACAGTAGGTATGGTTTGTCTAGATACTGCAGGACACATGACTTGTGCTACAAGTACTTCTGGATTGTTCATGAAACATCCAGGACGTCTTGGCGATTCTTGTGTATGTGGTTCTGGATTTTATGTAGATTCTTTTGTCGGAGGAGCGAGTGCTACAGGTTTAGGTGAAGATGTTATGAAGGGCTGTGTTTCTTATGAAATCGTTCGTCTAATGAAAGAAGGCATGCATCCTCAACAAGCGTGTGAAAAAGCTGTACACGATTTTGATTTAGAATTAAAACGAAGAAGAGGCAAAGCTGGAGACATGTCTTTGATTGCGATGAATAATAAAGGTGAATGGGGTTGTGCTACAAATATTGAAGGTTTTAGTTTTGTGGTGGCAACTGAAAAGCAAGCCCCAACGGTATATTTAGTCAATCATGATGAGGATGGAAAATGCACATTTGAAGTTGCAAGTAAAGAATGGATGGACAATTATATGGCTTTACGTACAGCTCCATTAGTTAGGAAATAATATGGAAGAAGAATTATTAAAGAAGATTGATGAAATCAGTGATGAGATGATTTCAGGGATCAAAAGAATTGTTCAAATCGATAGTGTACAAAGTGAAGCTAAGTTAGGTATGCCTTTTGGTGAAGGCGTAAATAAAGCTTTAGAAGAAGCATTGAAATTAGCTAGTGAATTAGGTTTTGAAACAGAAAACGTCGATCATATGGTGGGTATTGCCAAATATGGTACAGGTGAAGATTATATTGGTATTATGGGACATTTAGATGTTGTTCCTGTAGGAGAAGGATGGAATCATCCTCCATTCTCAGCTTATGAAGATGAAAAGGGTAGAATTTATTCAAGAGGAATTTTAGATAATAAAGGGCCTACTCTATCTTGTTTATACGCATTATATGCCATAAAAAAATTGGGCATTCAATTAAAGCGTCCTGTTTATATTTTGTTTGGAACAAATGAAGAAACGGGATTTGAAGATTTAAAACATTTCCTTAAGGTCAGAAAACCCCCTATTATGGGGTGGACACCCGATTGTAAATATCCGGTTGTATATGCGGAAAGAGGAAGAAGTACCTATCGTGTGAGTACGGCTATTGAAAATAAAACTGTATTCAATCAATTTATTAATGAATATATTTTATCAGACAATGGATTTGGAAATAAATTGGGACTCAATATTGAGGATCTTGAATTTGGTAAAATGCAGATGAGCAATAAAAAATTGGTGGATTTAGAAGGAAAACTTGGTTTTGATTTCTCTTTTAGCTATCCTGCAAGTATTAGGAATGATACAATAGAGAGGACAATCAAATCTAAATTAAGCAAAGGACTACAAGTAGAATGTATACATAATTATGATCCTGTCTATTTTGATAAAAATGGGTTTTTATGTCAAACATTAAAGGCTACTTATGAAAAGGTAACAGGCATGGATGGTACGCCAGTTACAACTACGGGTGGAACGTATGCGAAGATCATGCCAAATATTGTTCCTTTTGGGCCTAGTTTTCCTGGGCAGAAAGGGATAGGTCACAATCCGAATGAATGGATGGATCGTAGTGATTTGATTTTAAATGCGAAAATAGACGCATTAAGTATAGTGAGGTTGGCTAATGGAGAGAATAATTGAAGTATGTGCAGGTAGTTATCAAGATTGTATAGCTGCATATCAAGGTAATGCGAAGAGGGTTGAATTGAATAGTGCGTTAAGTGTTGGTGGCTTAACGCCAAGTGTCGCAAGTCTAATTCGTGTAAAAAAAGAAACAGACTTAACCGTAATTTGTATGGTACGTGTACGTGCTGCAGGTTTCAGTTATGAAAAAGAAGATGTAGAAATTATGTTTGAAGATGCCAAGATTCTTTTGGATCATGGTGCTGATGGAATTGCGTTTGGTTTCTTAAATGAGGATGGCACAATTTGTGAAGAGGACACAAAAAGAATGATTGATTTGATTCATTCATATAATAAGGAAGCTGTATTCCACAGAGCTTTTGATGTTACGCCAGATGCATTTGAAGCCATCGAAACATTGATTGATTTAGGTTGTGATCGTGTACTTACAAGTGGACAAAAATCAAAAGCTATGGAAGGTATTGATTTGATTAAAGTATTGAATAATCAATATGGAGAAAAGATTCAGATTCTTCCTGGCAGTGGAATGAATGCAGAAAACGCAAAAATGATGATGAATTATACAGGTGTATATCAGGTGCATTCGTCTTGTAAGAGCTATAAGGCAGATGCGACAACAACAAAAAACGGCGTTTCTTATAGTTACTTGGTTAGTCCACATGAAAATGATTATGATGTAGTGGATGTAGCGTTGGTAAAAAAATTAGTTGATAGTATAAAGTAAGGCGGGTTTCCCGTCTTTTCTTGTATATTAAGATTTTGGTTTCGGAACAGGGGAATGCGGTATGTGAAAAACTGTCGAATTGTCACAATTTGTTGATTATGAGGAACGACAAAAAGGGCTATCGTAATAGCCAACATTTTGCATTTGCCTTTTAGTTGCTGAATTATTTTTTTACAATCATCTTATGATCACATTCAGGACAGTGCATCATATAGTTTTCTTCAGGTTCATTTGGAAATAATTCATCGATTAACCATCTAGGTACTTCTTCTTCGTAACCGCATTTTGTACATTTCATCAATACATCTTTTTCTGTATGTTCTGTCATTTCTCTTGTCCTCCAATGGATTATATGTATAAGTATACTGCATAATGGCTCCACATTTACATTGAATTGGGTCTCTATTAAAAGAATCAATCAAATGAGTGCGGTACTTCAATTTATTGAGTTTGTTTTTAAGGGCCTTGGTTCTTGTTTCACGAGAATAATCCTTATTCTTTTTGATTCCAAGAAGTGCATGTACTTTATCTAGAGTTTTCTTAGATGCATTGGCATAGAATCCATAATATCGAGTGGTTAAGAAATGATAGTCTGGTATATGTATAATAAGACGGTTTATAAAATCAATCACATTATCTGTGACATCATGACGTTTTTCATCCTTATGATCATTGTAGAACCAGCTGACAGTATTTGATCCTTTATTGTATTCTGTGATTCTATTTTCAGCCATGGCAGGTCTACCGGCATAACGGATGAAATAGTTTACGCAGCCTTGAATATCTTTACTATTTTTATTAGATGAAGCATCGTTAGAAGCGTTGTCAGGGGATTTGAATTTGGCGTAGACATAGAATCCTTTAGGATGATCTTTATAGAGTCTGTTCTTTTCTTCAGGTTTCTTTAAACCACCGGCTTCCTGTATGAGTCGAATTAATTCAAATTGAAATGTTTTTCTAAGCTTAATGAAATTGAAATGATGAAATGTTTTGATTTTATCCTTTTTAAAGGAATAGATCAATTCAGGAATAAGACAATGGATGTGTGGATTCCATTTAAGGTCTCTTCCAAAAGTATGTATAGTGGCAATCATGCCAAATTCATTACGAACAGGAATATCTTTGAATATATAGTGGGTATCCGATAATTTTTTCTTTTTGAGTTTATCGGCAAGAGATTTATTGGTGAGAATGGAAATGGTGTTTCTAGAAGCAACAAACAAAAGATTGAGTCTAGAACGATCCTGTCTGAACCAGTTTCTAAGTTCTTCAGGAATAGTAAAGACAATGTGCCTATGAGGGCAGTCAAGACAAAAAGAGGTAGCCTTGGCTGCAAGCTGTTTGGCATATTTAACACCACAGGCATTACAAAATCTAGAATGACAAGAATGAGGAATAATATTCCAGTTGTCACAATCCGTACATTCAAACTGATCAAAACCAAGATAGCATGTATGGCAAAGAAGAGAACGTTCTACATTGTCTAAAATACAAGGACGAGCTTTACCGGAAGCATCTAGTTTTCGAATGTATTCAATATTATCGAAGAAGATATTCTTAATGGGATGAATAAAATCGAAGTTTCGAACATCACAATCTAATAATGATAGAGTTTCAATTGGAATGTTTGAATGATAAGTAGTGTCCATAATTGAAGTATAGAATTAAATAGAGATGTAAACAAGACTTGGCAAATGAAAAGCGCCCATACAAATCATTTTATATGATTTGATGGGCTTTTTTTATTTTCTTGTGATAATTTCATTTTCTTTATACAATAGTTGTATGCAGAATAAGAAAAAGAATCGTTTCTCAAAAATAATGCGTATTTTAATGACGGCTTTAACCAGTCTTTTAATTGTGCTCATTTTAATTATCATACTTATGGTTTCACGTATTCAAGGAACCGCACGTGTAGTCAATTATGCGGGATTAGTACGTGGAAAAACACAGCGTATCATCAAATTAGAAGATGCCAGAATGCCTCAAGATGATATGATTGCGGATGTCGAAGGCTATATAAAAGGCCTTCGTTTTGGTAGTGAAGAACTAGATTTAGTATCTTTAGATGATAAGGCTTTTCAAGCAAAGATGGAAGAATTAGATGCGTATTTTGATACTTTAAAACAAGAGATTGATCTTGTACGACAAGTTGGTTATGAGAATACAAGTATAATTGAAAAGAGTGAAATATTTTTTAACTTATGTGATGTTGCGACAGGTCTTGCGGAATCGTATTCACAAAGAATTGCGACAAGACTTAAACAATTTGCAACTTTGACGGTTATTGATATTGTTATCTTAGTATTTATGATTTTGTATGAACTACTTAAAGCTTTGCGTTATGCAAAGGCGAATCGAGAAGTAAAAAGCAAAATATATTTAGATGAAGCTACGGGATTGCCAAATAAAAATAAGTGTGAAGAGATCTTAACTTTAGAAGCTGAACAAAATATGGCAATTTGCGTATTTGATTTGAATAATCTTAGAATCATCAATAATCAACAAGGACATGAAAGAGGTGATTTATACATCCGTTCGTTTGCGAAAAGTCTTCGTAAAGGTGTGGATGAAAATCAATTTGTAGGTCGCTGTGGCGGTGATGAATTCATTGCCTTCTTTAAAAATGTGACAAAGGAAGATGTAAAAAGAAATTTAGAAAATATCAAAAAAGAATGTGCTAAATGTTCAGAAATTCCATTAAGTTATGCAGCTGGTTTTGCGTATTCAAATGATTTTTCAAAATTAACAATGCGTGAACTTTTTTGTCAGGCGGATAAAAATATGTATATTGATAAAAACCAGGCAAAAATCAAAGAAGCAAAACAAAAACGAAATTTAATATTAAATGTGATTCAACAATTAAAAGAAAAAGGATTCAATTTTTCAGATTGCATTTATTGCGATGCGAAGACAGACGCATATTTTACTTTGCGTGCAAGCCATTCTTTCTTTTTAGCTGAAGATGGAAATTATTCGGGAGCAATCGAGCAAATTTTAAATGAGTTGTTTAATGAAGATAAAAGAATGGATTATCGAAATGTTTTAAATGTGAATAGTTTGAATAAGTATGTCACAAAGGATAATCCTATATTTGAAATACCATATTATCATCAAATGAATAATGCAGAATTGAAAGGTAAAATCATGGTTGTCTATTTGGATAGCGATGAGTATGGTAATCTTCACCATTTTGTGCTGGGCTTTAAAATGTATAGTGATACGATTGAGATGGATGAAAAGAAACAATTGATGCGTTATTATGATCAGTTGAAACAATCCATCTTAGAGAATGCGAATTATATTGAAGCCTTAATGAATATGGCGCAATCTATTTTTTCTGTGAATTTAACGCAGAATCAAATTGATGGTATTTATGATAAATATATGGTAGAGAATATAAGACCTGCTTTACCTTGTTCATATGAGGCATACTTTAAACAATGGAAATCCAATGTATTAGAAGATTGTTTGGAAAGTTTCAGTATTGTGGAATCTTGTCAAAATTTACTAGATCGCTATAAGGCTGGGGATAAATATGTTACCATTGAATATCAAATTAAAATGCCAGATGATCGAGTGATTTGGGTTCAAGAAATGATATTGATGAGTGAAGAGATAATTTATGATATAGATATTCAAAGTGAACGAAATATAGTTCGTGCTATTCTATTATTTAGAAATACATCGGCATTTCATGAGAAAGAAGATAGAGAAAAGGAAAAGCTACAATTAGCGTATCAAAAAGTAGATTTAGAAAGTAAAGCGAAAACAGATTTTATGAATCGCATGAGCCATGATATTCGTACGCCAATCAATGGTATTTTAGGTATGATGCAGATTATACGTAAAAACTGGGGTGATATGGATAAGTTGGATGATTCTTTAAATAAGATGGAAGTTTTGACAAAACACTTAAATGAATTGGTTGAAGATATTTTGAATATGTCTAAATTAGAATCAGATCATATGGAGATTGTGAATGAACCATTTGATTTAAATTATATGGTTGAAGAATTGAATAGTTTGATTGATGCCCAAGTATCCCTTCAAAATATTACATATCACAAGCATATGGAGAACGTAGTCCATACGCATTTAATTGGGGACGTGTTACAACTTAGAAGAATTCTCATTAACCTATTAACGAATGCCATTAAGTACAACAAACCAAATGGCACGATTGATATGTATGTTAGAGAAATAAAGAGTGATGATTCAAAAGTTACATTTGAATTTGAAATCAAAGACACAGGTATTGGCATGAGTGAAGATTATATTGAGAATCACTTGTTTACACCGTTTTCACAAGCTAAACAAGATGCCAGAACAAGATATGAAGGAACTGGCTTAGGTATGTCGATTGTGAAGGGTTTAGTGGATAAGCTTGGTGGCAATATTGAAGTTAAAAGTGAAGTGGGTGTAGGTACACAAATCAAGGTCGTTCTTACTTACCAATTGGATACATCTAAAAATGAAAAACAAGATAGTTCAAAATTAGATTTAAAGGATAAAAGAATTCTTTTAGTAGAAGATAATGAAATCAATATGGAAGTGGCTGAGTTTTACTTGGATGCCGTACATGCTAATGTAGATAAGGCATGGAATGGATTAGAAGCAGTTGAAAAAGTTAAGGAACAACCCAATCAATACTCTTTAATTTTAATGGATATCATGATGCCAAAAATGAATGGGGATGAAGCGGCTAAATGCATTCGTAAAATCAATCCATCCATTCCAATTGTCGCCATGAGTGCACAATCAGAATATAGTATTGATCAAACAATTATGAATGATTCAATCTCAAAACCGATTGATGAACAAAAGCTTAATCATATATTAAGCAAATATATAGCATAGATAAAGACTTGCGTTAAAGTAAGTCTTTTCTAGTATATTAAGATTTTGGTTTCGGAACAGGGGAATGCGGTATGTGAAAAACTGTCGAATTGTCACAATTTGTTGATTATGAGGAACGACAAAAAGGGCTATCGTAATAGCCAACATTTTGCATTTGCCTTTTAGTTGCTGAATTATTTTTTTACAATCATCTTATGATCACATTCAGGACAGTGCATCATATAGTTTTCTTCAGGTTCATTTGGAAATAATTCATCGATTAACCATCTAGGTACTTCTTCTTCGTAACCGCATTTTGTACATTTCATCAATACATCTTTTTCTGTATGTTCTGTCATTTCTCTTGTCCTCCAATGGATTATATGTATAAGTATACTGCATAATGGCTCCACATTTACATTGAATTGGGTCTCTATTAAAAGAATCAATCAAATGAGTGCGGTACTTCAATTTATTGAGTTTGTTTTTAAGGGCCTTGGTTCTTGTTTCACGAGAATAATCCTTATTCTTTTTGATTCCAAGAAGTGCATGTACTTTATCTAGAGTTTTCTTAGATGCATTGGCATAGAATCCATAATATCGAGTGGTTAAGAAATGATAGTCTGGTATATGTATAATAAGACGGTTTATAAAATCAATCACATTATCTGTGACATCATGACGTTTTTCATCCTTATGATCATTGTAGAACCAGCTGACAGTATTTGATCCTTTATTGTATTCTGTGATTCTATTTTCAGCCATGGCAGGTCTACCGGCATAACGGATGAAATAGTTTACGCAGCCTTGAATATCTTTACTATTTTTATTAGATGAAGCATCGTTAGAAGCGTTGTCAGGGGATTTGAATTTGGCGTAGACATAGAATCCTTTAGGATGATCTTTATAGAGTCTGTTCTTTTCTTCAGGTTTCTTTAAACCACCGGCTTCCTGTATGAGTCGAATTAATTCAAATTGAAATGTTTTTCTAAGCTTAATGAAATTGAAATGATGAAATGTTTTGATTTTATCCTTTTTAAAGGAATAGATCAATTCAGGAATAAGACAATGGATGTGTGGATTCCATTTAAGGTCTCTTCCAAAAGTATGTATAGTGGCAATCATGCCAAATTCATTACGAACAGGAATATCTTTGAATATATAGTGGGTATCCGATAATTTTTTCTTTTTGAGTTTATCGGCAAGAGATTTATTGGTGAGAATGGAAATGGTGTTTCTAGAAGCAACAAACAAAAGATTGAGTCTAGAACGATCCTGTCTGAACCAGTTTCTAAGTTCTTCAGGAATAGTAAAGACAATGTGCCTATGAGGGCAGTCAAGACAAAAAGAGGTAGCCTTGGCTGCAAGCTGTTTGGCATATTTAACACCACAGGCATTACAAAATCTAGAATGACAAGAATGAGGAATAATATTCCAGTTGTCACAATCCGTACATTCAAACTGATCAAAACCAAGATAGCATGTATGGCAAAGAAGAGAACGTTCTACATTGTCTAAAATACAAGGACGAGCTTTACCGGAAGCATCTAGTTTTCGAATGTATTCAATATTATCGAAGAAGATATTCTTAATGGGATGAATAAAATCGAAGTTTCGAACATCACAATCTAATAATGATAGAGTTTCAATTGGAATGTTTGAATGATAAGTAGTGTCCATAATTGAAGTATAGAATTAAATAGAGATGTAAACAAGACTTGGCAAATGAAAAGCGCCCATACAAATCATTTTATATGATTTGATGGGCTTTTTTTATTAAAGGATCTCTTGAAGATTATCTTCAATTGTTTGTTTTAATGTATCGAATGAATGATCAAATCTTTGTTGATCATTTTCATTTAAGTGTAAACGAATAACTTGTTCTACACCATTTGAACCAACAACGCTTGGTGTTCCAATAAAGTATCCTTCTTTACCATATTCACCATTTTGATATGCACTAACTGGTAAAATGGCACGTTCATTATTTAAGATACAAGATACGATACGTTTTAATGCCAAACCGATTCCGTAGTAAGTAGCACGTTTTAATTCGATGATCTTATAAGCTTTGTCACGTACATCAATATAGATTTCTTGTAATTCACTTAAAGAAATATTATTTTCATCTAAGTATTCAAGTAAATTTTTGCATCCAATATATGAGTGAATCCAAGGAACGAAACTAGAATCACCATGTTCACCCATGATATAAGCATGGATGTTACTGTCAGCAAATCCTAATTTTTCACTTAATGCATGACGTAAACGAGCCGTGTCTAATACTGTACCTGAACCGATAACGTGGTTTTTAGGCAATCCACTTTCTTTCCAAGCTACATAAGTCATAATATCTACTGGGTTGTTTGCAACAACTAAGATACCATTAAAGTTATTTTCTTTTAAGGCTTGGCATACACCTTTTGTGATATTTGCATTGATTTTAACTAAATCCAAACGAGTTTGACCTGCCTTCTGAGCAGCTCCAGCTGTTAAGACAACGATATTTGTGTCCGTAGCATCTGCATAAGTTCCAGCTGTGATTTTCATCTTTGTATCTGCATATACAAGACCATCACTAAGATCCATTTGTTCTCCTCTTGCTTTGTCTTCATTCACATCGACTAAAACAAGTTCATCAATACCTTTTTCAGAAAGCATTGAATAGGCAAAACTCATGCCGACAAATCCAGTACCAACAAGCATGATCTTTCTTTTTTTGATTTTTTCAGACATAACTTCATTCTCCTTCTTATATCTACACGTATATTATAGGTTAGTTTAAACTAAAAAGCCAGTGAATCACTGGCTTATTTTGCTTGGGTTTGTGCTTGTAAGACAATTTCGACTTCGATTTCTTTAGAATCTCTATCAACAACCATCTTGACGTTGTCTCCAATTTTATGCTTTTTTAATATAGCTTTTACATCACTTGTTGATTGAATTTTTTCTCCATCAAAACGGATAATGCGGTCATTTTGTTTTAATCCGGCTTTATCGGCAGCTCCATTCTTTACGATTTGCACGATATAACAACCATCTTCATATTTAGAATTTTGCGTTTGGTTACTTGAAGTATAGTCATATAAACTAACATTCAAGGCTGGCCTAGAAGTTACACTTCCATTTTGCATAAGCTCTGTAATCACATCTTTGGCAGGCGTAATTGGAATCGCAAAGCCTAATCCTTCAATTCCTGTAGAACTTTCTTTCGCATTTACAATACCAATTAGATTTCCATCTGCGTTAAATAATCCACCTCCAGAGTTTCCTGGATTAATGGCGGCATCTGTTTGTAGTAAAGTCATTGTTTCGTTATCGATTGTAATCTGTCTATCGGTTGCAGAAATAATACCTGTAGTAACTGTTCCCCCAAGTTCGCCCAATGGATTTCCAATCGCAATGGCAGGATCTCCTACTTGTAAGATATCGCTATCACCTAATGTAGCGGCTAAAAGATTTTGAGCTTCGATTTTAATGACAGCTAAATCAGTTTGCGAATCTGTACCAATAATCGATGCATCGTATTCTGTTCCATCTGTTGTTGTGACTTTTAAGCTGGTTGCACCACTCACAACATGATTGTTTGTGACAATATATCCATCTTCACTAATGATGACTCCGCTTCCTGCACCTTGAGAAACGTATTGCCCAAAAATAGAATTTCCACTAGAAACAGATTCTGTCGTAATTTCTACTACGCTATCTTTGCATTTTTCAACGATATCTGAAACATCTGCTACTTGAATGGTTCCAGAATTGGATTTATTAGTTTGTTGTTGAATGGTGACATTGGCGTTGTTAGATAAATGACTTCCGGCATAACCAGCACCAAATCCGACAATACCAGATAACAAGATTATACCTGCAGTGGTTAGAATTTTATTTCGAATAGGAACATATGTTTTGGGTCTAAATTCAGGTGGTGTTTGCATGGTGATTCCTCCTTTTGCATGCTATATTCTGTAGTATACACCATTTATCATTAAATATATGCGTCAAATATACCTTTTTGTCTATACAAATTTGGGAATATTTGTATTCAGTGCTATAATAACGTTATAGAAAGCACGTTTAAGGGAGGTTTCATATGCCAATAAAAACGACAAAAAAAGTTACAAATAAAAAAGTAGTAAAAGAAGAAACAAAACCAGCTGTTGAAGCTAAAAAAGAAGAAGTAAAAACTGCAGAAGTAAAGAAAGCTACAAAACCAGCTGTTGAAATTAAAAAAGAAGAAGTAAAACCTGCAGAAACAAAGAAAGCTCCTGCAAAAAAAGCTACAACAAAAAAAGCTGCAAAGCCAGCAGTTGAAGCTAAAAAAGAAGAAGTAAAACTTGCAGAAACAAAGAAAGCTTCTGCAAAAAAAGCTACAACAAAAAAAGCTGCAAAGC
>ERZ779649.1320-NODE-1320-length-14456-cov-6.738143_pt1 | contig 14456 bp, 10 predicted proteins | sample MGYA00511882_ERZ779649 | MGnify/ENA primary metagenome ERZ779649 (study PRJEB29588, sample SAMEA2157793) | human gut metagenome | biome: human gut; feature: human-associated habitat; material: faeces | place: Denmark | collected 2008/2010 ... | reverse complement strand
ATTTAGAAACCAGTTCTTGGAAACCTTCCCAGTCCTGTGCAGTATATTTAGCATCGATCGGAGCGTCGATTTTTGCTTTCTTCAGGTCTTTGCTCAACAGCTTAGTTGTGTTGTCTTCGCGGTTTTCAGCAAGAGTAGTATTCAAGCTTACACCACCATCAGGAGAAGCGTATGCAGAAACTTCGATGTTGCTGATCTTCTTGTTAGCAGCTTCGTTTACGTTAGCTACTTCTTTGTTGAATTCTTTAGCAGTCTTCAACTCGCTGGAACGAATGTTAGCTTGTTGGATCAAGAACATGATGTTAGCATCGTGTTTTTCTTTGATAATACGTTGGAAAGCGTCTTCGCCCAATGCAGGGTTAGCGTTACCTAATGTATTGTTTACTAATTCAGAAGTAGAGATTACACCATCAGCAATTTTCACAGCAGGAATAGTAACTACTTTCTTACCGATAGTAGCTTTGAATTCCAGGTACAATTCAGACTTAGCCATTTCCGGAACATAGTCGAAAGAAGTTTTCATAGTGTAGCTACCGCCCATCTTGTAAGAGATAGTCTGGTCGTTACCTTCTACTTTTTCACCTTGGAAAGTAGCTGGTTGGCCTTTAGCTTCGCCGCCATTCCATTTCAAAACCGGAGTTACTTCTACAACCGCTTTCTTGTTGAAATACTTTTCAGGAAATTTACCATTGATGGTCGCAGGAACTTTACCACCTACTGCCTCCAGCACTTGCGGAGTAACAGTGAAGTAATCAGCTGATAATTCACCCATTTTTTTGCTGCAAGAAGAGAATAATGCAACAACCATTGCCATGAGTAAAGGCAAGTACAACTTCTTAGTCATTTTAGGTATAAATTAAATGTTTGTAATTGAAATATCGTCTATTTGTCAACCTCCTTCTGCTCGCACAGAAAAAGTAACGCAAAGATATTAATTCTTAATATAAATATATAGATAAGGGGCTGATTTTATCATAATTTAATGAAATAACTCCTCTTTTTCTTTCCGGTACTTGATATTTCGCGGGTGATGCTCAATAATCTCACTACGAAGCATATTGCGGTCGATGTGGGTATAGATTTCCGTTGTTGCAATGGATTCATGTCCGAGCATACATTGAATGGCTCTCAAATTGGCTCCACCTTCCAGTAAATGAGTGGCAAAGGAGTGCCGGAAAGTGTGCGGACTGATGTTTTTGGTAATGCCCGCTTTTTGTGCTAATTCTTTTATCATATGAAAGATCATAATCCGGGAAAGTCCTTTGCCTCTCCGCTGACTGACGAAAACGAAATCCTCATGCCCTTTTTTCACTTCAATCTGATTACGGTCTGTGATGTAAAGCTTTATTTCATTAATAGCCCGGGGGGAGATTGGTACGAGTCGTTGTTTGCTTCCTTTTCCTTCTACTTTGATAAAGCCTTCATCAAAATAGAGGTCGGATAGTTTAAGGGTGATAAGTTCTGATACCCGAAGTCCGCAGCTGTATAGTGTTTCTAAAATAGCTCTGTTTCGCTGTCCTTCAGCTTTGCTGCGGTCGACGGCGGAGATAATCCGGTCAATTTCCTCCACAGTCAGTACTTCAGGAAGTTTGAAACCTATTTTAGGGCCTTCTAATAGTTCACTGGGGTCTGCTTCCAGATAGTTTTCGAGGATGAGAAAACGGAAAAATGATTTGATTCCTGATAAGATGCGGGCTTGTGAACGGGGATGAATACCGATGTCATGTAATCCGGCCGCAAAACGTTGAAGATCGGACAGGCATACGTCCAATACGTTAATCCCTTCCAATGTCAGAAAGCTCATCAGTTTGTCCAGATCCGTCAGATAGGCATCCAGCGTATTAAGAGATAAGGACTTTTCCAGTTTGAGATACTGCTGATACTTCCTGATTATCAGCTCTTGTTGTTCCTTCTTATGCTTTTTTTCGTTGATTTCCATTTCTTTTTTCTACCTTTGCACATTCTTTCAGATACAAAGGTATAAAAAAACAGGATTGCGCGATGAAGATACAAATTATTAATGGCCCGAATATTAATCTGTTGGGTAAGCGTGAACCTTCCATTTACGGAAGCGTTACATTTGAAGATTACTTGGCTGATCTTCGCAAAAGATACGTTGACGTGGAGATCGACTATTTTCAATCGAACATCGAGGGAGAAATGATAGACTGCATACAGCAGGTGGGATTTGATGTGGATGGTATAATCTTGAATGCAGGTGCGTATACACATACTTCCATAGCTTTGCAGGATGCTATTCGTTCTGTGACATCTCCGGTGATTGAGGTGCATATTTCCAATGTGCATAGTCGCGAGTCTTTCCGGCACGTATCGATGATTGCTTGTGCTTGTAAAGGAGTGATTTGTGGCTTTGGCCTAAATTCGTACCGTTTGGCTTTGGAGGCTTTATTGGATAGATAATAAATAAGGTAATAATATATAATAGGTAGAAAGACTATGTTATTGAAACAGACTAAGATTGTGGCTTCCATCTCGGATAGACGTTGTGATGTGGATTTTATAAAACAGTTGTTTGAAGCTGGGATGAATGTAGTGCGTATGAATACAGCGCATGCTAGCCGTGAAGGTTTTGAAGCTTTGATTGCAAATGTACGTGCTGTGTCCAACCGTATTGCGATTTTGATGGATACAAAAGGTCCGGAAGTTCGTACGACGGCTAATGCAGAGCCGATTCCATATAAAATAGGAGAGAAAGTAAAGATTGTAGGTAATCCGGATTTGGAAACAACTCGTGAGTGTATTGCTGTTTCATATCCGAACTTTGTGTCTGACCTGAATATCGGCGGTACGATCCTGATTGATGATGGTGATCTGGAACTAGAAGTTATTGATAAGACTAACGATTATTTGTTGTGTGAAGTCAAGAACGATGCTACTTTGGGAAGCCGTAAGAGCGTAAATGTTCCGGGTGTTCGCATTAATCTTCCTTCATTAACGGAAAAAGACCGTAACAATATCCTTTACGCTATTGAAAAGGATATTGATTTTATCGCTCATTCTTTTGTACGCAATCGTCAGGATGTGCTTGATATACGTGAAATTCTGGATGCTCATAATAGTGATATCAAGATTATTGCTAAGATTGAGAATCAGGAAGGAGTAGATAATATCGATGAAATTCTGGAAGTGGCAGATGGTGTAATGGTGGCCCGTGGTGACTTGGGTATCGAAGTGCCTCAGGAACGTATTCCGGGGATCCAGCGTGTACTGATTCGCAAATGTATTTTGGCAAAGAAGCCGGTAATCGTTGCTACTCAAATGCTCCATACAATGATAAATAATCCTCGTCCGACTCGTGCGGAAGTGACTGATATTGCCAATGCAATCTACTATCGTACAGATGCTTTGATGTTGAGCGGAGAAACCGCTTATGGTAAGTATCCGGTAGAGGCTGTGAGAACAATGACTAAGATTGCTGCCCAGGCTGAAAAAGATAAATTGGAGGAAAATGATATCCGTATTCCGTTAGATGAGAATAGTAATGATGTTACGGCGTTCCTTGCTAAACAAGCAGTAAAAGCTACTTCTAAGCTAAAAATACGTGCTATTATCACTGATAGTTATAGCGGACGCACTGCTCGTAACCTGGCTGCTTTCCGTGGAAAGTATCCAGTGCTGGCTATCTGCTATAAAGAAAAGACGATGCGTCATTTGGCTTTGTCTTATGGTGTGGAAGCTATCTATATGCCGGAATTGGCTAACGGACAGCAATATTACTTTGCGGCATTGCGCCGTCTGTTGAAAGAAGGTCGTTTGCAGCCTTCCGATATGGTAGGTTATTTAAGTAGTGGTAAGGCAGGAACAAAGACCTCATTCCTCGAAATCAATGTAGTGGAAGATGCTTTGAAGCATGCAGAGGAGACTGTATTACCTAACAACAACCGTTATCTTTAATTTTTAAAGAGGTAAGTTTTATGCAGGAAACCGAATCGATAGACGAATATATTTTGCAGCATATTGATCCCGAGAGCGATTACTTGAAATCGCTCTATCGGGATACGCATGTAAAGCTCCTTCGTCCTCGTATGGCTTCCGGGCATTTGCAGGGACGGATGCTGAAGATGTTTGTAGCAATGATTCAGCCTCGTCAGATATTGGAAATCGGAACGTATAGCGGCTACTCCGCCCTTTGTTTGGCGGAAGGTCTGCCGGAAGGTGGACTGTTGCATACGTTTGAGATCAATGATGAACAAGAGGACTTTACCCGTCCATGGTTGGAAAAATCACCATTTGCCGATAAAATTCGTTTTTATATCGGTGATGCTTTAGAACTTGTTCCGCGTTTAGGTGTTACCTTTGATATGGCTTTTATTGATGGTGATAAGCGTAAGTACATTGAATATTACGAGATGACGTTAGCGCATCTATCTGCAGGCGGATATATCATTGCTGATAATACTTTGTGGGACGGTCATGTTCTCGAACAGCCTCGCAACACGGATGCACAGACGATTGGTATTAAAGCCTTCAATGATTTGGTAGCGGAAGATGTGCGAGTGGAAAAAGTGATATTGCCTTTACGTGACGGATTAACGATCATAAGGAAGAAAATAGTAAGTAGTAAATCGTAAAATAGTAAATAACTTTATGGAAACAACCAGACAGAATAAGATATCTCGCCTATTGCAAAAAGAACTAAGTGAGATATTCCTGCTTCAAACAAAGTCCATGCCGGGTACACTGGTCTCTGTTAGCGCAGTTCGCATTAGTCCTGATATGAGTATTGCCCGTGTCTACCTCAGTGTTTTCCCTTCAGAGAAAGCAGAAGAGATGGTGAAGAATATCAATAACAATATGAAATCCATTCGTTATGAGCTTGGGACTCGTGTACGTCACCAGCTACGTATCATTCCTGAACTGAAATTCTTCGTGGATGATTCATTGGATTATATTGAGAAAATAGATTCATTGCTGAAGTGAAATAACTCATTGCAGAGGTGAACTTTCCTTTTTATATAGCCAGGCGTTATCTTTTTTCAAAGAAAAAGCATAATGCTATTAATATCATATCCGGCATTTCCGTATGTGGGGTGGCTCTTGCTACACTTGCTTTGGTTTGCACTCTTTCTGTTTTTAATGGTTTTCAGGATATGGTGGCCAGCTTTTTTACGGCTTTTGATCCGCAGTTGAAAATTACGGTCCGTGAAGGAAAGGTTTTTGATGCACAAGATGAACGGATTCGTGCCGTTTGTGCGCTTCCTGAAGTGGAGGTGTTTACAGAGACGCTCGAAGAGAATGCAATGGTGCAATACAAGGACCGTCAGGCTATGGTTGTACTAAAAGGGGTGGAGGATAATTTTGAAGAACTGACAGCCATAGACAGCATACTTTATGGCGCGGGAGAATTTGTTCTTCATGATTCGATCGTGAATTATGGCGTCATGGGAGTGGAATTGGTTGCGACCTTGGGAACTGGTTTGGAGTTTGTCGATCCTCTTCAGGTATATCTTCCCAAGCGAAATGCCAAAGTGAACATGGCAAATCCCGGCGCTTCTTTTAACCGTGATTATCTGTATTCTCCAGGTGTCGTATTTGTGGTGAATCAGCAAGAATATGATGGAAAATATATTCTGACTTCTCTCGATTTTCTTCGTCAGCTTCTGGATTATACAACAGAAGTCTCTGCGATGGAATTGAAATTGAAACCTAATGTAAATACTTCATCGGTACAATCTAAAATAGAAAACATACTAGGTGATGATTTTGTTGTTCAGAATCGTTATCAGCAACAGGCAGATGTTTTCCGTATTATGGAGATAGAGAAACTAATCTCTTATTTGTTCCTCACTTTTATTTTAATGATAGCCTGTTTTAATGTGATAGGCTCTCTTTCTATGTTGATCTTGGATAAGAAGGATGATGTAGTAACTTTGCGGAGTCTTGGAGCTAGTGATAAACTCATCTCCCGAATATTCCTCTTTGAAGGACGTCTCATTTCTCTTTTTGGCGCTATCTCCGGTATTGTCCTGGGCTTAATCCTATGTTTTATCCAACAGAAATTTGGTATAATTTCATTGGGAGGCGGTGGTGGTACTTTTGTTGTAGACGCCTATCCTGTCAGCGTTCATGCTTGGGATGTGGTACTTATTTTTATCACCGTTTTGGCAGTCGGATTCCTTTCTGTGTGGTATCCTGTACGTTATTTAAGTAAGAGGCTTTTATAAATCAATATTTGGGTCTTTCAAAAGTCCCGATGCTTTCTGATTGCTAAAAGCATCACTTTAAGTGACCATACAGGAAATGTTGAGAACATACCCTTCACTCTTCACCTTTTCTTCGAAATCCTTTATTCATCAGCGATAGCGGGTGAAGGGGCACTCCTTCACCCGCTATTTAATTAAAAAATTGAATTGTACCGGATGCAAATGCATGAATGATGATTGTGTCATTCTTTTATGTAATTTAGTAATAGCTTACATGTAGTCTATTACTGGATAAGTTGCTTTTGCTCCTATGCAAACTTCTTTTGGTCTAGGAGTAAAGTTGTTTTTCAATGGATGCAAACTATAAATACAAGTTTTGTTTTTATAAATGAAACTTGCGTTTATAAAAACAAAGCTTGCATTTATATGATCAGAATTTGCGTTTATAGTTTCCGTACTATCGGAAATAACTTTACTATTAGACGAAAGTAACTTTACTCCTAATGAAACAGAACTTATCTATTAATAGATTGGAGATGAAGTAGTGGGTTACAATGACTAGTCAACTAAATTGAAAAAGAACCACTAGAGTAAGGACGATACAGCATTCAGAGAGAAAAATTCGGTGAAAAGAAGAGCCTTCACCCGCTACCATCGATGAATAAAGGGTTTCGAAGAAAAGGTGAAAGGTGAACTCCATGTTTGAAAACTTATTGCGTGAGGCGTAAAAGAATCTATCTTTGATGGCACGTCCTGCCAAGTTACTTTTTAATCTTTCGTAATTGATAACTTTTAATCCGTTTTTGTGGTTTTTATTTTTATAATTGCTGATATACTACTATATTTGGCACAATTTTGTTAATTAGAAATAATCTGTAAAACACTTCCGTGAAACCTGAAAGTAATGACATAGACAGAATTATAAACAGTGATGAAGCGGCTTTTTGCCGTTTTATGGAACGTTATTCTTCACGTCTATATCATTATGTTTTTGCTTTGATTGGTCAAAAGGAACCGGCTGAAGAGGTTGTAAGTGATGTTTTCTATGAGGTTTGGAAAAACAGAAAAACCTTGGGTGGTATAGAAAATATGAATGCCTGGATACAGACGATTACTTATCGGAAAGCTATTTCTTATTTGAGGAAGGAAACGGGAAAAACTGAATTATCGCTTGACGGTATAGGGGATTTTATATTTGCTCCTATCCAGTCACCTGACGAGGCGATGATTAGTAAAGAGGAGATGGAGAAAATAAACAATGCTATCCAACAGCTACCACCTAAATGTAAACATGTCTTTTTCTTGGCGAAGATAGAAGGGTTACCTTACAAAGAGATTGCAGACATATTAAATATATCTGTGAAGACTATCAATAATCATATTGCTTTTGCTTTAGAAGAAATTGCTCAAAATCTGAATCTGGTTTTGCGTAAGAAATGATTGAAGACTTACTGTTAATTGTTTGTATTTTAAGGATTTAATTATTAAAAGGAGCTTCTTGCTATTTTTACTTTTCGAGAAAAATAGAAAAAGTTCATTTTTAACTAGGAGATTTTTTTGAATGTTGCGTCTTTATTTATAGAACAACATTAAAGAAGATTATGGACTTAAAAGGATACCATTGCCTTGCTGATTTATTTGGTAAACTGAATTCTCAAGAAAAGCTTGAGGATGATTTTACTACTATACCTGAAGGCGGGAAACTGAAATTCTTTTGGGAAAAATGCGGGCATGAAAAGATTGATGCTTCTTCTATAATAGAGCGAACTAAACAAAAAATCCGGAGAGATGTAATGAGGCGTCGAAGAAATTATTTCTTAGTAGCTTCTGCTTCTGTCGCAGCTTCTATTTTAATTTGCATTTCAACCATCCACTTCTTAACTCATAGTGAAAACACTAATTTAGATTTTCAGGCTATTGCCGAACAGATGGACAGCCAGTCTGTTGAAGAAGTGACTCTTATCACTGCTAAAGAACAGTTCAATTTGGATGAGGATGCTTTTGTTACCTATTCAAAAGAAGGAAAGGTTACTGTTAATTCTAAAGTAATAAGAGAAAAAGAGGAAAAGAAAGTAAAGGTCGAACCGGAATATAACCAGTTACTTGTTCCCGCAGGGAAAAGAGTGCGGGTTGAACTGTCTGACGGAACCCGATTGGTTGTCAACTCTCAATCAAAAGTGATTTATCCTTGTCGTTTTAATGGAGATATTCGTAAAATATATGCCCAGGGAGAGGTGTTTCTGGAAGTTGCTCATGATAAGCAACACCCTTTCATTGTAGAATCTGAAGATTTCAAATTACGGGTATTAGGTACGAAGTTTAATATTTCAAACTACAAGGGGGAGGCAACTAATATTGTATTGGTGGAAGGTTCTGTTGAGGTGACCGATAGGAATGAGAGAAAAGCGCAACTGGTACCTAGTGATTTGCTGAATATAGCCAATGGCGCAATTGCCTATCAGAAGCAAGTGGACGTAGCCGAATATATTAGCTGGGTGGATGGGGTCATGTTGTTAAATGGTAATGATTTATCTCATATTATTCAGAAGTTGAGTATTTATTATGGCATTCCTATTCAATGCGAACCGATGGTAGGTAAAGAAAAGGTTTATGGAAAACTGGATTTGAAAGATGATATTGATGAGGTGATTGAATGTATCCGGCAGACAATCCCTATTGAAGTAGAAAAAAGTGATACTAGTATATACTTGAGTAAATAATGACAATTTAATTAATCTTATAAAACCAATATAGCCTATGAGAAACAGATAATACTATTCATGATACACAAAAAAATCGGATAAATATTGCCGTATTTACCCGATAGTAATTCCTTGAGTTAAATCAATAAATCCAAAATTGTTAACCTAAAAAGAAATTTTTATGGTAAAGAAAAGTATTTTTTTACACTCAAAGAAAAGACTTAAGCTTTTTTGCATTATAAACGTCTTTTTTATGATTCCATTTTCTTCATTCGGTACTAATTCTATTAGTTGGAATTCCGAAGAAGATTTATTCTCAGTACAGTATGAGAATGTTACAGTTAAAGATATTTTAGATTATATCGAAAAACATAGTAAGTATATTTTTATTTACTCTGCTAATGTTCAGAAAAATCTGAATAACAAAGTCTCCATTTCAGTTTCCAATAAGAAAATAGACGCTGTATTAAAAGAGTTGTTCTCAGAGACAGGACTGAATTATAAGATGTCGGGAAGACAAATTACTATTTCGGTGCCAGAAGCTCCTAAGGTACAGCAAACTACACAACAAAAGGGTATTAAGGTAACAGGTAACGTTTCAGATGAAAAAGGTGAGCCTTTGATTGGTGTAACAATCATTTTGAAAAATGATTCCACAGTGCATGCATTGACAGACATGAATGGTAATTATAGTATTATTGTTCCTGAAAGAAAATCTGTGCTTTCTTTCCGTTATATTGGTTTTGTTCCTAAAGAAGAGATAGTTAATAACCGGAAGGTTGTTAATGTACAAATGGTAGAAGATGTTGGTCAATTAGATGAGGTTGTAGTGGTTGCCTATGGCGCACAAAAGAAAGAGTCTGTTGTTGGTTCTATCACAACGATTGAACCTGCTAAGTTAAAGGTTTCTACTACTCGTTCAATAAGTAATAATCTGGCTGGTACAGTTGCCGGTGTATTAGCTGTGCAACGTTCTGGTGAACCGGGATATGATAATTCTTCTTTCTGGATTCGTGGTATTAGTACATTCCAGGATGCCGGACAAAACCCATTGGTTTTGATTGATGGTATAGAACGCGATTTGAATAATATTGATCCTGAAGAGATAGAATCTTTTTCTGTGTTGAAAGATGCTGCTGCAAGTGCTGTTTATGGAGTGCGGGGAGCTAATGGTGTTATTTTAATTAATACAAAACGCGGACAAGTTGGTAAACCTCGTGTGACTGTAAAGGCTGAATTTGCAGCTACACAGCCAGTTAAACTTCCCGAGTATTTGGGTGCGGCAGATTATATGCAGGTTTTGGATGATATCTTGATGGATACAGGACAACAGCCTAAATATACAGATCGTATTGCAAAAACTCGTGCAGGCTATGACCCTGATTTATATCCGGACGTGAATTGGATGGATGCAATCGCAAATGATTATGCTTCGAATCAGCGTGTAACAGTAGATATTTCTGGTGGTACAGAGACATTACGTTATTCTTTTGTTGCTGCTGCGTATAATGAACGTGGTATTTTGAAACGTGATAAAAGTTATGATTGGGATCCTACTATTAAATTGCAACGTTATAACGTTCGTTCTAATGTGGATTTGAAATTAAGTCCTACTACGCAATTACGTTTTAATATTGGTGGATATTTGCAAGATAGAAATTCTACAACGAAAGATATATCTCAAATTTTCCAGAAAGCGTTCGTTGCTGTTCCTCATGCTTTCCCTGCACAATATTCCAGTGGGCAGATACCGACAACAGAGGAGCCAAACGTTTGGGCATGGGCTACTCAAAGTGGATATAAAAGAAGAAGCGACAGTAAGATTGAAACACTGTTTTCTGTAGAACAAGATTTGAAATTCTTACTTCCGGGATTGAAAGTAAAAGGTACATTCTCATTTGACAGGTTTTCTTCAGGTACTGTTTCTCGTGGAAAGACACCGGATTATTATGTACCTGCTACAGGACGTGATGATGAAGGTAATTTGATTATAGCATCAAAATCCAATGGTACTAATTTCCTGGATTACTCAAAAAGCGGTGATTATGGAAATAAGAGCGTATATATGGAAGCTACTTTGTCTTATGACCGTACATTCGCCGAGAAACATTCCGTTGCTGCAATGTTATTGTTTAATCGTCGTAATTATGATGATGGAAGCAAGTTGCCTTACCGTAATCAGGGATTGGCAGGACGTGCATCTTATACCTATTCGGGTAAATATGTAGGTGAATTTAATTTTGGCTATAATGGTTCTGAAAATTTTGCCAAAGGTAAACGTTATGGTTTTTTCCCTTCAGGAGCTATTGGTTGGATTGTATCGGAAGAGGCATTTATGCAACCATTGCGTAAGGTCATATCTAAATTGAAATTGCGTGCGTCCTATGGTCAGGTAGGTAATGCTAATTTAGGTGGACGCCGTTTTGCATACCTTTCTACAATTACTGATGACTATGATACATTAAACATGTATAAATGGGGATTGGATAGCAGTTATGGCTTAACTGGTATGGCAGAAGGTGAGTTTGCAGTACAAGATTTGACATGGGAGATTGTTAATAAGATGAATTTGGGGGTTGAGCTAGGTTTCCTGAATGGTATGATTGATTTGCAATTAGACTATTTCGATGAACGCCGTAAAGATATATTTATGCCACGTGAGTCTGTTCCGATGACGGCTGGATTTATGAAGCAACCTTGGAAGAATTTTGGAAAAGTGACTAATCAGGGTGTAGAAGTTTCTTTAAATGTTAATAAACAGTTTGGCAAAGACTTATTTGTCAGCTTAATGGGAACATTTACCTATGCTCATAATGAAATAACAGAAAAGGATGAACCTAGTGCAGTAGTTGGTACTAACCGTGCTGAAACAGGACATCCGGTAGGGCAATTAACTGGCTATATAGCAGAAGGTTTGTTTACAGAAGACGACTTTGAAGACGTAAGTACAGGTAAACTGAAAGAAGGAATTCCGACTCAAAGTTTTGTAGGTAAATTACGTCCGGGGGATATCAGATACAGGGATGTCAATGGCGATGGTAAAGTGGACGTATTTGATAAATCTCCAATCGGAGGAACAAAAGATCCGGAGATAGTATATGGCTTTGGACTGAATATGAAATATAAAGATATAGATTTTGGGGTTCTCTTTCAAGGAATAGGCCGTAGTTGGAATATATTAGGATCAAGCATTATTCCGGGTGCCAATAGAGGAGTGACAGGCAATATGTTTACTAATGCAAATGATCGTTGGACTGTAGACAACCCAAGTCAGAACGTATTTTATCCGCGTTTGGATGACGGTATAAATAGTAATAATAACCAACCATCTACATGGTGGCTGCGGAATATGAGTTTTTTACGTTTAAAAAACATTGAACTTGGTTATTCTTTACCAAAGAATTTGTGGAGAAATACTACAGTTATATCGGGCATTCGTCTTTTCGTGAGAGGAACAAATCTTTTAACATTCTCAAAATTTGATTTGTGGGATCCGGAAGTCGAGAATACTACAGGGGCTGCGTACCCAATTATGAAATCGTTATCTGCAGGTTTTGAAATTAAATTCTAATAATAGGGCATATGAAAAATAGCATATTAAAATTTATAGTATTAAGTATTATTACGACATTTGCTTTTTCTTCTTGTTCTGATTATCTGGATAAGCAACCGGATGACCAGTTGGACTTAGAATCAGTATTTGAGAATAAAAAGAATATGGAACGTTGGCTGGCATATGTTTATCGCGGCCTGCCTGAATATTATACTTATGATGGTCCGGATGCCATAGCTGATGAACTGATTCCTTCGGTTGGTTGGGAAGCGCAAGGATTTAAAGCCATTCAATATCAAAAAGGTAACTGGACAGCAGACAATCCCGGAGTAATTACTTATTGGAATACTTATCCTAAATATATCCGTTCCGCTTATTTATTTATTAAACATGCTCACCCGCTAGAGGCCGTACCGGCTGAAGAAGTGGACTTTATGAAAGCTGAATGTCGTTTCTTTATAGCTTATTATAATTCTATGATGGCTATAGCTTATGGTTCGGTTCCCATTATTCGCGAGGCTAGTGAAAGTACTTCGGCTGATGATCTGATGTTGAAACAAGAGCCGTTTTATAATGTAATTGATTGGGCGGATCAAGAAATGTTGGAAGCCTCAAAACAATTACCTGCCACTCAAACTGAAGATAAGAAATATGGTCGTGTAACTTCTGTCGGATGTTTGGCAATGCGTGCGCGTATCTTACTATTTGCTGCAAGTGACTTGGTGAATGGTAATCCTGCATTGGCGAATATAAAAAACATTGATGGAACCCCTATCTTTAATTCTGCACATGATCCGGAACGATGGAAAAGGGCAGTGGATGCTTGTAAACTGGTTATCGATGAGGCGGAAGCATCTGGCTATCATTTGCATTATGAATATTTGGATAACGGTGATATTGATCCTTTTCTTTCTTATCAGAATGCAGTGATGAAGAGATGGAATGAAGCCAACAGAGAATTACTGTTTGTTCGTACAATGGATTCCGGTGGATGGTATGATAAAAACTGTATCCCACGTGGTTTGGGTATTAATGGCGTGGGAGCGATCGGAATAACCCAATCTTTGGTTGATGCTTTTTTCATGAGAAACGGTCAAAGACCTATTATTGGCTATAATTCGGATGGCTCTCCTAAAGTTAATCCTGATGCAAATTATTCAGAGACAGGCTTTAGTACGCAAAAAGAGACTTATTCTACAAAGTGGCAGTATGGGTCTTCAGAAGGAGATCGTAATAAAGATGAAAATGTAGTTGTAGACGCTAATACATATAAAATGTATTGTGACCGCGAACCTCGTTTTTATATTTCAGTACTGCATAACGAGCAATGGCATATTGGTGGTAAGAGAAATACTGACTTTTATATGGATGGTAAAGACGGTGGTCCCTCTCACGACGCGCCATGGAGCGGCTATCTGGTACGTAAGAGAGTAGACCCATCTGCAAATCCCAAAGAAGGCAGTGGAGATTATAAAAACCGTCATGGTGCATTATGTCGTTTGGCAGAGATCTATTTAAGTTATGCTGAGGCGTTAAATGAATATAGCATTGAGAAGGGCACTTATACTGCTAATCAAAAAGAGATTCTGAAATATGTCAATTTGATTCGTGAGCGTGCGGGTATTCCCGAATATAGTGTTTCAGCTGAAGAAGGCAAGATAACAGCCCCATCAGATCCTGTAGAAATGCGCGAGTTAATTCGTCAAGAAAGGCGTGTGGAATTGAATTGTGAATCTGGACTTCGTTTTAATGATCTGCGTCGCTGGAAATTAGCCGAGAAAGTATTGGATGGTGATTTTTATGGCATGAATGCTTATATTAAAGTATCCGATGCGGACTATAGAAATAAATATTATACTCGTACAGTATATCAGACACGTAAATTTATAAGCTATTGGTGGCCTATTCCACAGGACGATATTGATAAGAATTGGAATTTGGTACAAACTCCTGACTGGACCGTCGGGAACCAATAAATAGTTATAATACCCGTTGGCGGAATTAAATAAGCGCATATTTAAGTCTGCCAATAGGTTT
>ERZ779649.1304-NODE-1304-length-14570-cov-2.330555_pt1 | contig 14570 bp, 12 predicted proteins | sample MGYA00511882_ERZ779649 | MGnify/ENA primary metagenome ERZ779649 (study PRJEB29588, sample SAMEA2157793) | human gut metagenome | biome: human gut; feature: human-associated habitat; material: faeces | place: Denmark | collected 2008/2010 ... | reverse complement strand
GGACGTGTCCCTGGACCTTTTGCTCGCTTCGCTCGGTGTTGGGTACTCTACTTTGTGTGGCACTGTCATTCCTCACTCCTCACTCCTCATTTAACTCCGCTCCTCACTTAGCCTCGCCCCTGATTTATTCAAATGTAATCGTTTTATACCTATTGCATTAATTTGCTTTTTGTTGTATAATATATTTGTTAATATATACAGCCATTTGGCAAAATCAAGATATGAAAGGACCTTATTACTATGAAGAAATTCCTTGCGGCGGCTCTTGCTCTTTGCATGACAAGCGCTGCTCTCACAAGCTGCGGTGATTCAAACAGCTCTTCTGCTGCTGACTCAAACTCCGCTGCGGCAAACTCTCAGGCTTCCGATTCAAGTGCGGTTGATACCGAAAGTGTTTCAGACAAGCTTCTTGCTGAATACCCTGCATCTACGGAAAAGATAGATGTTAAAAATGGTGCTACTGAGAACATGATCGCCAGAAGCGTTATCAACGAGGGCGACACTTCCCGTCTTGCGGCTAAGCTCGACTACGCTCTGCAAAATCCTAAGGAGACAACAAAGATCTGTTTCATCGGCGACTCTATCACGGCAGGTTCGGGTGCTAACTCCTCAACTAATCAGTATGTAAACCAGTTCAAGAGCTGGTGGGAGGAAAACATAAGCTTCTATGTTGATGTTACTAATGCCGGTATCGGTGCAACTGACTCATACATAGGTGTTCACAGGGCACAGCGTGACGCTTTGGAGGCTAAGCCTGACATTATCGTTATCGAGTTTATCAATGACGCTGATGATGAATTTTATGAGTCCTGCATGGACAGCCTTGTAAGAATGTGTCTTGAGCAGGACAACAATCCTGCAGTTATGATACTTGAGCCTTCAACTGAGGGGGGCACATCTCCACAGGCTGCACATCTCAAGGTAGCACAGGCTTACAACATTCCTATGATTTCTTATCATGACGCTGTTATGCCTGAGATAGAGGCTGGCAACTTCACATGGGCTGACATTTCACCTGACAACGTTCACCCTAATGATGACGGACACATTATAATGGCTTCACTGCTCACAAAATTCGTTGGCAACATAAAGGACAATATTGACAGCGTTGACAAGGAAGCGAAGGCATTTGACACAAGCACTGCTGCACCGACGGGCGATGTATTCGCTGACGCTACTATCGGAAGCCGTCAGACAGAGGACATTGTAAAGACAACTGACGAGGGAACATTCACAGATGTTACAACGTTCCAGAAGTTCACAGACGGTTGGGGAACGACAACAGGCGGCACTATCAAGTTTGAGATAACTGCAAAGAACATTGGTATGATATACTACATGACAGTTGACGGCAAGTCCGGCGTTGCTGCGGTAAAGGTCGATGGCGAGGACGTTGCGACGATAAACGCTGACTTCACAAGCGGCTGGGGCAACTATGCTAAGGCACAGCAGATATACTCATCTGACGAGGTGGCTACTCACACTGTTGAGGTAACTGTCGTTGATGACGCAAAGCCTAACTTCCAGATACTTAACTGGCTTATTTCATAAGGATCTATAATAATATTTCGGCGGATACGAGGGTTCGTATCCGCCGAAGTTTTGTTTTCATTTATGTTATATGAATTAAATAGGACACAAAATATTTAGTGAAAACTAAGCAGCCAGCTTAACAAAAACGAAAATAGATATGATATAATAAATATGCTGAAAGAAACAAACACAGCAATAACTTATTGATCCCCTTAATAAGACTTCTCCCGACAGGTTTTCCGACTGTCGGGAGTTTTTTTGCATATTAATTTTCTTTTTGTTCTGTGATAATATCCGAAAGCTTATTTATCAGATCTTCAGGCACGTTGTAGTAACACTTATTTATCTTTACGTTATACGCATCTGCCGTCGTTTGTCTGACAATTATGCTATATTCTTTACCGTCTGATACTTTCCACTGAGCAGTACCCTTTGAAAGCATTCCATTTTTTGCTGTATTTTCATCGACCGCATAGCTTAAACTTTCGTTGAGGAGCTGGCGAAATTCTGTTATAGCCGTTTCATCTGTTATATCCCAGTTTTTCCCCTTTGCATATGGGTCGCCATACTCGGCAGACACGCCAAAGCCATTTATATTGCTGAAATCAAGTTCTGTGATACTATCATTGTCCACCGAAGCTTCACTTTGTTCAGTGCTTTCACCGAGCACAACAGAGCTGTTTGCAGGCGTTGGGGCGGCACTGCTTTCTGTGGTATTTCCGCAGGCTGTCATTACAGCTATTCCTGACAAAGTGAAAATAAATAATATTTTATATTTCGTTTTGTTCATAATATCGCCTCCTGTAATAATTATACTCGAATTGGATAATTATTTCAATTGGCGAATTTAACATATTATTTGTTTATGTTTTGTACAATTTACTAAATAGATCTAAATATTATTAAAAATCGTCAAAAAAATCGGCAGCAGGCACATGATAGCGTCTGCTGCCGATAGTTTTATATTGTTTTAAGCATTAAAGCAATTATCCAAGAACAACAACGATGTTTGTCTGCTCTGTCATCTTGCACTCGCATACGAAGTTGCCTTCAACTGCTTCGCCGTTGACTGTCATAGACTTTACGCCGCTCTGAACGTGGTCTGGGTTCTGGATATCGATTGAAAGGTGCTTGCCACGGAAGTTCTTTTCGATCTTGAAGCCGTCCCATGTGTGTGGGATAGATGGGCTTATTACAAGTCCCTCTGCGTTTGGTCTCATACCGCAGATACCCTCTACGCAGCCTACCATTACTGTTGAGCCTGTACCTGTCAGCCAATGAACGTGTGAACGTCCTGCATATGGTGAACGTGTTGACTCTGTAAACTGACCGTGAACGTATGGCTCAAGTATTCTTACTTCTGCCTTATCGTTCATGTTAGCAGGTGAAGACTCGAGGAAATACTCGAATGCTCTGTCGCCGTGACCGAGAAGTGACTCTGCAAGGATAGCCCAGCCCTGTGTCTGTGAGAAGATACCACCGTTCTCCTTTGTATCAGGGTTAAAGATGTGCATGAGAGCACCGTCAAAGTAATGATCTACATAAGGTGGCTCCATGATCTTTACGCCAAATGGAGTATTGAGTATCTCGTGTACCTTTTCCATAGCAGTTTCAGCCTGCTTATCAGATGCGAAGCCTGAGATAACTGACCAAGACTGTGGGTTGAGCCACATTGAAGCCTCTGGATCCTTCTTAGCGCCAACGATCTCGCCGTTCTCTCTGTAGCCTCTGATAAATCTATCCTCGTCCCAGCAAGCTTCAAGGCTCTTGCCGAGTTCAGGCTGTACCTTATCGATATAAGCAGCGTACTCATTATCGCCTCTGTCAAGAGCATAGCCCTTGATGATGCTCATTGCATAGTAGAGCTGGAATGCAACGAATGTTGACTCACCCTTCTTGCCAAGTCTGAGGCAGTCGTTCCAGTCAGCATAAAGACCTGCTGGCATTGTATGAGCGCCAAGTCTTTCCATTGAGAAGTTGATAGCTCTCTTAAGATGCTCGTAAACTGTATCTTCGCCGCCGTTTGCGTATACGATAACCTCATCGAGGAACGCCTTGTTTCCGCTCTCACCGATATACTTATTAACTGTTGGGAAGAGCCAGAGAGCGTCGTCTGCTCTATAGCATGGGTGGCCTGTTTCCTTAGCGTAGATGGAGTTCTCGTCGTTCTCGTCCGGGCAAGTTTCGTGGCCTGCCTTGTGGTCGAACTTAACAAGTGGAAGTCCGCCGCCGTTATCTACCTGTGCAGAGATCATAAATCTGATCTTTTCAGCAGCAAGCTCAGGATTGATATGGATAATACCCTGAATATCCTGAACTGTATCTCTATAGCCATAGCCGTTTCTCAGACCGCAATAGATGAATGACGCAGCTCTTGACCAGATAAATGTGATGAAGCACTGATAAGCGTTCCATACGTTTACCATGTTATTGAACTCGTCAGAAGGAGTTTCGATCTGGAAGTTATTGAGCTGACCATGCCAGTAAGCGATAAGCTCCTTGACCTCAGCGTCTACCTTGCCAGGCTCGTTATATGCAGCGAGTATCTCGTCTGCTACCTTAGGATTCTTCTGACCAACAACATAGATTATCTCCTTTGTCTCGCCAGGAGCAAGGATAATGTCAGACTGAAGAGCGCCGCAAGCGTTGGAGTTATAGTTGAGCTTGTTATCGCAGAAGCCTCTTTCAACTGCAACAGGGTTGCCGTATGTTCTGTAAGAGCCGATAAAGCTGTCCAGATTACCGTTATAAGCGGAAACAGGAGCACCAACTACGCCGAAGAATCTTTCTCTCCAGTTAGAGCCGTTCTCGTCCTTACCGCTGTTCTCATTGATATGCTGAACGATCTTATTGCCCTCAAAGCTTGTTCTTGTGATGAACAGTGTATACTGGAGATTTACCTGATCCTGCTCATAGTTGTTCTCGTTTGTGAACTCTACAAAGCCGAATGTTGAAAGGTTTCTGTATCTGTCAGAGTTATTTGTGATCTTAGTTCTCCATACCTCATATGTTTTGTTCAGAGGAACATAATATGTAAGCTCGGAGTGGATATCTGCATAGTCAGACTTGATAGTTGTATAAGCTGTACCATGGTGGCACTCTGTCTTATACTGATCGAGAGGCTTGCCTACAGGCTGCCATGTGCATGACCAATAATCCTTGGCGTCGTTATCTCTGATGTAGATATATCTGCCAGGAAGACCGATATTTGAGTTGAAACGGTAACGGATTATTCTTCCGTTAGCACCGCTCTTTACAAAGCTGTATCCGCCGCCGTTGTTGGATACGATAGCACCGTACTCAGGTGAGCCGAGATAGTTAGCCCAAGGTGCAGGTGTGTCAGGTCTTGTGATGACGTATTCCTTGTGTTCAAGGTCAAAATAACCATACTGCATATTTTTTATACGCTCCTTTTCAATATTTTAAAGTTGTAAACGTTTCACCAAAATGGCGTAAACGTTTCCCTCATAGATCCCGTCATTATTCATAACGCTTATATTATTTTAGCATACTTCCGATAGCTTTACAAGGGGGTAAAGCCAAAAAAATGGGCGTATTTTCAAAAAACTTTTTCGAGATTGTTGACTTTTGAAACTTAAACGATTGAAAATCGTCATGCTTTTTGTCGTTGTCCAAAACGCACTAATAACTGATATTTATTTGTATATATTGGATATTGACAGCGGTGCTCAAATATGGTATATTGTGTATATAATAAATTATAGGAGGTTTACCATTATGAACATTAAAGGAAGAGTTTTAGCTATGGTTTCTGCTTGTGTTGTGATTTTCTCACAAAGTTCAATCGCAACGTTTGCTTTTGATAACCAGGAGGTTCTTACATTACCAACTTCTGTTTCAGATTTAACCAGCGCTGAAAACATGGGACAAGTGGTTAAAATTCACAACTTACATGGAGCAGATGAAGGAACCATTGCTTTCTGCGCTGAAATGGAGTCGGGATATGTGATATATGATTTGTCAGGAAATACAATAGAGTATAGTCCTACATCATCATCTCCATATAGCGACTTACAAGGCGATTTATATTATGCTGGTCCACTTGAATACTTGACTAAAACAAGCACTGATTACAAAAATTTGCGAACAGGTGAGATTTTAACAGACGAGCAATTCAACGAAGTTACTGAGAGTTTTACTAATGAGAGCATAAAACTTTCATCAACTAATTTTATAAGTTCAAGTGCTTCCAGGGCTAATTCAGGATTGCACACAACGGTTTCAAAAGTATCTGGAACACCTAGAAAACTGAACTACAACACATCTAATCAATGTGGGGCGTTAGCAGCTGTTATCAACTTATGCTATATTGATGACTACAAAGACAACAATTGTTTGAGCGATTCTTATTCTAATAATCCCAGAAGTCTTTTCAACACCCTTAACAATTATATTCCGAGAGAAACAAGCCGAAATGGAATAATAAATGGACTTAGTAACGCAAAAAAGGATAAAATATGTAGTTTTACTTCATCGCCTGATGCTTACTATGGCGGTGATTCATGGGGATTTTGTTTTTACAGGATACTCACGTCAAATTCTCCAACCATATTACTTATTATAAAGCATCCGAATTATGGCGGAAAAAATGATAAAAATCATTGGGTACTAACATATGGCATTGTTCAATGCTTCGATAATAATAATAAATTAGTTGATAAATATTTTATTGTTAACGATGGGTATGGAAAAAATGATATACGGATTCATTACACATATCAGGACGACTGTGTTTACATTTAAGGGTAGGTGACAAAACATGAAAAAGACAGTTTATTTGGTTTTAGCGCTCTCACTGCTTCTTTGCTCATGCTCACAGACAACAGACAATGATAACAAAAGCAAGGTCAATGACAGCAGTACAGTTGTGACAACAGCTTCTACAACAATGACAACTACCACAACTTCATCATCAAAGGTTGATGAAAATGCTGAAATTTCGGCATATTATATTCATCACTGGTATGGAGAAGAACCATATGAGATAACAGACAAGGACACTATCGACAAAATAACTGCGTGGATAGAGAACGCTAAATCGGTATGCAAGGATTATCCTTACATTGACGGCTTAGAATACGGTGGCGCAGACGCTTATGGAATCTCTCTCGAAAAGGATGAATCAAGTGATGCGTATGAGAGCATTTGTGTTATCGATGTTTCACAGTATTCGTGGGACACCTCAGGCGGTATGCACTCTGAAAATAAAATATGCAATTTCAGCATAAAAGATGATACAGGCGAATTTCAGGATTACAATTTGCCAAAGGAAATGATAGATGAAATAATGCCCCTTATAACAAGACCGAACGTTGAATAACACATACAAAACCGGCGTGTATCTGCCACGATACACGCCGGTTGTTTTTTGATGTATTATGATACCTTGAGCCATGCGCAGGCAAAATCAAGAGCTTCATAGAGGCTTGATTTCTCTGCTACCTTAACTATCTGCTTATTCGGAGGCAGTGTGCTGTCTGTTGCAACTTTTCTTATTCTTACCTTATTTGCAACGTCGATACCGCCGACCTTTTCTGTAGAAAGTATTTCTATCATGACTACGAACTCGTCATACATATTTCCAAAATAGATATTATTACCTTTTCTCACCAGAGGAACGCCCTTATAGGTGAAAAAAGCTTTCTTTTCTTCTGCCATTTATCTCTCCGCCTTTCTCATAATATATTTCTCTTTTTGTTTACTATTTTATTATACCATACTTTTCACATAATTAAAAGAGCTTTTGACAACTTTTTTGCGCAGGTTTTCAGCCTTGCTTTATGTGGGATACATATTGTATCACATATTCTTTGCGAAAGCTGTCGAAACAAGACCGTAGGGGCGAACGCTGTTCGCCCATCAGATCATATGCTTAGCATGGGATATGCGTTTTAATAGTTATCGTCCACAGCCTCGCCTTTAAGAAGTCTGTCCATATTTGCAACGAACGTATCTACCCAAGTTGACTGTATTCTGAATGAGGTTTCACCATTTAGCTTGACTACAGAACGTCTTGAAGAATCCTTATAAATCTCCATAACGTCCTTTTTGCCGTCCTTGCGGTCGAATGTTACAGTCAGATAGCTTTCGCCCTCAGGGTCTGTGAAGTATATCTCATTTGTCGGGCAACCCATAAGATACTGATAGAAGGTCTTAAAGTTGTCAACGTCAAGCTCCTTGCCGTCTGTTGTGACCTTTGTTACCTGTGCGGTAGTTTTGCCGTCAGAATCTGTATCCGTGCTTGCGCCTGAGCTTTCCACCTCATAAACGGTCTTTTTACCATTATAGACTACCTCAACGTTCTTAAGGTCAACAAGGTAGTTTGAAGTCATAAGGCTTGTGATAACGTCCTCTGCTTTGATCGTTGCCCATGGGAGGTTATCGGCTGAAACGAGGTATATAGCGTCAACGCCCTTTACGCCCTCAAAGTAGCAATAATATGCAGACACTGTATCTGTCGTTTCACTGCTGTCGCCTGCGGTAGCATAGACAGGGTCGCCTATTTTAAGGGTATAGTCATAGCCGTCTCCCGAGAGTCTTACTGTTGCGAACGGGTCGGAAAGTCCATGCTCCTTCATTGCAGTTTCATCAGGTGCGATGACCTCACAGCTCTGTGCTGTAAGTCCCCACATACCATGGGTAGTTGCTGAAGAATTTGTGATGTTCAGGTATGAGAAGATAGGCTCTGTCATTACCTGACCTGAAAGTCCCTCTATCTCGTTCGGGTTATTTTCAAACGCCATTTCATAGTCCAGATCTTTTCTTGTAACTGTTTCCTTGCCATAGTCAGGCCAATCGTCGTCAGACGGCTTTGTGAGCAAAGTGAGGTTCGCATATGCGGTCACTGGATCTGTATAGTATGAAAGCTTTGTTCCCATTACCATATAGACGGTCTTTTCATCGTCAAGGCTCACATAGCTGTATCTTTCGTTGCTTGGTGAAACAGAGCCTACATGAAGGGTAGTGGCAGTGCCGTCGCTGTATTCAACTGTGAGATCTGCTGTGGGCTTATCAAGACCGTATTTTGACATATCCTCAACGTTTTCTTCAACGAGCTTTTTCGCCTTGAAGCCGTCAAGATTCGATATCATGGAAGCTTCTGCGGTGGCATTTGCATTGAGAGTGCCAAGCTCAGGTATGCTCCATGTGGATTTACCTGACTCGGACTTATTAACGGAATACTCGCCATGTTCGTTTGAAACCTTTACGCTTGTTATATCGTCGCTTGACTTTGTAAGGATAACAACGCTCTCGTCCTGACTTGAAACTGCCGCTGTTGACGATGAGCTGGAGTCTGCGTCTGATTTGCCTGAGGTGGAGTTGAGAAATGCCATTACTCCCACCAGACAAGCGGCTGTGACTCCGCAGATAATGATACCCTGCAATTTACCATTCATTTGTGATTACCTCTGTGTTTTACTTATTCTTTCTTCTTGCCCAGATAACGATACCCACTATAAGAACTACAACAGGTACGCCAAGGCAGAATGTCCATTTAAAAACTGTTTTCTGCTGCTGAGTGATATCGAAAACATTGCCTGTGATAGTTTTTGGTGTGATAGTGATACCTGCGGTCTTTCCGGTAAGGCCGTTTATAACGCTTATGAAATACTCGCTGTTCTGATACTGTGAATACTGCAAGTAGGTATCAGACAGCATACCCTCTGAACCTACTGCGATAACATTGCTATAGAGAGTTTTGTTATCGTCTGTAAATTTTGCCTTTGAGCCGACAGCCATATAATTCTGCTGACCCTTTACCAGAGCATCGCCTATATTCACCTGACCTGTGGTCTGTGATATATCAACATTTGCAGTATAGGCAGAATCTGAGGACTTGAGGTAGGCGTCTGTGGACACCATATCCTGCTCGTCAAAGAGTGTGTTTACAGGACGGCAGAGTGCTGAAAGGATAGCCGGTTTCTCTGCAGAAACGTCCTGAGTGAAGTTATCGGACACATCTGACGCAACTGTTACGCAAGGTGAGTTATAATACTTGCCTGAGTCGCTTTCGCAGATAACGCCCTTGCCGACAGAAAGTCCATACTCTGACAGGAACTCATCAAGATTCGGGGTGTCCTCCTGACCATAAGAAGCGATATAGAGGAGCTGTTTGCCAAGATTTCCGTCATTATTGAGGAAGTCGCTGACCTTTTTGATATCCTCCTCCAGATAGTCAGTCTTAGGAGCAGGGATAACCACAACGTCTGTATCGGCAGGGATATCCTCGGAGGTTATATCCACTGTGTTCACGTTATAGCCGTTAGCTGTAAGAAGCGTCTGGAAATATGTGAGCTGTGTAAGCTCGCTTCTGCCTGTGAGGACAGTAACATAGACAGGGTTAGGGTCTGTTACTGTCATAAGTGCAGAAGTGAAAGCCTGCTCTGCGTTTGAGGACTCAACATAGCTGCCGTAATAGGACAGGAATGAAAGGTCGCCGCCTGCCTGCTGGGCAAGGGTATCTATGCTGTAGCCTGATTGTGACAGCTTCTGCTCGAACTCGTCTGTGAATGTAAGAAGGTCGAGCATACCGAGCTTTCTTGTTCGGCTTATCTCTTTGCCGTCAACCTTTGTTTTTGTTTCAAATATCATATCGAACTGGCTGATAGTATCGGTATACTCCTTAACGATCTCAGGGTGTGAGTCGATATCAACGAAACGATATGTGATATGGTGATTGAGCTTACAATAGTTTTTCAAAAGCTCAACAGCCTGCTTATTATAAGAGCTGTAATTTGTATAAGTATTCTCGTCTGCAAAGATAGTTACCTGAACGTCTACGTTCACTTTCTTTACATAATCCTCTGTATCGTTTGAAACTGAATATATCTTATTTGTAGTCAGGTCGATAGTGATAGGATATCTGTCAAAAAGCATTGTTGTGACAACATTCACCAGGACAAGCAGAGCGACAAAAACGCAGGTGAACACTGTTGCCATTGTTCCATGCTTGAGCTTTTTGGCATTGAACTTTTTGCCGTCCTTTGTCTTTTTCTCTTTTTTATCTTTCTTTTTGTCTTTATCTTTTTTATCCTTTTCTGTATCCTTTGGAGCGGTCTTTGCTGCCTTTTCGTCTGCTACAACGTCTTTAAGCAGGTCTGCTCCTGATACAGAGATCTTTTCGTTATTATTCTCTTCCATTTAAACAGCCCTCCTTTAGCCCCAGCGGCGTTTTTCAAGCACTCTCACCGTGAGGAAAAGAAATGCCACTATTGCACTCAGAAAGAACACAACGTTAGAAAAATCAAAAAGTCCATAGGTGAATGAATAATATCTCTCGCCGAATGACACCTTTTCGCACACTGTTGTGAGCCATTCAAAAGGCAGAAGATTGCCTATAGTTGACAGGAACGACACGAAGATAAGTGCGATAAAGCTTATTACTGCGGCAACTATCTGGTTTTCTGTGAATGATGAGCAGAAGATACCGATAGCGATATAAGCGCCGCCAACAAGTGCCAGAGCGACGATATTGCCCACAACGACGTTCCAGTCAGGCGTACCGAAAGCGGATACGACAACTGCAAAAACGCCTGTGATAGCGATAGCTATGATATAGATAAGGAAAGCGGCAAGGAATTTACCCACAACTATGCTGCCAAGACCCACAGGGGCGGTGAGCAGACACTGGTCTGTTTTTGTTCGCTTTTCCTCGGATATGGTCCTCATGGTGAGGACAGGTATAAGCACTATTATGATTATAAGAAGCGCACTGAAAACGGAATCAAGTCTTGTATAGCCGCTTTCAAGGCTGTAGTTTGCAAACATTATGCCTGAATAGGCATAGAATGCTGCAAGGAAAATATAACCGATAGGTGAGGTAAAATAGCTTCTTACCTCTCGTCTGAATATTGCGCCCATTAGTCATTTCCCTCCTTATCGGAAGTATTTTCAAGGGCAGGCAAAGCCTCGCCCATTGTGAGCTTGAGGAATATATCTTCAAGTGAAAGCTCAGAGGTCTTAAGTTCAAGCATATACCAGCCGTTTTTAACAACTGTTTCAAAGACGTCACGTCTGATATCCACGCCTTCTTTTGCCTCTATTGCCTGATGAAGACCGTCGGAATATCTTCTGCCCGGCATAATACGGCCTGTAAACTCATCTACAGATGACTTTTTCAACGCCCTTTATGCCCTGCATTGCTCTGACGATCTTATCCTTATCGCCCTGTATCTTTGCAGTGAGCTTATGCTCGCCTGAGAGCTTCTGTGAGAGGTGTTCCTCTGTATCGTTTGCGACGACCTTGCCCTCGTTGATAACTATTATCTTATCGCAGACAGCCTGCACCTCAGAGAGGATATGGGAAGAAAGGATAACGGTATGATTTTTGCCGAGCTTTCTTATAAGAGTTCTTATCTCGATTATCTGCTTAGGGTCAAGACCTACTGTAGGCTCGTCCAGGATAAGAACCTTTGGGTTGCCGATAAGAGCCTGAGCAAGACCTACTCTCTGTCTATAACCTTTTGACAGGTTCTTGATTATTCTGTTATAAACATGGTCTATCTTTACAAGTCCGCATATATCTTTAAGATGTGACACCTTTGGAAGCTTACACTTTTTAAGGTCATAGACAAAATAGAGATATTCTTTTACAGTCATATCCATATAAAGGGGCGGAAGCTCAGGGAGATAGCCTATCTGCTTTTTAGCCTTGATAGGGTCTTCAAGGATATCTACGCCGTCTATAAGGGCTTTGCCGTCTGTACAGGATATGTAGCCTGTAAGGATATTCATGGTGGTGGATTTTCCCGCTCCGTTAGGACCGAGGAAGCCGAGAACTTCGCCGTCCTCAGCTTTAAAAGAGATATTATCGACAGCTTTTTTGTCGCCGTATCTCTTGGTAAGGTTTATAACCTCTATCATTTTATTTCCTCCTCTTAGGAAAAGCATTCATAAGTCTTTACAATTTTATAATACTTATGTGACAGGGGAGTGATAGCTGTACGAAATACAGAGCATTTTAAGTAAATTTAAAGTAGCAAATACTCAAAATGCTCCGCTGTTGAATTATTTATCTGTCTAAAAGCGATGTATCTATGTAATTTGTAGGGGAGCGGTGCAATTTCTGCTTTGCAGAGATCCGACATCCCACTTGTTTGGAAATTATTTCGCCCCTACACATATTCAACATTTTCGTAGTTTTTATTATGACAGCTTCTCAATGCCCTTTCTTATTCTTGCAAGAGTATCTTCCTTGCCGATGAGATATGATATCTCAACACCGCCGCCCGGAGTGAACGCCTTACCTGAAACTGCAACTCTAAGAGGCCACAGAACGATACCGTTCTTTACGCCAAGCTTGCCGATAAGGTCAAAGAGTGCATCATGGATATTTTCCTCTGTCCAATCCTCAACGCCCTCGAGTACAGGGAGAACTTCTTTGAGAGATTCAAGAGAATTTTCAGGGTTCGTTTTCATCTTCTTATGTGTATAGAGAGCGATATCATACTCAGGGAGAGCGTCGATAAAGTCTACCATTTCAGGTATCTCTGTGAAAAGCTCTGTTCTTGCCTGCAAGAGCTTTGCGATCTCGTTAAGGTCAACGTCCTCTCTATGAACGGACTGCTTGATATAAGGGATAGCATACTCAGCAAACTTCTCAGGGGTCATAGCCTTTATATACTTGCCGTTGATAGCTTTAAGCTTAGCAGGGTCAAAGATAGCAGGGGACTTAGAAAGTCCGTGGATATCGAACTCCTTAACAAGCTCTTCAAGTGAGAATATCTCGTTCTCGCCCTTTGGCGCCCAGCCAAGCAGAGCGATATAGTTTATAACGGCTTCTTTGAGGTAGCCCTTTTTCATAAGATCCTCATAGGAAGCGTCGCCGTCTCTCTTTGAAAGCTTATGCTGCTTATCTTTCATGATATGCTCAACATGGATATAGGTTGGTATCTCCCAGCCGAAAGCCTTATAGAGCAGGTTATACTTAGGTGCAGAAGCAAGGTACTCGTTACCTCTAACAACGTGGGTGATACCCATAAGGTGGTCGTCAACAACGTTTGCAAAGTTATAGGTAGGCATACCGTCTGTCTTTATAAGTATCTGGTCGTCGAGGGTAGAGCAGTCAACAGTGATATCGCCGTAAAGCTCGTCATGGAAAGTAACTTCGCCCTCTGTAGGTATTTTCTGTCTGATAACATAAGGAACACCTGCGTCAAGCTTTTCCTTTATCTCTTCAGGCGAGAGGTTACGGCAATGTCTGTCATACATTGGAGCGATACCGCTTGCTTCCTGAATGGCTCTTACTTCCTCAAGTCTTTCCTTGTCGCAGAAGCAATAATAAGCCTCGCCCTTTTCAACGAGTTCCTCGGCATATTTCTTGAACATACCCATTCTCTGTGACTGGATATAAGGGCCTACAGGTCCGCCGATATCAGGACCTTCGTCCCAGTTGAGACCAACGTCCTTAAGTGTCTTATAGATGACCTCAACAGCACCGTCAACGTAACGTTCCTGGTCTGTATCCTCAATACGGAGAATAAAGTCTCCTCCGTTCTGCTTTGCAATAAGATAGGTAAAGAGTGCTGTTCTCAGGTTACCTATGTGCATATAACCTGTTGGTGAAGGTGCAAATCTTGTTCTTACCTTGTTCATTTATATCTTCCTTTCAAAATTAGAGTCTTATTTCATATCCTGCTCATCAAATGCAATTTTTACATATTTCGCAGGATTATTTGCAATATACTGCCTTATTTCTGCGTGTTGCTTTCTGTTTTTGATTATCGTATCATAAAAAGATTTTTGCCATATGGAATAACCTAGTTCTTTTGTGACAGCCTCTTTGAAATGTTTTATGACCCTTGAAAGTGTCGGTGTTTCACTTGTAGGGGCGAACAGTGTTCGCCCGTTTTTCGGCTGTTTTTCAATTTTGATTATAATATGCACATGGTCAGGCATGATACAAGACATCTCTACAAAAACGTCGGGATAGTGCTCAGATATCTTTGTGAGTTTTCTCTTTACAAGTTTTCCTGTAACAGAAAGTTTTGGGTGCAGAATTTCATTTGCAGTCAGCG
>ERZ779649.1288-NODE-1288-length-14703-cov-2.669989_pt1 | contig 14703 bp, 10 predicted proteins | sample MGYA00511882_ERZ779649 | MGnify/ENA primary metagenome ERZ779649 (study PRJEB29588, sample SAMEA2157793) | human gut metagenome | biome: human gut; feature: human-associated habitat; material: faeces | place: Denmark | collected 2008/2010 ... | reverse complement strand
TGGAATGCAGCGTAGCAGCGCTACGCTAAATGGAACGACCGGACGACAGAGCGAAAAAGGCGCAAGCAGATGGCGCGGGTGAATTTGGAAATAGTATTACTTCTTTTCCGACCCCATCGCGCCCGTCATCAGGACAGCACCCGAAATCACGGCGAGCAGCATCAGGATGAAGGAGAGGATGAACGGAACGCCCAGCGCACCGATGGTGGACGTGCCGCCGAAAATCAGCACGAGGTCATCCATGCGGAAGTTGATTTCCGTCACCAGATAACGGAACCACGCAACCAGTGTGCACGCCAGACCAACCGTCGCCAGCAGACCAATCTTCTTCACGCCCGCGACGAGGTAGCACACTGCCGACACGAGGAGCAGCACCAGCACAACCGCGTCGAAGTTCATCTTCGTGGTCGCAGCCGTGTCAATGATGATGTAGAAGATAGCCGCCAGCACCGCAATCACCGCTGCGACAATCGAAACCGTCTTGCGGTCAGCGGACGCCGCCTTCTTCTTGACGTCCATGAAGTAGGACACCAGCATCGCGAGACCGAAGAGCGCGGTCAGCACAATCAGCACGATGCGCGCAATCAGCATGTCCGTCTCGACCCAAGACGTCGTGTGGACGACGTGGCTGGTTTCGTTCATGCCGTTCATAGCGGCGGAGTTCGCGTAGGTATAGAGGAAGTTCTTCGCCGAAGTGCGGAGGTTGTTCAGCAGCTTGCCGTCTTCCGCCGCCCAGCCTTCAATCTTCGACACCAGCCAGTCGCCGGAGGACAGCCAAGTGTCATTGCCCGCTTCCAGACCGATGGAAACGTCCATCCAGTTGCGGTTCGCCATAACAGCGTCCGTCAGCGTCACGCCGACGAAGCCCCATTCCTTGCGCAGAACTTCGTTGCAAAGTCCGCTGTGCGCGCCCGCCCAGCGCGTGCCGATACGGTTGAAGGAGGTCATGGCGGCGTTCGCACCGCCCTCTTCCACCGCGTACTGGAAACCCTTCAGGTAGATTTCACGAATCGCCTGTTCCGTCGCGAAGGTTGCAACCGACTGGCGGTACGTCTCAAAGTCATTGAGAGCGAAGTGCTTGATGTAGACGACCAGACCCTTCGAGCGAGCCGCTGCCACTTCCTGCGCCGCCATCTTGCCGGACAGGAAGCCGTCCTCGGAGTAATACTCGAAGTTACGGCCGGAGTAAGGCGTGCGGTGGATGTTCATCGCCGGGCCGTACCAGCCAACCACGCGGTTGTCGGAGCGCAGCGCGTCTTCGCCCATCGACAGACCGACATTGTAGAGGATTTCCGTGTTGAACGTCGCCGCCATGACCGGTTCGGAGGTATACGCCACCGTGGAGTTGTTGCCGGCATACGTCGCCTTGATGCCCTGCGGGCCGTCCGCTGCCACCGTCGCGGGCAGACCGATGGAGTCGATTGCCCGCGTGCCGTAGCCGGAGTGGCCAACCAGTTCCGCCAAATCCGTCAGCGTCAGCTGATTGAGCAGATCCACCCACATCGGGTCGTCGTAGTCCTTGCCAATCAGGTTCGCCAAGGTGTAGTTCGTCGCGGTTGAACCCGTAATGACCGTCTCGTCGGGCGCTTCCGCCGTGTAGTTGAATTGCAGACCGTTGATGATGGCATCGTTCGCCGTCAGGCTGGCATAAGAAACCGGCCAAGTGCCCTGCCAGTCGCTGCGGGACAGGTACGTCACGAGCTTCTCGCCGTAGCTGTTCAAGTCCGCATCACCGAACTGGTTGGTAATCTTGTAGCCCGTGCCGGACACGCTGTACGTCGCATTGTCGTCGCTGTCGACCGTGAACTTATAGACCTTTGCCGCGTCGCCAGGGGCATCCATCGCCGCCGCGCCGTTCGCGGTCAGCGTTGCGGTTTCCGGCTCTTCTGCGTCTTCCGCAGCCGGCGTTTCCTGTGCGATGGGGGCATAGCCCTTCGCCGCGAGGATGTTGTTCACCGCGTCGTGTGCATCCAGACCAACGCTCAGGTAGTAGTCACCCGCTTCGAGAATGTAGGTTTTGTTGACATGTTCGTCGTAAACCGTCAATTCCTTGCGGTCAACCGTCACGGAGACGGTCTCGGATTCACCGGGCTGGAGGACATTCGTCTTGCCGAAGCCAACAAGCTGCACAGACGCCTTCTCAATTGCGTTTGCGCGGTCGAATTCGGTGTACGGCTGCTGACCGTAGACCTGCACGACTTCCTTGCCTGCGACGTTGCCCGTGTTCGTCACCTTCACCAGCACGGTGAAGCTGTCGGTTGCCGCGTCGTAGGTCACGCTTTCCAGCGCCTGTTCAAACGTGGTGTAAGACATGCCATAGCCGAAGGGATACGCGACTTCCTCGCCGTACACCCAGCTGTCGCCCTTGGACGCGAAGATGCCCGCATTGCCGGACGCGTTGCCCTGCTCCATGACCGCATCTTCATAGCGCGTTTCGTAGTACTTGTAGCCGACATAGATGCCTTCCGATTCCACCAGATAGTGAATTGCATAGCGCACCTTCGTCTTGTCGCCCGGCACGCCGTCAATCGTCACGCCGCCGACCGTGCCCGTCTCTTCATCCGCATTGGTGTAGACATAGGAGCCGAAGTTCTGAATCGCCGCGGAGGACAGGGAGGACACGGAGTAGGTGTCCACCAGTCGGCCAGAGGGGTTCACGTCGCCTACCAGAATCTGCGCCACCGCGTTCAGACCGTACTGACCGGGGCCGCCGATCCACAGGCAGGCATCCACGCCGTATTCCGGATTGTTCACCCAGTCCATCGCCATGGCGTTGGAGGAGTTAATCAGCACAATCGTCTTGCTGAAGCCTTGCGAAGCCACATACTTGAGCAACTCGCGCTCGGAATCCTGCAATTCAAAGTACGACGTACCGTCGGTGAATTCGCCGGTGTACAGGTCAGCGCCTTCGCCGCCGGAGCGTCCGATAACGACAATCGCCGCATCCTTGTAGCCGTCCAGATTCACGCCGGAAGATGCCACCGCGTCCGCCGAAACCTCGGCAATGCGGGTCGCCGCCGGAACGTCCGCATATTCGGTGAACATGCCGGGCGTGGAGCGGTTGGTCTTGTCTTCCTTCATCTGCGCAATCTGCGCGCTGTACCAGTCCATCATCGCGGTGTTGACGTTCAGACCCGCCGCCGTGAGCGCACTGGTCATTGTCGCCGCCTTGCTGGTATCAACCTGACCGGAACCCGTGCCGCCATAGATGGTATCAACTGCGCCGCGGCCGAAAACGGTCACGCCCAGCCCTTTTTCCATCGGCAGCGCGCCGTTGTTCGTCAGCAGCACAGAGCCTTCGCCCTGAATCTGCTCGCACAGCGCCTTCTGCCACGCGGTCAGCGCATCATCGTCACGCGTACCGTCTTCCTTCAGGAAGCTGGACGCGTAATAGGTAGAATTCTTGCTGGGGTCATCCGTCACCACGCTCGTGGTCACAATGCCCAGTTCCTTGTTGATCATCATGGCGTAAGCAGCCGTGAAGTAACTGCCCACCAGAACAATCGTCAGGAGAATACAGGAGATGGATGTCAAGAGTGCCAAGAGTTTTGTGCGTTTCATGGACACCTTTCCCTTTCTATGAGGGCGCAGCGCCCCCTTTGATGTACTGATTCTATCATAAAAAAACGACACGAAGCGCATTCGTGTCGAAACTGGTTGTTTTTTGTGCGCAAATCGTCATGCGGACTGCTGCGGACGCGGCAGCAGAAGCGAGAGGATGAACATCTGGTCTTTCGTGTCGATGCTCATATGCCCGTCGTACTTCTCGATGATATAGCGGATGGAGCGCAGTCCGAAGCCGTGGTACTGTGTGTCCTTCTCCGTCTTCGGCAGTCCCTCGTGCATTTCCGGCGGCTTGCTGCAAAAATTCTCGAAGACAATCTGCGTCATGCCCACCACGTCGCTGACGCGGATATTGACGCTGCGGTTTTCGGGCGCTTCCGCCATCACCGCCTGAATCGCGTTGTCCAGCGCATTGCCGAAGATGGAATAGATATCGGACTTTTCAATGGGCGCGAGCAGCGATACATCCAGCATCGTCGTCAGCAGAATGTGATTTGCGCTGCAATACAGGCTCTTTTCAGACAGCACCGAATCCAGCGCCGCATTGCCCGTGTGGAACGTGTACTCATAGCGCTGAATCTCCTGCTCCACCTCGTCAAAAAACGCCGCGTGTTCATCCAGCTGCTGTGCCCGGCGGTAGGTGTCGATGTGGTAGCGCAGGTCGTGGCACTTCATGTTGATGCTGTCTATCGTCTTGCCCAGCAGCTGATGCCTGGATTCCTCCCGCGCCAGCAGGCTCTCGATGATTTCCTTCTCACGGCGCATTTCGTCGGCGTACATGCACTGATAAATCAGCACCATCACCATAATGACCGAGAGAATCGAGAACAGGCGGTCAAGCAGCGAAATATCCGTCGGCAGCGACACAGAACGCACGAACACCGTCAGCAGCGTCACCAGCGTCAGGAACAGCACCTTCCAGTTGCCGAGCTTCAAATCGCCGTTCTCCGGAAAGCGCCGCACGAACATCAGGTAGCACACGGCGTACACCACCACAAACGATGCGCCGGAGAGCAGATAGAACAGCGGATCACGCGGCTTGGTCATCCAGCATGTTGCCAGTCCGCCGACCTTGAACGCCAGATTCTGAATCGCATAGGAGGAAATGCCGATACAAAGCGCATTCGTCGTCGGAATGTCCATCGTCAGGCACAGCACCAGCAGCGATTCGGCAAAAATCGCTGCCACGCGCGCAAAACGATGCCCCAGCAGCGGATGAAACCATGCCAGCACCAAGTAGCACAGCACCACCGGCAGCACAATTTTCAGCGGGCGCAGCCGCGACTTCATCCGCACAACGAACAGCCCCTCCGCCAGCAGAATCTGCACCGCGAAGAACATATGGAATGGAAAATCATTGTTCAGATAATTCGCCAAGTTCATCAGCATCTTCGTCACCTCACGCCGTAATAGCGGTTGACTGCATTCAGAAAGTCCCTGCGCATCGCGCGCGACAGCGGAATCGCCTCGCCGTGAACCGTCACATCGTTCTTTCCGACCATCGTCACGAATCCCAGATTGACGATATAGGAATGTGAGCTTCGGCTGAATTCCGCGCCCAACTGTTCCTCCGCCTCCTGCAGAGAGGAGCGGACGGGGAATTCGCCCTGCGCCGTATGATAAATGACATGGTGATTGCTGCCCTCGGCATAGTAAATCTCGTTTTTCTCCAAGAACAGGATGCTGTCTTTCGTTTTCAGGCAGATTTTCGACTGCCGGTACTCCACCCGCTTGAACGCCTTGTTCAGCTTCACAGTCAGCCCAGGCAGCGTCACCGGCTTGACCAGAAAGCCGATGGCGTCCACCTCATAGCCGCGGATGGCGCACTGGCTGAGACGCGTGGTGAAAATCAGGATAGCGTCCGGGTGACTCCGCCGCAGCTGCTCCGCCGTCGAAAGGCCGTCCATGCCCGGCATGTCAATGTCCATCAGCACAATGTCCGGATGCTCGCACCCGACGAGAAACGACGCCCCGTCCGGGTAGAACACCAGCTGCGCCATGCGTCCCGTTTCCGCCAGATACTGCGCCACCAAGCCCTGCATATACTGGCGCGTCTCCAATTCATCATCCACAATGGCGATGGTCATAGGCTGCCCTCCGATTGTTTTGTTATTCTATTATAACAAACTGCGCAGCGGATGTAAAGCCGCCTTGCTGAATAAAAAACTGCCGCTGACGTGAAGTTCGTCAGCGGCAAAAGTGCTGCACCAAGCGGAACGACCAGACGCCCGTGCGGAAGCGGTGCAGACAGATGGCGCAGGAGAATCCAAAACAGCTTTATTTTTCCTGCTGCAGCCCGTACTTCTTCATCCGCCGATACAGCGTCGCACGGCTGATGCCCAGCTGCTTCAGCACCGCGTCCCGGTCGCTCGGATGCTCACTGAGGGCACAGCGCAGTTCCCGCTCCTCGTCGCTGCTGATGACCAATACTTGCTGCTGCGGTGCGCTGCCCGTGCGCTCCGGGTACAGCAGCTGCTGCACAAACTCCGCATCCATGCGGTTGGTGCGCGTCAGCAGAAACGCTTTCTCGAAGAAAATCGACATTTCCCGCTGATTGCCCGGCCACGAGTAGCTCATCAGCAGCTTCAGCGCATCGGGCGTGAAGGTCGCCTGTTTCCGCGTGTGCACACGCGCAAAGGCAATGTTTTCCTCCACCAGCTGGGCAAAATCCTGCTGACATTCGCGCAGGGGCGGCAAATCAATGCGGTAGTCGTTCAGTTTGTCCGCCAGCGGCAGCAGAAATTCGCCTGCCTTCGCCATGGCCAGCAAATCCCGGTTCGTTGAGCAAATCACACGGATAGACGCCCAAATCGGCTTGGACTGCCCCGGCGCGTAGTACTGCTCATAGCGGATAACGTTCAGCAGCTGATGCTGGCTTTCGGGCGTAAGCAAATCCACATGCCGCAGGTACAGCGTTCCTTTATGCGCATTGTATACAAGCCCGTTGCTCGTCGCGCGCCCAAAAAGCAGCTCGGTTTGATTCGCAATTGGCAGGGTGCTCACATCCGCCTGAATGAACTGCTTGTCGCGCCGCAGACTCTCGTTGTGGATGCACTCTGCCAGACGCGTCTTTTCCGTGCCGGGTTCACCGCAAATCAGCAGCGGCAGTTCGTACTGCGCGTACATCGCGGCATTCTCCAGCGCAAGGCGCATTTTGGGCGCGTGGGAGATGAACTTGCCGAATTTTCGCGTTGCGGCGTCGCTCTGCTGCACATGGTCTTTGCGGATGCTCTCCTGCATGTCATCCACCGAGCCGAACGCATACAGTGACAGAATTGTGCCGAAGTTCTGCCCGCTGACATCAATGCAGGCGATATTGAGCAGATACCGCTCCTTCTGTATCATCACGACGTGCGAATACAGGTTTTTCCGCTCCTTGAGCGACTCGAACACAGCACTGGTCAGCGTCAGACCCGGCAGTTCCGTGAAGCGCTTGCCGACCAGCTGCGCCTGTGTGCAGTGGAACGCGTTTTCCGCCACCGTGTTTGCAATTTCAATCACGCCGTCGGGATTCAGTTTCAAAATGGCATCAAAGGAGTAGTTCAGCAGGGAGGAGAACTCCGCCGTCCTGCGCTGCTCCACCTTGATGGCATCCATTGCCAGCCGTGCCCGGCGGAGCGCATCGCGGATGCACTCGTCCGAGCTGTCGACGAACACCGTCGTAATCCCCTGCGCCGCGGCATAGTTGCAGGCGTTTTCGCTGCCGATGATGGCTTCCGCGCCGTCCTGGATGGCGTTCCGCGTCACCTGCGCGACCATGTCCGAGCTGCCCGCATAATACACCCTCACATCCGCGTTCGCCAGCGCACCGATGTTCTCCACGTCGGAATACATATGCCGGAAGCCGACGAAGGCGATTTTCGGGTGCTTATGTGGTATCAAATCGCACGCCTGTTTGACGAAGCCCGCCATTTCCTGCCCGGAAAAGGTGATCTCCGACACGGGATACTCCACATGCTTTTTGAGCAGCTGCGCCTGATTGCCGCGCGCAACGACAATGCCTGTGCAGCCCTCCATGGCTTTGGATACGTCCTCCACCACCTGCCGCGACGTGGTCTGGATGACCTCGGCATCGAACTTCGTCGTCTGCACAATGCGGACGGTTGCGTCATACACCGTAGGATTCGGCGTGACAACCAGCAGCTTCAACATGGCGTTTTCTCCCCTTGATCGAGCTTGATGCTGTTATTGTATCACGCGCGTCAATACCTGTCAAACGTGCAGCTTCTGCCCGATGCGCACAGCGCGGAAAAGGCGCTTGGCGGCATCCAGATACAGCGTCCGCGCGTTTTCAATCGCTTTTGACAGCGCCATGGGTTTTGATACCGTCGTCTGAATCGTGCTTTCGCAAACGTCGAACAGCCCTTCCGCGCCCGCGCCGATACCGCCGCAAATGCACAGCACCGGCACATTCGCCTTCGCGCACCACCGTGCCACGCCAATCGGCACTTTGCCAAACTGCACGCTCTGTCCGTCTATTCTGCCCTCGCCCGTCACAACCAAATCCGCCTGTTTGAGCTGCTCGTCAAAGCGAACCGTTTCCAGCACCGCGTCAATGCCGCTTTTCAGCGTTGCCTTCAGCACGCCGCCCAGCGCCGCGCCCAATCCACCCGCCGCACCCGCGCCGGGGAAATCCGCAATATTGCGTCCAATGGTGTTTTCGACGACCTGCGCATAGTGTTTCATGCCCGCTTCCAGTTCCGCGCAGATTTCCGGCGTTGCGCCCTTCTGCGGGCCGTAGGTGTATGTCGCGCCCGTCGCGCCCAGCAGCGGGTTCGTCACGTCGCACAGCACGGTGATGCGGCAAGCCGCAAGTTCCGGCATCAACCCGGAAAAATCCGCATGGCAGACTTCCGCCAGCGCCCCGCCTGTTGGGGGAACCGGCCTTCCCTGCCGATCTGTGAACACCGCACCCAAGGCGCTGAGCATCCCCAGCCCGCCGTCATTCGTGGCGCTTCCGCCAATGCCAATCAGCAGCGACTTTGCGCCGCACCGAACTGCTTCTGCAATCAGCTCACCCGTGCCGTAACTGGTTGTTTTGCGCGGGTCGCGCTGCGCTGCCGGCACATATGGCAAGCCGCTCGCCTGTGCCATTTCCAGCACCGCCGTCTGTCCGTCGCCCAGCAAGCCCCACTGCGCATCCACAGGCGCAAAGAGCGGGCCGGTCACACGCGTCGTCATCCGTTTTCCGCCCATTGCGCAAAGCAGCGCATCCACCGTGCCTTCGCCGCCGTCGGCAATGGGCAGCGACACCGTTTCCGCATCCGGGAAAATGTCAGCCGCGGCTTCTTGCAGCAAATCGCAGATTTCCACCGCCGTCAGCGACCCCTTGAATGAATCGGACGCAAAGAGCATTTTCATCAGCGGATTCTCCTTTCTTCCATCGGGTTCATCATACCACAAACGGCAGGCAGGAGCAATCTTTCCTGCCTGCCGAAAATGAATCTATCAGCGAATCAGTGATGCAGCACTTCGCCGGTCAGCTTCTGGTAATACTTCAGCAGCGCGCTATGGTCGCAAGAGCCGCAGCCGTCCTTGTGCAGCACCTTCATCATCTCCAGCACCGCCTGCGTCAGCGGAATCGGGGCATCCACCGCACTCGCCGCATCAACGACGTTCTTCAAGTCCTTGATGTGCAGATCAATGCGGAAGCCGGGCTCGAAGTTCTGATCCATCATCATCGGCGCTTTCGCGTTCATGACGGTAGAACCTGCCAGACCGCCGCGAATCGCCTCGAAAATCTTCTGGGACTCAACGCCGCACATCTGACCCATCTGCATCGCTTCCGCCAGCACTGCGATGTTGACCGCCACGATGGTCTGGTTGCACAGCTTGGTCACATTGCCCGCGCCAATGCCGCCGCACAGCACCACGGACGAGCCCATGCTTGCCAGAACGGGCTTGAAGCGGTTGAACACTTCTTCCTTGCCGCCGACCATGAAGGACAGCGTGCCGTCAATCGCCTTGGGTTGACCGCCGGACACAGGCGCATCCAGCATGTCAATGCCGCGCTTTTCCAGCTCCGCCGCGATTTCGCGGGACGCAACCGGGTTGATGGACGAGCAGTCAATGAACACCGCCGTCTTGGGCATTGCATCCGCCAGCTTGTCCTCTTCCAGCATGACGGACTTCACCTGCGGGCTGTTCGGCAGCATGGTGATGACCAAATCAACGTTCTTCACCGTGTCAGCAGAAGAAGCGCAGATATTCGCGCCCGCCGCCTTCATTTCCTCGTTCGCCGCCGGATTGCGGTCAAACACAAACAGCTCATGACCCGCCTTGATGAGGTTCTTCGCCATCGGCTTGCCCATGATGCCCAGACCAATGAATGCAATCTTCATATCAAAAATCCTCCTTAATTACGCATATCTTTCAGCCTGTTTGAATCAGGCGGGAAAGCAATTTACAGCAGCCCCATGTCCGTGAGGACAGTTTTCAGCCGCGCGCGCTGTTCGTCGTTCAGCGGTTGAATGGGCTTCACGCAGTCGCCGCAGTCGTGTCCGATGAGCTTGAGCGCTTCCTTCAGCACAACGGGGAACGTGCCCATGTTGGTTGCGATTCGCAGGGCGGAGAAGCGGAACTGCGCATCCAGCGCACCCGCCGCATCGCCCGCGCGGAACTTCTCGTAGATATCCACCGCAATCTTCGGCGCAACGTTGGCGCAGGATGCAATCGCACCCGATGCCCCGTAGCACAGCGCGGCGTAAATCAGCGTGTCGCGTCCCATCATGACGTGGAAGTTGTCCATCCCGCGCGTCAGGCGGAGATACTCTTCCGTATTCGTCATGTCGCCCGTGGAATCCTTCACGCCGATGATGTTGTCGATTTCCGCCAGCTTGGCAACGGTTGCCGGTTCAACGGTGACGTTTGTCTTGGGGCGGTTGTTGTAGATAATAATCGGTAGATTCGTCTCGGAGGCGATTTCGCGGTAGTATTCGGACACCTCGTACTGCGTCTGGCTGACGAACATGGGGGTCAAGACGCTCAGCGCATCAATGCCGCCAACCTGCTCCACCGCCTTGGCGATTTCCACCGCGCCGCGCGTGGTGATATTGTTCGCCCCGGCGTAGATGTCCATGCGCCCGCGCACCGCGTCCTTCGTCACCGCCAGCACCTCGCGGTAGAAACCCATGTCATGCGCATAGAACTCGCCCGTCGTCCCGAAGGGAAACACGCCGTGAATCCCGCTGCTTGCCAGATACTCAATCAAATCGCGATACGCCTTCTCGTTGAACTTGCCATCCTGCGTGACAGGCGTTACAATCGGCACAACGATGCCATGAGGCTTGAATGCCATAAAACCGCTCCTTTCAGCAATCGTGAATCATCACCAGCGGACGCACATCCGGCCTTTCCGTCTGAATGACATTGTTCTCAAAGCGCACATCCTCGCAGAAGCGAAGTGTGAACGCCGCCCCGGAGGACAGCCCATGCCGGTCGTACTCCGGGTACTTCTCCCCGATGGGCTGCGGCGCATCCACGCCGTGCCTGCATCCGCCCGGCAGCAGCAAATCGCAGTCCGCCACCAGCACATCGCGAATTTTGTTCTCCGCGCTGTCGCCGATGAACAGGCTCTCATAGACCGTTTTGCAGCGGCTGAACAGATACGGTGCGCGATAGCCGATGCGCCGGAATACGATGTGCGCCATCGACCCCATTCGCACCGGAAACTGCGGCGCTTTGCGGTTTCTGTGCCCGATGGTCATGTACATCGGGCCGCCGCAGTCCGTCATGTCAATATCCTCGAAGGTGCAATTGCGAATCGCCGCACCGTCGACGGTTTCCACCGCAATGCCGCATCGGTTGACATTTTTGAGGATGCAGCGCCGCACCGTGACGTTCTCCACCTTCGCGTAAGAATCCGTGCCAATTTTGATGGCGCTCGCCAGCGACTGGATGACCAAGTCCTCCGCAAGGATGTTCCGGCAGCCCATTCTGTCCGCCGTTTTCAGGCAGAAACCGTCGTCGCCCGCCATAATGCAGCAGTGCCGCACGCTCAGGTCGTGGCAGTCCACGGGGTCAATGCCGTCGCGGTTGGGGGTGTTCATGCAGTCCAGCATCAGGTGCTCCAGCGTCACAAAGCGGCTGGAGAGCGGAACAAGCGTCCAGTAGGCGGCGCTGGTGAACCGCACGTCGGACACGCGGATATCCTCGCAGCAAGCCATATAGAGGTTATCCGGGCGCGACGTGTACAGCTTGTTGATGCCCTTCGGGTCATTGACCTTGAAGCGGCAGCGACCGTTCGCGTTCAATTCGCCTCCGCCGGAAATGCTGATGTTCCGCGCACGCTCGGCATAGACCAGCGCCCGCCCGGTGTTGCGCACAGCCACCAGACTTTCGCACGGCACGACATGCGGATAAGTTGCGTAATTCTGCGATGCCAGCAGCACCGCGTTTTTGTCCAGCCAGAGCATCGTGTCCGAGCGGAGCTGCACCTGTTTGGTCAGGTACGTTCCTTCCGGCACGACGACCACGCCGCCTTTGCCTTCCGCCGCATCCAGCGCCTGCTGAATCGCCAGCGTGTCCAGCGTACTTGACGACGCTGGTGAACAGTGCAATCAGCAGCACGCACCCTTGAATCAGCGGAATGTCCTGCATGGAAATGGCATTCACCAGCAGCGACCCCATGCCCGGAATCACGAACACGTTCTCCACGAACACCGATCCGCCCAGCATACCGACCATGCGAAAACCCATCAGCGTGATGACCGGCAGCAGCGCGTTCTTCAGCGCGTGGATATAGATGACCTTCTTGCCCTTGAGTCCCTTCCGCCACACAAAAAGCAGCCCTCCGGATCTTCATCCAAGAGGGCTGCCAATGCGCAATGCATCAGGCTTCCTGCTGCTTTTCGCGGAAAATTGCTCGGAAAATCAGGCGCACAAGCGGGCCGCAATAAAACATCTGGTAGCAGATTGCCATTGGGAAATTCATCGCCCATGTCTGCACCCATGTTGCAAACGTCTTTGTATCCTTAAACAGAATCGTCGCAACCAAGCTCATCAGCGGGCACATGATGCAGCAGATGCAGATAGAAATGGCATAGGTGATGAACTGCGGTCTATCCGTCGGCCGCATGACCGTAAACGCCAGCCTCCTTGCAATTTTCCCGACGGCAAAAAACTCCAGCACAAAGGCAATGGGCACCATAATGGGCAGTTCATAGAGCGCAAGCAGGAAACTTTCAGCAGTTAGACCGCCTGTCGCCAGCGCAACATTGTAAACCACCATGCCATAGACCATGATGGTCGCCATGATAGCAGTCAGCACGACATCCTGAAACTTGTTCTTGGGCATAAAAAAAGACCTCCCTAAAATGATAGCAAATCAGCAGACGATGTGTTGTTCGTTATCATCCCATAGGAGTGTGCGTTTCCAATATTAACCACTATTCTGTTTGCAGATTGATTATATCACATTTCCTTTTTCTTTTCAAGCCTCCACGCAAATTTCCCCTGCACATAAAAAAGCAGCCCTCCGGATTTTCATCCAAGAGGGCTACCCATTTTATCAGCTTACTTCGCCGCGTTTGCCGCCGCGAATTTCGCCTTCTGCCGCTTGTTGCAGCGCACCGTGCGCACAATCGCCAGCACCAGCCAGACATCCACGAGGGTGAATGCGCCGATGTTAATCCAGTGCAGGTATTCCTGCCAAATCGGGGGATTGTAGCCGATGACCTCCGCGTTCATGGCGTTGGAGTTCACCAGCGCGTACATCACATCCTTCACCGCGCGCATCAGCACAATCGCGTCGCCCGCGTCGGAGGTGTCACAGTCCGTCCACATGGCGCTCTGCTGCGTCGCAAGGTCAAGGCTGCCGCCGGCGTAGAACATCATGCGCGGAATCATGTACTGCGGAATGGTGTTGAAGTCGCAGATAACCAGCCCGTTGAAGCCCCATTCGTTGCGCAGGACTTCGGTCAGCAGACGGTAGTCGCCGCCCGTCCAGCGCGTTCCGATGCGGTTGAAGGAGGTCATGATGCCGGTGACGGACGGGATCTCGGTGGTGGCATTGCTGTAAGTGCCGTCGCCGTTGTCCTTTATCTCGTTGCAGCGGAGGATAACATTGCCGTCGTCGATGAGGATACGCGTGCCGGCGGAAATATCCCCCGGAAGTCCCTTGTAGCTTATGGAAGCGCGCTCTATCGTGCCTTCCTCCTCGCGGGTGGTGAGGATGAATGTGCCTCCGGTGAGTATCTCGGGCTTTGCGCCGCCCTTGAATTTACGCAGCCTTACCTCGGGCCCCTTGGTGTCGAGCAGGGTAGCTATGGGCTTGCCGGCTTCCTTTGCTATGCGGATTACGCGGTCGTGATCTATCTTGTGGCTCTCATGCGTGCCGTGAGAAAAGTTCTGTCGGGCAACGTTCATGCCGTTGGCGACCAGCTCGCGCAGAACGCCTTCCTGATCGGTGGACGGGCCCAGAGTGCAGATGATCTTTGTTTTTCTCATATACTTTTACTACCTCCAACTACAACTTCACATTCTCTATTTTGCGGCAGGCTGTCCGCTGTCATACAGACAGCTGCACGTGGCCAACGGGAAAAATCCCGTGCTGTGGTACAAAAGCGGAAAAATCCTGTGGTTCAAAACTTTTCCACCTATTATTATATCCGCTGGGATACAATAGGGCAAGGAAAACTTTGCGCTGTGGCTGAATTTTTTAGGCGGTCAAGAAATCTTTGCCACGGAATGACGCATTTACGTTTAAAAATGAAAAAACGCCCAGTCAATTCGTGAACAAAATGACGAACATTTTGGTGAAAATGACGGATATTTGCAGCACAGCAAAAACGCTTGCATCCGGCACAGGATTTGCTTATAATGATAAGTAAAGATAGTATCACTTATCCGGGGCAGGTCCCCGGAAGAAATGGAGAAAAAACGATATGGAAAAGCGTGTTTTTCTGATCGTCCTCGACAGCTTTGGAATCGGTGCAGAGCCGGATGCCGCCGCCTTTGGCGACGAGGGCACCAACACCCTGGGTGCCATTGCAAAACATCCCAACTTCAACTGCCCCAACCTGCAAAAGCTGGGCCTGTTCAACATCGACGGTGTGACCGCCGGGGAAAAGACCACCGCTCCCACCGGTTCCTTTGCCCGCCTGCAGGAGCAGAGCATGGGCAAGGACACCACCATCGGCC